>Ga0074044_10000208_pt1 | contig 58422 bp, 58 predicted proteins | sample BogForMeECP23OM1_FD_94443 | JGI IMG/M metagenome (GOLD analysis project Ga0074044, IMG submission 94443) | Bog forest soil microbial communities from Calvert Island, British Columbia, Canada - Bog Forest MetaG ECP23OM1 | ecosystem: Environmental > Terrestrial > Soil > Wetlands ...
AGGAACGTACCGTCGCGACGACATGCACGCCGTGGTGCATCGGTACTTTGCGGACCTTCGACCCGTCCTCGACGGGGTGTTCCGGGCCCTCGTGCCGGGGGGCCGCTTCGTGGTGGTGGTCGGAGATTCCCTCCTCGCCGGGGTCTACGTGCCGGGCGACCTTCTGCTCGCCCGTCTCGGCGTCACGTGCGGGTTCCGGGTCGAGTCGGTCGAGGTGGCCCGGCCTCGTCGCAGCGGTCAGCGCCGGAGCTTTGAGTTGAGGGAGTCGATCGTCACGCTCGAGCGCCCCCGGGCCGCCCGCTGACCTCCGCTAGTTTCTTTGATAAGGGCGGCGCTACCGTCTTCGAATGTTCTGCCCCATCTGCGGCCGCGTCATGTCCGGGCCCTCGTCCCCGGTGGTCTCCTTTCCGATGTTCGTGTGCGGCCATGACGGGGTGGTCTACGACCGCAAGCGCGACTCCTGGCACGGCCTGCCCGAGGTCGGAGCGAAGCTCTGCTGCCCGATCTGCGGGAACCCGATGGAGGTCGAACCGAAGGAACCCCCGCACCGGGTCTTCTTCTGCTTCCAGTGCGGCACGACGTTCGACAAGGAATCGGGAGTCTGGTACGGCCTCGCCTACCACCTCGCGCCCTGACGGGCACGACCGACGGTTCCGCTCGAAGCAAACGCTTAACGTGTCCGGGCGCCGGCTTTTCCCTAACCACGGAGGGGAAATGCCACCCCCAAGGTCCCAGCCTCAGTTCTTAGAGCCCTTGCTCGGGATCGTGTTCGACCTCGACGGGACGCTCGTTCTCTCGCACCATGATTTCGGGAGGATGCGCGCGGAAGTGATCCGCGTCGCGGAGCACTACGGAGTGACGCCCGGACACCTTTCGGTCCAGCAACCGATCCACCGGATCGTCGAGGCCGCGCGCGAGGAGTTCCGGAACTCCGGGGCGCCGGATGGGGTCTACTACCGGTTCGAAGCGGAGTACCAGAAGCGGATCGACGCGATTGAGCTCGAGGCCCTGCCGCGAACGATCGCCCGACCCGGCGCGAAGGAGCTACTGAAGATTCTCTCCTTGCGCGGTTTCCGCATCGGTCTCCTCACCCGAAGCTCGGAGCTCTTCGCTCGCCAAGCGCTCGTTCGAACGGAACTCGCGACCTATTTCCAGTACCTGCGAAGCCGCAGCGCCTCCGGACCGGTGAAGCCCTCCCCCGAGGCTCTTCTCCTCCTCCTGGGCGAGATGGGCGTCCCTATCGACCGGGCCCTGTTCGTCGGGGACCACCTGATCGATGCGGAATGCGCCACGCGCGCGCAGGTGCGCTTCTACGCCGTGATGCCGGACCCGAGCGAGGCCGCGGCCGCCGGCTCGACGATGAGCGAGGACCGTTTCCTCGCGGCGGGAGCCTCCGCGATCGCCAAGGACCTTCCCGAGCTCGCCCATCACCTCACCGTCGCAAACTCCCCGCCCGCCGTGGGGTAGCGAGTCCTTACAGGTACGACGCCCAGGCGTGAACGACCGCCCGTTCCGCGGTCGCCCACGCTTCGGGGATCTGATTCCAGCCGTTGCGCTGGTCGCCCACACAATAGAGACCGGGGATCGGTGCCCCGGTGGCGTCCGCGATCGCTCGGCAGTCCTCGTCCGTGACGACGTAGCCGTCGGCGTCGAACCGGCATCCGAGCGACCGGGGGATCCGGTCGTGCATGTCGTACCAACCGAGGCCGCTGAATCCTCGTTCGTAGGTCCGGTGGCTCCCGTCGGCGAACCGGACGCCGAACACTTTCTCTCGGATCCCGTCGAACCCGACCATCTCGGAGGTGACGGTGGCGATCGAATGCTCGGCGATCGCGGCCAAGAGGGTGGACCGGTCGGGTTCGGGCACGCCGTCCAAGAGCGGGTGGCCGTGCGTGAGGATCTCGACCGACTTCGGTCGGAAGTGGAGGACGTCAAGCGCGCTGCGGACCGCGAAGGCGTCGTGGCCCAGCACCGCCACCGACTTCCCGACGAGGTCGTGGCCGTCGCAGAGGATGCAGAAATCGACGATCGCTTGATTGGCCCACGGGAAGATGGTATCGATCTTCCCCTCCACGACCGGGATCCGGTCGACGACCCCCATCGCGAGGATGACGGCCCGGCCCCGCGCGACCAGGGTCTGCTTCAACCAGTCGAACGTGACCGCGAAGCCGTCCGCGGTACACTCGACCGAGGTCACTGAGGCCGGCGTGAAGTATCCGATCCGCTCGTCGAGTTTGCGCACGGCCGCGATCTGTAGGTCGAGGAGCCGGTGGCCCGAGATGCCGTCGGGAAAACCGGGGATGTTCGCCATGTGCGGCGCGTAGTACGAGCGGGAGAACTTCGGTCCCCGGTCGAGGAGCGCCACGGTGTGCTGAAGGAGCGCCCCCTTCACCGCCGCCTGGAGGCCGGCGTGCCCGCCTCCGACGACGACGAGATCGTAGCGCTCCTTCAGGCGCGGGAACCCGGGCATCGTTGCGAGCAACCGGTGGAGGGATTTGATGCCTCGCCGACGGAACCGGCCGAACGCGACGCGATTTCGCGGCCGGCGCGACGGTAAAAGTTAAGGCCGAACCCCTTCCTCGGTGCCGTTCGGGTTGCTCACGCCCGTGCTGAATCGCCCCGGAAAGACTGGCCTCCGGGGGACCCTTTTTCTCGAGGATGGGACCCGTTTCGACGGAGAGGGGTTCGGAGCGAGCACCCGCCGCGTGGGCGAGGTCGTCTTCACGACCGGCATGGCGGGCTATCCGGAGTCCCTCACCGACCCGTCGTTCCGGGGCCAGATCCTTGCCTTCACCTACCCGCTGATCGGAAACTACGGGGTACCCCGCGGCGGCGCCCGGGACGGCTGGGGCCTCCCGGTCCTCGAGAGCGAGGAGGTCCAGGTACGGGGCGTGGTCGTCCGCGGAACGACCCGGCCGAACCACTGGGCGAGCCATCGCTCCCTCGAAGAGTGGCTCGCCGAGGAGGGAGTTCCGGGGGTCCGAGGGGTCGACACCCGGCGGCTCACCGAACACCTGCGCTCGGGCGGCGTCCTGCGCGGGGTCCTACACGTGGGCGATGATGACAACCCTCCGAGCGAAGAGGAGCTTCGGCAGGCGATCGCGAACGCGCCGGCCTACGCCGAGGAGAACTACATGGCGGAGGTCGCGCCGAAGCGCCCGACCCTGCTCGGGCCTCTCACCGGGCCCCTCGTCGCCGTTCTCGACTGCGGGGTGAAAGCGAGCATTCTTCGGGCGCTGCTCGACCGGGGCGTGGGCGTGCTCCGAGTGCCGTACGACGAAACCGTCCCATCGAAGTGGGAGGGCCGGCGGATCTCGGGCCTGGTCGTTGGGAACGGACCGGGGGACCCGGCCGAGCTCGGCGCGACCGTCGCCGAGCTTAGGCGACCGTCCACGCGAGCGCTCCCGACCCTCGGGATCTGCCTCGGCCACCAGCTCCTCGCTCTCGCCCGAGGCGCCACGACCTTCAAGCTCAAGTACGGCCACCGCGGACAGAACAAGACGATCTGCTTCGCGGACGGCCGGGCGCTCATCGTCAGCGAGAACCACGGCTACGCGGTCGACCCGCACTCCCTGCACGGCGCCGGCATCGACCTCTGGGCGACCAACCCCGACGACGGAACGCTCGAGGGGTTCCGCGACCGCTCGGGCCGCGTGCTCGCGCTCCAAGGTCATCCGGAAGGCCACCCCGGCCCCCAGGAGGCCGGGTTCGTCTTCGACCGGTTCGTGGGCAAGGTGAAGCGACGCGCATGACGCTCTCCTTGCCGAGAAAAGTGATCCTGCTCGGCAGTGGGGCGCTCAAGATCGGGGAGGCGGGGGAGTTCGACTACTCCGGCAGCCAGTGCCTCAAGGCGCTCGAGGAGGACGGGGTCTACGCGGTGATCGTGAACCCGAACATCGCGACGCTGCAGACCGACCCCCCGAAGCACGGACGGGTCTACTTCCAACCCCTCACTCCGGAGTTCGTCGCACCGATCCTGGAGGCGGAGCGGGCCGACGGGATCCTGCTCTCCTTCGGGGGCCAGACGGCGCTCAACTGCGGGGTCCAGCTGTCCGACCAGGGCGTCTTGCGTCGCACCTCGACGAAGGTGCTCGGAACCCCGCTCGCCGGGATCCGGGCGACCGAGGACCGCGCGAAGTTCGTGCGGACGATGGGAAAGGCGCGGGTGCCGACCCTTCCGAGCCGAGCGGTCTACTCCTACGAGGAAGCGCTCGAGGCGGCCGAGACGCTCGGGTACCCGGCGATGGTCCGCGTCGCGTTCACTCTCGGAGGCAAGGGCGGCGGGGTCGCCCGGACGAAGGAGGAGCTGCGCGAGGTCGTCGCGCGCGGCCTGCGAGCGAGCCCGGTCGGACAGGTCCTCCTCGAACGGTACGTGGGCGAGTTCAAGCAGCTCGAGTACGAGGTCGTCCGGGATGCGAAGGGGAACACGCTCACCGTCTGCAACATGGAGAACGTCCTCGGGATGCGCGTCCACACCGGGGACAACATCGTCATCGCCCCGAGCCAGACGCTGACCGACTCCGAGTACCAAATGCTCCGCCAGGCCGCGTTGCGGGCGGCCGAAGCGTGCGGGATCGTGGGCGAGTGCAACATCCAGTTCTGCCTCGACCCCCAGAGCGAAGAGTACTACGCGATCGAGGTCAACGCCCGGCTCTCCCGCTCGAGCGCGCTCGCGAGCAAGGCGACCGGCTACCCGCTCGCCTACGTGGCCGCGAAGCTCGCGCTCGGTTACACCCTGCCCGAGCTCAAGAACCGCATCACGGGCGTCACGACCGCGGCGTTCGAACCGGCCCTCGACTACGTGGTCGTGAAGCTTCCGCGCTGGGACCTCGACAAGTTCGAGCGTGCGGATCGCCGGCTCGGCCCGGCCATGAAGTCGGTCGGGGAGGTGATGGGGATCGGCGCGTCGTTCCCCGAAGCGGTCTCGAAGGCGGTCCGCATGAGCGACCCCCGCTCGGACCTTGTGCCGCCCGCCGAGGTACGCTCCCGCGAAGAGATCTGCCGCGACCTCGCGAGCCCCACGCCCGAGATCCTCGTGCGGGTGCTCGAGGCGCTCCGCGCCGGGATCTCGTCCGACGAGGTGAGCCGTCTCTCTTGGATCGACCGCTGGTTCGTTGACGCGCTCGGGGAGATCGAGGCGGTCGACGGGGCGATCGGCTCGGCCGGAGGTTCGGCGCTGTCGACCGGGCTGCTTCGCCGGGCGAAGGAGCTCGGATTGTCCGACCGGGCGGTCGCCCGGATCGCCCGGCTCGACGAAGAGGAGGTCCGTCGGCGACGGCTCGAGGCCGGCATCCGACCGCGCGTGCGGATGATCGACACCCTCGCCGGGGAATGGCCCGCTCGCACGAACTATCTCTACCTCACCTACCGCGCGGACGCGGACGACGTGCGGCCGATGCCGAACGGTTCCGTGCTCGTCATCGGCGCCGGTCCGTACCGGATCGGTTCGAGCGTCGAGTTCGACTGGTCGACCATGAACCTCGTGGCCGGCTTGAAGGCCGAAGGGGTCCCCGGGGTCGCGGTCCTCAACTCGAACCCGGAGACCGTGTCGACCGACTACGACCGCTCCGACCGACTCTACTTCGAGGAGATCACGCTCGAACGGGTCCGGGACATCCACGACTTCGAGTCGTTCGGCGGGGTCGTCACGTGCGTCGGCAGCCAGCTCGCCCAGAACCTGACGCCCCTCCTCCACATGTGCGGGATCCCGATCCTCGGGACCGCGTCCGAATCGATCGACGCCGCCGAGGACCGGGCCCGGTTCGCGCGGCTGCTCGAGACGCTCGGGATCCCCCAGCCGGCGTGGCGCGCGTTCACGACTCTGGAGGAAGCGAGCGGCTTCGCCGACGAGGTCGGCTACCCGGTCCTGGTTCGACCGTCGTACGTCCTGAGCGGCCAGGCGATGCGGGTCATCGCCGGCCGCACCGACCTCGCTCGCTTCCTCTCCGAGGCGGCACGGGTCTCGCCGGAGCATCCGGTCGTGATCACGAAGTTCATCGAGGGCGCGGACGAGGTCGAGCTGGACGGCGTATCGGACGGGACTCGCGTGCTCGTCGGCGGGATCCTGGAGCACGTCGAGCGCGCCGGGGTCCATTCGGGGGATGCGATCTTCTGCCTACCTCCGAGGCACACGCCGCCCGAGGTCCAGAGCCAGTTGCTGGAGGCGGCCGGCGAGCTCGCCCGGACCCTGAAGATCCGCGGCCCGTTCAACGTCCAGTTCCTGGTCAAGGACCTCGCCTACCAGATTATCGAGCTCAACCTGCGCGCCAGCCGGTCGCTGCCGTTCCTCACGAAGGCGACCGGGGTCCCCCTGCTCCGCGAGGCGGCGCGGGCGATGCTCGGGAAACCGCTCTCCCAGGAGGGGGTCGCGCGACTCCCTCCGGACCGGTGGGGTGTGAAGGTCCCGCAGTTCTCCTTCCTGCAGCTCTCGGGCTCCGACCCGCTCCTCGGGGTCGAGATGCAGTCGACCGGCGAGGTCGCGTGCTTCGGGCCCACCTTCTCGGACGCCCTCGTGAAGGCGCTCGTGGCGACGGGCGTGAAGCTCGTTCCCCGGCGGGGGACCGCGTTCCTCTCGGTCGGCGGCCCGGTCCTCAAGGAACAGCTCCTGCCCATCGCCGAGCGCCTGCGCTCCCTCGGCCTGGGTATCTCGGCGACCGAGGACACGCAGGCGTTCCTCAACGGTCGAGGCGTCCGCGGTGTCCGGGTCCTTCACAAGGTCTCCGAACCCGACCGGCACCCGAACGTCCTCGAGGCCCTCGACCACGGCGAGATCGACCTCCTACTCAACGTGCCGCTCTCGCTCACCCAGGAGAAGCTCGAGCGGATGCTCGAGGACGAGTACGTCCTGCGCCGCCGGGCGGTCGAGCTCGGGATCCCGCTCTTCACGAGCCTCGAGGCGTTCGCCGCCTACGTCGATGGGGTCGCCTGGCTCGAGGACCATCCCCTCACGGTGGAAGCCCTCTACGGAACGCCCGAACCCGGAGCCCCGTCCGCCGAGCGGCGGTCAGGAATCCCGGTGGTGCCCCGCCGCCAACGAGGGCGGAAGCGCCGCGCGCGGCGAACGGCGTGACCTACGAGATCGGGAACTTCGTCAGCGAGTACTCCGGCACGATCGTCGACGTGTCGAGGACCTCGGGGATGCCCCGGATCCGTTCGGTCACGAAGTCAAGGACCCGCCGCTTGTTCGCCGAGCTCGGTGGGAAGTCGAGAACGACCAGGATATCCCAGTCGCCCGTCAGGAAGTGGAGCTCCTTGACCTCGACGAACGTCTCGAGCAGCCGCTTGATCTTATCGAGGTCACCGCCGCGGACCTTGAGGTAGGTGAACGCCCGGACGCTCTTCAGGTCGGCCGGCATGATGGAGGCGAGCTCCTCCTCCGTGAACGACTCGACGCCTTCGAGGCGGCGGCCGAGCGGGGAGATGAGTACCGGGAACTTCTGGACTCCGCGCAGGTGCTCGGTCACGAGCCGCTCGAGTCGGCTGACCTTCTCGACGTCGACCACCTTGACCAGGTAGCCGCGCTGGGTGGCGATCTCCTCCACCATCGCCTGGCACCGGGCCTGGTCGTCGGAGAGGAAGAAGACGGGGTGGTCGCCGAGCGAAGTGGCGTCGCCCGAGGACGACCCGACGGGCGCGGTCCGGCCCGTGTTGGCGATCGTAGATTCGGGGCTCGCGTTGGGGGACGGCGTCGAGGGCCGGAAAAACGTCGTGACCGCTTTCTTCGACTGCACGTAGAGCGTCAGTTCGTGGGAATCGTCGGGCATGGATGTGTCGGCGCAAGTACCGACACGCCTATTAAACCAAAGCGCGGGCGGCCCCCGCCCTCTCGGGCGGGGGAAAGGGTTTGCTCGAATCGGGGCCGAAGCCCGGACGCTCAGTAGCGCTTGTAGGAGTCGGAGCGCTCGCGCCCTCCGCCCCCGCCGCCGCCACCGCCGCCACTGCCGCCGCCGTATCCGCCGCCGCCGCCACCGTAGCGACCGCCGCCGCCACCGCCACCGCGGTCACGGTAGCCGCCGCCGCCGCCGAACGACCGGCGCTCGCTCTCGAACTCTTGCTGGCTCATGTCGAGAGAGTTGTTCACTTCGGGGATCGCCTCGGTCGACTTCGACAGGTTCCCGTACCGGCCCACGTTCAGGCGCATGTGGCCGCGCACGAGGGACACGTAGCCGTTGTCGACGAGGATGACCTCGTCCTTCGCAATGGAACCGATCTGCTCGTTCCACAACGAGAGGATGATCGTTGCCGTGTCGTCGCCGACCACGGCCTCGCAGACCTTCCTCGGGTCGCCGAACTTGCCCATGACCTCTTTGGCCTCGCCAACGTTGATCACTTTGGCCAGCACGTTCACTTGCTTTGAGTTCGGCGTTAGGTCTCGCACTTTCGTCAGGGGTTTGTCTACCATTTCGGGTCGCCTCTTCTTTCGCGTTTCGCGTTTTCTTGAGGAGCCGGGGCACAACCCTACTCTCGCGAACACTCGTCACAGAAATAGGACGGGCGAGACGCTCGAATCGGGCTGGGCTCTGGGATTCCTCGAGCGGCTGACGCCGGGGGTGGCATATAAAGCCGCGCCCGTGCGCCGGCATCGCTCGGTCGAGGGCGAAAACGCCGCCTGCGGTTGGGACGGCAGGCTTTTCCGTCCCCTCCGCGTTTGCGCGGCCGGGTACCGGGTGTGACCCATCGCTTCGATATCGCCGTACACTTCTTCCTCCGGCGCGAATACGAGAGCGCCGCGACGGCCTTTCGAGAGGTCGTCGGGGAAAACCCCGCCGACCCCGCCGCATGGGCCTACTACGGGATCGCGCTCGCCCACCTCGGACGGGCCACCGAGGCCGAGGGCGCCCTCAGCCGGGCGATCGCGCTCGCCCCCGAGAACTCCGAGGCGTGGTTCCATCTCGGCGTGGCGCGTTCGCTTCGGGACGAGTGGGCCTCGGCCGCCCAGGCGTACCGGCGGGCGGTCGCGCTCTCCCCGAGCGACCTCGTCGCCTGGCACCGGCTCGGGGTCGCCCTCGCCGAGTCCGGGGACGAACCGTCGGCGTCCGTGGCGTTCGAACGGGCCCTGGTGCTCTCGCGGGAGGTCGCTCCCGCCGTCGAGGTTCCTGATCCCGAGGGCCCCGCCCTCCCACGACCGGTCGCCCCGCCCGAGGCCGCTCCCGATGAGGACGATCACCTCCAGGAGACGGGCGAGCGCGAGGGAGCCCGCGAAGCGAAGAGCTGGCTCGACCTCGCGCTCTCCCTCCTGAGCCTCGGGGACGAGGAGGAGGCAGTCGCCGCCTACGAGCGCGCCTACACGCTGGACCCGGAACGGGCCTCCCGCTCGCTGTTCCGGCCGATGCTCCGATTGGTCACCGCGGTCCAGGACGGGTCGCAAGAGGCCGAGACCCCCTTCCCGAACGACCCGCGCCGCCCCCCGGAAGGACCCCGTCGGTCCCCGCCCCGGCCCGAGGTCGGGTAGCCTAGATCGGCTTCGGGGCCGCGGTCACGATCGTCGACTCGGCCCAGCTCTTGACCCGCTCGCGGGCCTCGTGGTGATACCGGTAGAATTTGTGGACCCGCTCGAGCAGCTGGCCCTTGCACTCCCCGCAGAGCAGGGCGCCGGACCGGCAGCCGGCGGTCACCTCTTGGAACTTCTCCTCCGATTCCGCGAATCGGCTGCGCCAAAGCGCCCAGATCGAGCAGACCTCGGGGGTCGCCCCCAAGCGGCGCTGCTCCTCGACGGTGGCACGCCCGCCGGTGAACGCGTTGCGGACCTTGCGGTCGACCGTCTCGGGAGGGTCGTTCAGGAAGAGGGCGTTGTCGGGCCGGTCGCCCGAGGTCGACATCGCGGCGTCCCCGAGGAGGCCGGTGACCATCTGGCTGTGGATCAGCGAGGGTTTCGGATAGCCGAGGCCCTCCGCGATGTCCCGGGTGACCCGGAAGTGCGGGTCCTGGTCGATCCCGCACGGGATGAGGCAGGGGACCGAGTGACCTTCGGCCCAGGATGGCCAGAAGCACGGGACGGTTTGCAGCGCCGTATAGAACACGAGACCGATGTTGGTGCTCGGTTCGAAACCGAAGACGGCCTTGACGGTCGAGTACGGGATCTTCCGCGCGACGCGGATGGCGAGCGGGTAGAGCGCGGCGATCGAGCGCGAATCGAAGAAGACGTGGGTTCGTTTCGGGTCGAACCCGAGGGCGAGGATGTCGTAGAGGTTCTCGAGCCCCCAGGAGGCCGTCTCCTCCCGCGTGAGCCCCGAACGGGCCCAGTACTTCTCGTCGTCCGTGATCTGGATGTACATCGGTACTCCGAGCCGGCGCTGCAGCCACTGGCACAGGTCGAACGGAACGAGGTGGGACGTGTGCAGGGGCCCGGACGGTCCCCGTCCGGAGTAAAGGAAGAACGGCTTCCCGTTCGCGAACCCGTCCAAGATCGGGGCAAGGTCGCGGTGCGAGTAGTAGATGCCTCGGGTCAGGAGCGGGTGGAGGTCGCCGCCGGTGAGGTGATGTAGCTTCGCGAGGAGCTCGGCCGTGAGCTCCTGCGTGCCGAACAGCTCGCGCAGGCGGGCGTAGTCGATCCGCCCCCGGACTTCGTACGGCGTGACGACGAATTCGTCGGGCTCGGGCATTCGGGTAGTTCCCCGTCAGCCCTCGGGGAAAGTGATCTTGGACAGGATCGCCTCGCGCTCGGCCATCGGCACTCCGGCCGTGCTCAACGCCGAGGCGAAGCATTGGCGCGAGTGCTCGAAATTGATCGTATGCCCGCACGCCGGGCAGCTGGCCCATCCCTGGATGAGACTTCGGAGCCCCTCCCGCGAGGTCGACGTGTCCCGGCGGGCGAACCGCTCGACGAGGATCGCCGCCCCCGCGGCGTTCTCGAGGTTCGTGAGCGGGACGCGCACGGGCGTATTGCAGATGGGGCAACGCGCGGGGTTGCGGCAGGTGCACGCCATGAGCTCAAGGGTACCTGTCGAGCGGACCTAAAAGACCGGCGCCCCGACTTCCGGTCCGCTCGAAGGATACGTTCAAATGCTCCCCAAGGAATTTGCCACGCCGATGGCGCTCTCCCCGACCGATGCGGCGAACGAGCTCGGGAGCGAACTGCTCGAGATCCTGAAGCAGCTCAATCGCTCCGAAATGGAAGATACGCAGGACCCCGGCCTCGAGGTCGAGGAGCTCCACCACCTGCTCGGCCGCGGCCCGCTCCCCCAGGTCACCGCCCCCGAGGTCGAAAAGGCGGTGCAGGTTCTCCTCGGGAACGGTTTGGCCCGGCTCGTCGACACGCCCGAGTACTCCTGGGAACGGGGCCGCGTCGTCACGGTCCGCTACACGATCACCACCGAGGGGAAGGCGTTCCTGGTCGCCCGTCTCGGCCGGACCGGGCGCGTCGAGTAGAACCCGACCCGCGCGAGCGGAACCGTTTAAGTAGAGGGCGACCGCGTAATCGTACGCCACATGCCGTCGGACGACACACAAACCGACCCGACCCGCGCGACGCTGATCGCGATCCTGCAGCAGCTCAACCGCGTCGAATCGATCCACGAGGGCCGGGACGACCGCCAATCGCTCGAGCTCAAGGAGATCGAACGACTCCTTTCCGATTTCTGGGCGGTCAAGCTCGACCAGGTCAAGATCCCCCTCGTGCTGGGTCTGCTCGTCCGCAACGGGATGGTCGAAGGCAAAATCGAAAGCTCCGGGCCGGGCCCCCGACGGCCCCCGCCTCCCGCGGCCTATCGGATCACGTCGGAAGGCAAGCGGTACCTGGTCGATTCGTCCCATCAAAAGGACCGCATCCGCTGACGAGAGAACGGCCGTTTCCTCCTCGGTGAACGCGCTCCGCGCGAGAAGGGTTAAGTAGCGGTCGGGTGTCCCCGCGAATCCATGTCGCGGATCCACTCCGGGCACAAGGGACGCGCCGGTTCGCATCGGCCCTATCCCCTCACAAAACCCGAGTGGGTTACCACGACCCAGGAGGAGCTGGTCGCTCAAGCGGTCCAGCTTTCGAAGACCGGACTCTCGGCGGCCCAGGTGGGCCTGAACCTCCGGGACTCCTACGGTGTACCGTCCGCGCGGGCGGTGACCGGAAAGCGCCTCGGCGTCCTGCTCCGGGAGAGCGGCATCTCCCCCGAGATCCCGGACGACCTCCAAGCGCTGCTGAAGCGGGTCGTCCACATGCAACGTCACCTCGAGACTCACCCGAAGGACCTCTCGAACCAACGCGGCCTCTCGCTGATGGAGTCTCGGATCCGCCGCCTCGCCCGGTACTACCGGCAACGCAAGCGGATCCCCGAAACGTGGCGGTACACCGCCGCCGCGGCCGCACTCCAGGTGGAGTGATGCCCTCGGGCCCGGACGGATTCGTTTCCGACCCCCACTACACCGAAGAGTTCGAACGCGCGCGCGCTCTGCTCCTCGCCCACCCCCGCCGCTGGCGGATCATCTACCATTACGACGGCGACGGGATCGCGGCCGCGTCGTGCGCCGTCCGCGCGCTCGACCGTCTCGGCTATCCGGCCCAGGCGACGCCGCTCGTCGGGGTCGAACGCGACCGCGTCGCGGCCCTCCTCCACGCCACGACCGGCCCGGTCCTCGTCGTGGACACAGGAGCGAGCTGGCTCGACCTTTTCTCGCAGCACCGCGCCCCCGTGGTCGTGCTCGACCACCACAAGTACCCGGGGGTCCCGAACCCCCCGCCGCTCCCGGACCACGTGGCGTTCGTCAATCCGCTCGACTGGGGGGTCGACGGGATGAACGAGCTGTGCGCCGCGACCCTGACCTGGCTCTACACCGTGTTCCTCGACCCCCTGAACTGGGACAACGCCGCATGGGGCCTCTCCGGGGCGATCGCCGACCGGCAGCACGTCGGGGGGTTCCGGGGACTGAACGGCGTGCTCGTCCAGGAAGCCCTCCGGCGCTCGCTCGTCGTCCGGCGGCCCGGGGTCGCCCTCTTCGGCCCGAGCGTCGGCGAGGCGCTCTCGGGCAGCATCGACCCGTTCGTGCGCAACCTATCGGGACGCCCGCCGGCGGTCTCCGAGTTCCTCCATAGCCTCGGACTGGACCCCGGTCGACGCCCTTCCAAACTGACCGAGGAGGAGAACCGCCGCCTGGTCGCGGCGCTCAAGGAGCGGATGTCGGCGAGCGGGGTCGCCCCCGAGGCCGCGAACGTCCTCGACCAGGAGCGGTGGTTCGTGCCGTCCCTCGGCCTCGACGCAGAGGAGGTCTCGAACCTACAGAACGCGTCGGGACGCGCGGGCGCTCCGGGGGTCGGGGTCGCCTACGCTCTCGGCGACGCCCGCGCGGCCGAGCGGGTCCGGGCGGCGGAGAGCGAGTGGCGCTCGGGCATCCTCCGGGGCCTCCTGCGGGTCGAGAACGACGGCGTTAACTCGATGCGATTCCTTCGGTGGTTCGAGAGCCCCGAGACCACGCTCGCGGGCACTCAAGCGGGCCTCGCGATGAACTATCTGCTCCCTCCCGACCACCCGGTCTTCGTCTTCTCCGAAGGCGGTCCGGGCCCGACCAAACTGAGCGCCCGGGGGACCCTCCGCCAGGTCGACCGAGGCCTCGACCTTTCCGCGGCCTGCCGCATCGCGGCGGGGACCGTGGGAGGAGAGGGCGGAGGCCACCGCGTGGCGAGCGGCGCCACGATCCCGGCCGGCAGCCGCGCCGCGTTCCTCGAGGCGGCGGACCGGGTCCTCGCCGAACAGCTCGGCCCGAGCGAGGGAGGGAATCGATGAGCACGCCTCCCCCGGCCGTTCCCGAGACCCCGGTCGACCGGATCCACGACCGGACGCTCGAGGTGGAGATGCACCGCTCCTACATCGATTACGCGATGAGCGTGATCGTCGGGCGCGCGCTCCCCCTCGCCGGCGACGGGCTGAAGCCCGTCCACCGACGGATCCTCTGGTCGATGTGGGAATCGGGCGCGACCCACGATCACCCGTTCCGCAAATCCGCGCGCACGGTCGGAGACGTGCTGGGGAAGTACCACCCGCACGGCGACATGGCCGTCTACGACGCGCTCGTCCGAATGGCGCAGTCGTTCAGCCTTCGCTATCCGCTCATCGATGGTCAGGGGAACTTCGGTTCGATCGACGGCGACTCCCCGGCCGCGATGCGCTACACCGAGGCCCGCCTTTCCGCGATCGCGGAAGAGCTCCTCCTCGACATCGAGAAGGAGACGGTCGAGTGGATCGACAACTTCGACGGCACCCTCAAGGAACCGCTCCTCCTGCCGTCCAAGGTCCCCAATCTCTTGATCAACGGCTCCGCCGGGATCGCGGTCGGCATGGCGACCAACATGCCCCCGCACAACCTGGGCGAGGTCGCGGACGCCCTCCTGCTGCTCCTCTCGCATCCCGACGCGTCGCTGGACGACGTGATGAAGGTCCTGCCGGGCCCGGACTTCCCGACGGGCGGTTATCTCTCGACCGAGGGGGTCCGGGAGGCCTACGAGACCGGACGCGGCATGCTTCACATCCGCGGCTCCGCCGAGATCCGGGAACGCGGCGGCAAGGACGAGATCGTCATCACCGAGACCCCCTACGAGGTCAACAAGGCGGCCCTCCTCGAGCTGATCGCCGACCTCGTGAAGGGAAAGCGCATCGACGGGATCACCGACCTGCGGGACGAGTCCGACCGGCACGGCACGAGCGTCGTGCTCGAACTCCGCCGGGACGCCCCCGCCGAGATCGTCCTCAACCGGCTCTACGAGCACACCCCGCTCGAGACGAGCTTCGGCGTCATCAACCTCTGCCTCGTGGACGGCCACCCGAGGGTCCTCGCCCTCCTCGAGCTGCTCGCCCTGCACCTCGACCACCGCCGGACGATCCTCACCCGGCGGACGAAGTTCGACCTTCGGAAGACCGAGGAACGCCTCCATCTGCTCGAAGGGTTCCTTACGGCGATCGACCACATCGACGAGGTGATCCGGATCATCCGCCGCTCGAAGGACGTGCCGGTCGCGGAAGCGAACCTGATGGGGAAGTTCCTGCTCTCGAGCGAGCAGGCGAAGGCGATCCTCGACATGCGGCTCGCCCGCCTCACCGCGCTCGAGCGCGAGGCGGTCGAGAAGGAGAAGGCGGAGAAGGAGGCGCTTGCGAAGCACCTCAAAGCGATCCTCGCCTCGCCGAAGCTCCTCGACCAGCTCGTCGCCGACGAGCTCGCCGACCTGAAGAAACGCTTCGGCGACCCGCGGCGCACGCGGATCGTCCCCGCGTTCACGGAGCGCACGCTCGAGGACCTGATCCCCGACACGGACGTGGTCGTGCTCGTCACCCGGGACGGCTACGTGAAGCGCTTGCCGCTCGACCAGTACCGGCGCCAGCGGCGCGGCGGCCGCGGACTGATCCAGATGGAGACGAAGGAAGAGGACTTCGTCATTCGCACGTTCGTCACCCGGACCCACGACGACGTCCTCTTCCTCACGAACCTCGGCCGGGTCTACCGGCTCAAAGCTTACGAGCTGCCCGAAGGGAGCCGCCACTCGAAGGGGAAGGCGGTGATCAACCTCCTTCCGAAGCTCAAGGACGGGGAACGGGTCCAGACCCTGCTCCCGCTGCGCGACATCGCCACCGAAGGCTCGCTCGTGTTCGCGACCCGTCGGGGCCTCGTGAAGCGGACCACCCTCGACCAGTACCAGAACATCCGCACGAACGGGATCCAGGCGGTCCTGCTCGAGGAGGGGGACGAGCTCGTGGACGTCGTCCTCGTGACGAGCGAGGCGACCGAGGTCGTGCTCGCGACCCTCGGGGGACAGCTCGTACGCTTCCCGCTCTCGGAAGTGCGCCCGATGGGCCGCGCCACCTACGGGGTCATCGGCGTCCGTCTCTCCGCGGCGAAGGAGGACCGCGTGGTCGCGATGGCGATCGTCAGCGACCGATTCCCGATGCTGCTCTCCCTCACCACCACCGGTTACGGAAAGCGCAGCCCGACCGTCGATTACCGTCGGACCCGACGCGGAGCGAAAGGGGTGCGGACGATCAAGACCGGAGGCCGGAACGGCTCGGTCGTCGCCGTCCTCCCCACGACCGACGCCTCCGAGGTGCTCGTCACCACCCAGCACGGGATCACCATCCGGATGGCCGTGAAGGGGATCCGTTCCCAGGCCCGCAACACGCTCGGGGTCCGGGTGATCCGTCTGGACGAGGGCGACACGGTACGCGATGCCGTGATCCTCGAGCCGCCGATCGAAACGAACGGCGCCGAAGCGTCCTCGGATAAGGTCCTCTCGAGCGAGGAAACGCCGGGGACTCCCGAACCGCCGTCCGACGAACCGGAGACCGACGAAGAGGAAGAGACCGAGGAGCCCCCGAAAAAGCCGGGGGAGGACGACGACTCCGAGGACGACACGGAGGACGACGGTGCGTCGCCGCCCGAAGCGGGGTAAGACCGTTCTCCTCTGCCCGAAGTGCGGCTCGATCCGGATCTCGATGGTCGCCGGCTCGATCATCGGCCAGGTCTACCACTGCCAGAAGTGCGACTACGTCGGTTCCCTCATCCTCGAGACCGACGTCGCGGACGACGGGACGCCGCTTTCCGGGAATTAATTATCCGTCGGGCTCGGACCCGATAAGGTCGTGCGCGGCGGCGGGAGCTGCGTTTGCGAACTTCTGGGCCGCCCGGACGAGCGCGAGGGCGCGCACCGTCGCTCCGACATCGTGGGTCCGCACCACCGAGACTCCCCGTTCGGCGGCCACCACGGCCGCGGCGAGTCCCGCCTCGAACCGGGAAGCGGGGTCGTCCGTTCCGAGCGCCCAACCGAGGAACGATTTGCGGGACGCCCCGATCACGACCGGGTAACCGAGGCTGCGGAACTCTCCTACGCGGACGAGGAGCTCGAGCGACTGCTCGGCGGATTTCCCGAACCCGAGCCCGGGGTCGATGAAGATCTTCTCGGCGGGGACCCCCTCGGCGATCGCGAGGTCGGTCGCGGCGGCGAGGGTCGAGAACACTTCCGCGCGTACGTCGGAGTACACCAGGTTCGTCTGCATCGTTGTGGGGGTCCCGCGCATGTGCATCGCGATCACGGCGGCTCCGCTCTTGCCGACCGTCCGGCGCATCGCGTCCGAGCGAAGGCCTTCGACGTCGTTGACGAGGTCCGCGCCGACGTCGACCGCCTTCTGGGCGACCTCGGGATGACGCGTGTCGACCGAGACCGGCACCGAGATCCGGCCGGCGAGACCCGAGAGCACGGGCGCGATCCGGGCCCACTCGACGTCGGGCGAGACGGGGGTCGCTCCCGGTCGGGTCGACTCACCGCCGACATCGATGAAGTCGGCGCCGTCGGCGACCATCCGCTCGGCGTGCGCGAGCGCTTCGGCCGGGTCGAGGTGGAGCCCGCCGTCGGAGAAAGAATCCGGCGTCACGTTGAGGACGCCCATCACCCGAGGGTGGTCTCCGACCACGAACGCGCGGTGGGGTCCGTGGATCGTTCGCGGGGAATGGGTGACGTAGGAACGCAGAGCGTGGTCGATCTCGTCGGCCGCTTCGGAAAGGTGAAACGGTTGACGACGGAGTTTCGGGAGAAGGCGTTGGTATTGACCCCACGTGGCGAGGAGGACGACGGCCGTCGTCGCGACCGAGTGGTCCGCGATCCCCCGCGCGTGCGCGGAGTCTCCCCCGACCGAGAGCGTCTCCTGTTTCAGCAGAGGGGCGGCCTTGAGCGAGATGCCGTCGAGGCGAACCGGATAGATCCGGCCCTTGCGCGTCATGATCCCGACCCCCTCGGGGTCGCTCTCCGTTCGCTCGACCTCGCGAGCAATCTCGGCGAGGGTCTCCACCTCGAGGACGCGAGCCGGGTGGCGGGGACGCACGGAAGAGGGCGGCGGAGTCTCGGGCACCGGCCGGGGATGAATCCGGGGTGAGAAAAGGACACGGGGAAGCGGACGGCACGGTTTTGGGTGGGGGACGGAGTGGCGAACGGAAGAAAGATGGCCGGCCGGGGCCCGTTGATCGCACTCGAAGGTCGCTCGGCGTCCGGGAAAACGACCCTCGTCCGGGCCGCCGCTCGCCGGCTCGGCTGGCAAGCGCTGCCCGAAGCGTTCGATCGTCTCGAGCCGGCTCCGTCCCTCGAGTACGGTTCTTCTCGCGAGCTCCTGCTCCTCGAGGGAACCCTCCTCGCGGAAGAGGCCCGCCGTTTCCGAGAAGCGCGGCGAGCGTGCGCTCGCGGTTGCACCGTCCTCGCCGACACCGGCTTCCTCGGACCCGTGACCTACACCCGTGGGCTCGTGGAGCTCGGGGAGGCTCCCGGGTCGGTCCTGCGGACGCTCAAGCGGACCGCGCGCTCCCTGCTCGATCGAGGATCCCTCGGGATTCCGGACCTCACAGTGTATCTGGATACAACGGCGCGGGAACGCGCCCGTCGTGTGCGGTCCGACCTCGAACACCACCCGGCGGCCCTCGTCGCGCGCCACGAGGCCGTCGGCGATTTTGAGCGGATGTACTTCGAGATGCTCTTCCCGGCGGCGATGCCCGGACGGTTCCGGTCCCTCCGGGCTCGGGCCGTTCCCCGCACTCTGGTTCCCTCGCTGCGGGCACTCGTGGCGGAGGTCGACCCGACTCCCGCCTCCCGCGCGGACGGGCTCGTTCTCCTCTCCCTCCTCCAGATGACGGCCCGGTCCGGACAGCGGAGAAACTTCGGCCCCAACCGTTAAGAAGCTCACCCGGTCTGCTCCGCTTCCTCGCCATGAAGCCGCTCGACGCCCTGCAGCAAAGCCTGCACAAGCGGGTCCTTGTGGAGCTCAAGGGCGGACGCTCGTTCCGGGGGACGCTCGATGCGTTCGACCAGCACCTGAACCTCGTGCTCTCCTCCGCCGAGGAGGTCGTGAAGGACGTGGTGACGGCCCGCTCGGGTCTCACGCTGGTGCGCGGCGACTCGATTATCTACATCTCACCGTAGGAAGACGAACCATGGGAAAGGGAACGCCGTCACGACGTGGGGGCAAGATTGTCCACATCATCTGCCGTCGCTGCGGCCGGCACTCCTATCACCGGCAGAAGAACGTCTGCTCCTCGTGCGGGTTCGGGAATACGGCTCACCGTCGCACCTACGACTGGAAGAAGCTGAAGTAGAACCGCCGAGCCGGGGTCGGGAGACGGCGGGCTCGCTCTCGAGCGCGAAGCGCAAGGGACGGTCGATGGCCTTTCGGATCCCGATCCGGGGTCCGACGCGGACCCGGCCGCTCCGAGCGCGCGGAACTCGGATCTCGAACCTTCCTCCTTGAACGACGTCCTGCCCATCGTCCGCGAGAACGATCCCGAGGAACCGACAGAGACGGCCGGGACCCGACGCGCGCACCGGCTCCTCGCCCTCCGCGGCCCCGGCCCGGAGGAGCACGGCCTCCCCCCGTCGGGCGACCAAGTTCGCGCAGACGACCTGGTGGATCCGATAGACGTAGAGGGTCCCGGGCGGACCGAACATCGAACGATTGCGACGCGTCGGCCCTCGGAACGCGTGGCTCGCTGGGTCGCCGCGCACGTACGCCTCGGTCTCCACGATGCGCACCTGGCGGACACTCCTTCCCGCGCGGGTCGTGAAGGTCGCCCCGAGAAGCGACCGCGCGAGCCGGGCCGCGGGTCGGTCGAAGAACCCGCGGCGGGCCCGCGGGTCCGACCTAGAGGACTTTGCCGCGGTCGCAGAGCGGCGCCCCGTCAACGGCGACCGTCGCCTCCCCGATCGTGATCCAGGAAAGGAACCGGCATCGATTCCGGCCCCCGTAGAGCGTGTTGCCCCCGACCGCGAGGGTGACGGTGCCGGCCTCCTGGTCCTCCGCCTGGGGAACGCCGGGTGGGAGCGACGAATTGAGACCGAGCGCGAACAGCGCGACCGTCTCCCGGCCTCGCGGCGCCCGGGCGAATTCGGTCTCGAACGCCTCTCCGCCCTCCGTGTACCAGTAATTGCGCAGCCGGCCCCCCTGGACCTCCCACTGGCCTCCCTCGACGCGGCCGGGGGTGAGGTAGCTGGGCCGGTTGGCGACCGCCATGCCTTCCGCCGACGTCTCGTCGACCGCGACCACCACGGACCCCGCGGGGGCGGCCGACATCACCCGACCGCGCCGGCGGTCGTCCGCGTCGACCGAGCCGTCGTCCACCCACGGCCTGCGACCCCGGAGGCGGAGCTTGAGGTCGGTCCCGTTCGCGGCGGTGAGGCGAAGCTCGCGACCTTCGAGAAGGAGACGCGCCGCACGACGTCCGTCCCTTCGGAGCGCGCCGTAATCGACGTCGGTGATCCCGCGGATCAGCTGGCTCCGCCACATCGCCCCCGGGACCCCCCAATGGTCGGCTTGCGCGTCCGAGGCGTATCCGAGCAGGCACCGGACTCCCCGGAGACGGGCCCCCCGCGCCGCAGCGAGCCACTCATCGTCGGCCCCGAGAAACGGCGCGAGCAAGTGAGGCGGCAACGCGTGAAGCCGGGGTCGGTCGGCCGGGCCGGGAAAATAGACGAGCGCATCCGCCCGCTCGAGCGTCGAGCGCACCGGTCGCGACAACCCGGCCCAACGTCGCGAGGACGCAGAGCCGTCGACGCTGCGCCAGAACGCTCCCTCGTCCTCGAGGAGAAGGAGCGCCCGCGCCCCGATGCGACGCGCCTCGGTGACGCAGGCGGTCGCCCACGGGAGCGTGTGGTTCCAGCTCGCGACGACCACGTGCTCGCCCCGGCGCACGCCGAGCGCGCTGCCGACCAACGCGCGGGCGACGGCCGGAGGTGTCGTCTCGTCGGAAGCCATGTCGACCGGGGATGTGAGGACGGTCCCGATTAAGGATTCGAACGGCGCCAGCGGGCCACGATCCGGGAGGCGCGAGCGTCCGGTCGCGATAGTTCGCGGGCGACCGTCACGAGGACTCGCCCCGCGTCCTGGCGCCCGGCCGCGAATCCGCGGGGCGCGAGGGCCTCGGGGAAACGACGCCATCCGTCCGCCCGGTCGGCCGCCCGGCGGACGACCTCCGCGACCCGTCGGCCTCGGGAGAAGTCCGCGAGGTCGGCCCGAAGCGCGCGCGCTACGCCCGCGCGCCGAGCGAGTTCCAGCCACGCGATGATCTTCTCGGGTCGGTGCCGCCGTCGGCCCGCTCCGCGGCCCAGGACCCCGTTGAAGTAGAGGAACGGTCCGCCGACCTCCATCGCTTCGAGGAGCGTTCGACTCCCGGTGACGATCCGGAGCTCGGCCTCGCGGAAGCGCGCGCGCCAGGCTCGCGGTGCGAGCGGTGCGGTGACCATCCGGATCCCCGACATTTCCTTTACGCTGGGCCACGGACGGGGCGAACGAACGTAGAGACGCACCCGCGGCCGGACGTCCCGAAGACCCTCGAGGACCGCGGGGGCGATCCGTTCGGCGCTCGACGGGCTCGCGTACCAGACCCACTCTCGGGGCCGCGATCCTCGCGACCGCGACCGCGCGGATTCCGCACGGCCCGAACGGAGGGGGCCGGTCTGGACCGCCTCGGGGAACTCGCGCCCGAACGCGGGGTCCGGGCGGAACGTCGCGAAGAGGTGCAGGACGTTCGGCCGGTCGAACCCTCGGAACGCGCGGAACGCGGACCGGAACGCCTCCACTTCCTTTGCGTACCGTGCTTTACGGACCCTCGAACCGAGGGCGCGGGCCGGAACTCCTCCCTCGCGAAATCGCTCGCGGGTTTCGGCCGTGCTCGGCAGGGTCCGCGCGAACTCCTCCAGGCTCACGTGCAGGGTCCGCTCTGGGCCGTACTCGCGTTCGATGAGCTGGGCCTCGACCTCCCACGGTCCTCCTCGGCCGAAGCGAATCGGCCGGCTCGGCCCGGCGCTCACTCCCCAAGAAGGGGCGACGGTGAGCGCGGCGCGCGACCTTCGACGGATCCGGTTTCGCCGTTCCACCGGCGGCCATTCCCACGGGCCGTCCACGCTCGGAGGAAGCGGACGTCCCGCCTCCCGGTACAGGATGAGCGGGAACCCGGCCGTCGAAAGATATCGCCCCGCCGCCAGGACCTCTTCGATGTCCCCGAGTCCGCCCCCGACGACGGCGGGGAGAAGATAGACGTCGACGCCCCGCTCCGTCGAGGAGCGGTCAGTCGACGGGTCGGAAGAGCGTATGCGTCGAGAGCGCATGCCGGAACCCCACGGCCTCGAGGGCGGCGCGTCCGCCCGTGTTCTGGTCGGCGACCAAGCTCAGGATCCGGGGAGCTTGACGGACCGCGCACCAGGCCGCGGCCGTCCGCACGAGAGCTTCCCCGAGAGCGACGTCCAGCGATTCCGAGAGTACGGGGGCGGTCATGTGGGCCGCGGTGGTCGCCGCGGAAACGGTCGACGCGACGTGCCCTTCGGGGCCGGCGCCGCGGTCGATGACCCACGCGGCCTCTTCAGAGGCCAGGATCCGGTTCGTGAATCCCGAGCTGGCGAACGCCCGTTCCCCCGTGGGGAGCACGGCCTCGACCGCCGCCGGGGTCTGGTCACGGACCAGGGCGGCCAGCGCTCTCGCATCCGTCCGACGAAAAGGGCGAATTGCCGGATTCGCGACGCGAGACGTTGCGAGCGGGCCGGTCGGATCGAGGACCATATGGCTCTTCGCCCGGAGCGGTCGATACCCCATCGACTCGTAGAGGGTTCGCGCGCCGGTGTTGGTGTCGAGGACGTCCAGCGCGACGTACTGCCGGCCCGCCCGCTTCGCCGTCTGCCGCGCCTCTTCGAGGAGACGCTTCGCGTACCCCCGGCGCCGGTGCGCGGGGTCGACCACGACGTTGCTGACGTAGGCGGAGACCCGAGGGAAGGTGACGAGCGTCGTCGCGACCAATTGACCGTCGACCTCCACCACCAAGAAGCGGAAGATCGGTCGGCCCAAGAGCCGAAGGAGGCCGAGGATCAAACGTCGGTCCCACCGGAAGACGCGTCGGACCACCTCTTCGAACTCCTCGGGACGATTCCCGAGGAGAGCGGACTCCTCGGGAAACTCCTTCTCCATCAGGTCGAACAGGCGCGAAGCGTCCGCGCGCCGGACGTCCCGGATCATCCGACGTCCTCGTCGCCCGCCGAGGACGGGAGGGCGATCTCGAAGAGCGTGCGAAGGGTCGGCGTCGGCAGGTCGGTCCGGACCTCGGGGAGCGGGAGGCGAGCAAGGCGGTCGAGCTCCTCCTCGCTGAGGCGGTCTCGGGCATCCACGAGCGAACGCTGGATGAGGGGGTCCGGTAGGTCCTGCGAAAGCCGACCGAGCGCCTGGACGACGGCGTCGAAGAGGCGGCTCTCCGCGTCCGGGGCGGACCGTCCTTCCCCGACGGCCTCGGGTCCAACCTCCCCGTTTCCGGTGGGCCGGGTCTGATAGAGGAGACGGACCAAGTCGTCGCGCGCTCCGTCGTCCCGGAGGTTCCCGAGCGCCCAGACCGCGGCGAGCCGGACCTCGGGGGCCGGGTCGCGAAGCCCGTCACGCAGACGGGGGGCCGCCTCGGTCAGCCCGAGCCGTCCGAGGGCGTACGTGGCGCCGCGTCGCGCCCAGGGATGCTCGTCCCGCAGACCTTCGAGAAGGGCGGCGAGGTCGTCCGACGTGCCGACGGTGCCGAGCGCGACGGCCGCCGCTCCGCGGACCGACCAGTACGGGTCGCGAAGGTGACGCTGCGCGACCGACCGGGATTCCGGGGCCGCGAGCTCGCCGAGAGCGTGGACGGCACAGACGCGAATCCAGTGCGCCGGGTGTTCGGCCCAGACGGCCAGCGCGGGGGCGGCCGCCGGGTCCCCGATCCGACCCAGCGCGACGAGGACGGCGGGTTTCTCCCAGGTCTCTTGGCTCCCGAGAAGATGGAGGAGCAGCGGCACGCTGGCGCGGTCCCGGTGGCGACCGAGGACGACAGCGGCCGCGACTCGGACCCGACGAGCGGGGTCGTGGAGAGTTGCCCGGACGACCGAAAGCCGCTCGGGGTTCGGCGACCGTCCGATCCCGAGCACGGCCTCGCGGCGGACCCGATCGACCGGGTCGTGGAGCATGCGTTCGAGGGGACCGAACGCCTCCTCCGGCGCGATACGACCGAGCGCCAGCGCGACCGCCTGGCGCACTGCGGTCGCGGGGTCGTCGGTCTTACGGTCGAGCGCGGAGACCGACCGGGCGTCGCCCAGCGCGGCGAGCGCGAGCGCGGCCTTGGTCCGCACCTCGGTAACCGGGTCGTCGAGTGCGCGTTCCAATGCGCCCCGGCTCTCGGTCCGGCCGATCGCGCCGAGTGCCCCGACCACGGCGGCCCGGACCGTCGGTTCCGGGTCATTGACGGCGGTCGCGAGGGTCGTGCCCGCCCGCGGGTCCTTCAGGATCCCGAGCGCCACGGCGGCCGTTTCACGGACCCCCGGCACCGGGTCGCTCAACGCGACGAAGAGGGGGCCGAGGTCCCGCACTTCCCCGTGACGCAGGATCTCCCGGATCGAGGCCGCACGCATGGAGGGGGTCGGCGCGTCGGAGGCCGCGGGCGGGGCGCGATGGACGGGATTCTTGCGGGGCGAACGACGGGCGCGGGTCACCACGGCCGCTCCACCGATTCGGGTACTAATATCTCCTCGCGGCCGCGCCGACCTCGAGCCGCGACTGTCCGAGCGATTCCGGTGAGCGGTACTCGTCGCGCTCGGGCGCGGGTTCCGCGCCCCAGCGGGCGCGCAGCCCGTCCCGGTCGACCCCGAGCGGAGCGAGCAGGGTCTCCGCGGACCGAGCGAGGAGCTCGAGGTAGGCTCCGGCGTCGTACCGTTCGTTCCCCTCGAGGAGCTCCGCCGGCCGCACCCGCTCAAGGAACGAGCGGCTCCGCCGGTCGAGGATGACGAACCGTACCTTCTCTCCGGGCCCCCGGAGCGCTCCCGCCTCCTTCAGTTGCCGCAGCGCGGCCACCGAATCGGTGAACGTGACGAACGCCTCGGGCGCCTGTCCGATCCGGTGCGTGATCAGGAGCTCGTCGACGGGCCACGACCCCGCGCGAACCTCGGCCGCGAAGAGGTCGGCGCGCGCGAGGGCCCGAGGGAGAAGGGCCCGGACCCCCTCCGCGTCCCGGGCCGTGCGGAAGAGCGCGAGGACCTCGGCCTCGAACCGCCGGACGAGCCCGGTCGTATCGTGCCGACGGGCACCGATCCCGCGGAGCTTGAACTCCCCGTGCTCGTAGTAGCCGTAGTAGCGGTTCGGGACCCCGAGACCGTGCGTCACCGCCGGTAGGAAGACGATCCAGCGGTACCGCCCCTCGTATCCCAGTGGAAGTCCGAACTGTTGGCTCATCCGAAGGGCGAACGCCTCCGGGTCCGGAGGGTGGTCCGGGTCGTGGGGCCGCAGCCAGAGCGAATCGACGATCCCGTGAACGACCGAATAGCCCGCGCGCTCCGACTCGGGCACGAGCCGGGCGATGAGCTCGCGCGCGTAGGCGTTGATCGCCTCGTGGCACTCGATCCGACCGAACCGGGCGTTGCGGTACCCCTGGTAGCCGAACGCGGTGACGAGGATCCATTTCAGCATCTTGACCCGCCGCTTCAGGCGGGTCGCCTCCTCGGGGGCGACGCCCGGGCGCTTCAGCGCGGCCTTGTAGGCGAGGCGGCGCTCGATGAGCGGCGCGAGGGTGCGGGGAATGAGCCCGACCCGCCGCGTGCACGAGCGATAGCCGAGGCCGGGGGCGCGGAGCGGGCTCTCCGGGCAGCAGCGGCATTCGAGCGTCTCCGCCGAGAGGTTCTTTGTGACCATGATGTTCGGAAAGAGGCTCGCGAAGTCGAACTCGTCCACGTGGTCGTGGACGCCGACCGGCGGGAGGAAGATCACCCCGCCGCGATCGGCGGCGACCAGATGGTCGGCGCGCCGGAACCCCTCGGGCCGGTTCTTCTTCCAGGGTACGTGCGCCCCGAGCTCGAGCGCGTGCGCCATCTCCATCGCGGTGAAGCACGTTCCCGGTGACTGGCGGACGACCGTCGCGAGCGAGAGGCGCGAGAGGCGGGCCGCGTCGACGAGACCGGCGATCTCGGCGTCGTCGTAGAGGAACGAGTTCTCCCGGTCGACGTGGAACCGCCCGGGGAGCGGGTACGACGCGGACCGGTAGAGCACGCGGCCGTACGACTCGAACGAGCGGGCCGGGCGGCTCGGTCGGAACGGCACCCGCTCGCGTCCGAGGGGGAACTCTTCGGGCGAGAGGCCGCACGCCGCGGCGCGTCGGTAGAGCCACGGGAGGTCGAACGAGTCGCCGCCCTCCGTGAGGAGGACGTCCGGGTCGCTGCGCGCGAGCTCGTCCACGAGCGCGCGCAGGAGGTCCTCCTCGGGGCCTTCGAGCGTCGCGTCGCCGAGACGGACCGCTCCGATCCGTCCGTCCGGGGGTGGGATGCGGCCTCGACGCTCCCCGGCGAGATGGACCTCGAGCTGGGCGATGCGCAACGGCGGGGACGCGTAGTCGATCGTCTCGGGAGGCTCGGTCGCCCGGAGCGCCGGCGCCCGGCCGACCACGGGCGCGAACGGGTAGAGCGCGTGCGCGAGGTGGTAGAGCTGCGGAGGGCCGAGGTCGACGTCGTAGAGCGAGAACCGTTCGTATCCTCCGAGCGCATCGACGCTCTTCGCGAGGGTGCGACGCGCGGGGTTCCGCTGGGGAACGACCGAGAGGACGGGGCGGTTCCGGCGGTCGAAGAGCGACGGGCGGCCGGACCCGAGCGAGACCGATTCGACGTCGGGGTGGTCCCGGAGGCGCCGGGCGAGCAGAGAGAGGTCGGGCCGCGTTCCTGTGACCAGGAAAGGAGGACGGTACTCGACGGCGGTTCGTCGCACACGACCGGTCCGTCGCTCTTTCATCCAGAGGACGACCGAACGGCCGTCGTCGCTCTCGGTGATGTCGAGGAGCCAGCCGTCCGGCCTCGACGGCGGCGTCGCCACCGCCATCGTCAGCGACGGGCGGTCGGTGCCGGGGCCTCGGCCCGGACCCGGACCGCGAGGTCGGTGAGGACGGAGAGGAGGATCGATTCGAGGAGGTCCGGGCTTCCGACGTACGTCGCCTGCGCGACGTACCGGCGAGCCCCCGTTCGGACCATCTCGAACGCGGCGCGCTCCTCCGGGTTCGTGAGCAGCCGGGCGAACTCGTCCCAGCGTTTCATCCGTTCCTCGAGCGCCTGGCGGTAGGTCGGTGCGGTACGTCCCACGCGATCACCTCCTCGGCGAACTCTCCGCCGAACTCTTCCATGCCGGTCTGACCGGCCGGACGCGGTACGAGGGCGACCCGGGCATCGTCCCTCAGCGCGCGCAGCCGAAGGGTCCCGGGACCCCGGACGAACGTGACGAGGTCGGACCAGGGCGGTCCCTCGTCGGCGAGCGCACGGAACCGCTCGAACCCGTCCGGGTCGAGCGTGAGGAGGAGCGGCACGCGGACCTCGCGAGCGAGCACGGCGAGGGTCCGCGCGACGTGGCCGAGGAGCGCGGAGCGCTCGTCGTCGGGGATCTCTACGTCCGCGAAGAGGGTCGGCAGGCTATGACCGACGAGCAGGGTCGGTCGGTGGCGACGGACCTCCCGAGCCCATCCGTCCACGAGAGCCACCATCTGGTAGGCGGTGAACGCGCGGGCGAGTCGAATCCGGCGCAACGTCTCGGTCGCATCGACCCCGAACGCACGGCCGAGCTCGCCGACGCGGTACGGATGGAACCGGTTCGCTCCCTCGAGCAGCGAGATCCGGCCCCGGGCGAGCGCGCTGCCGGCATAGAGGAGCTCGAGGACCGGCTCGACCGCGACGGAAGGGCCGGTCCAGACGGTCGCCTCGCCGGGCGCGAACCGACGCGCGAGCCAGGGAAAGAGCGCCGGCTCCGAAGGAAGGAGGGGTACGACGCGGGTTCGCCGGGGGTGCGGGGCGAGCTTCGGGCGGGCCGGCGGGGAGGTCGGGAACGGCGGCCTCGGCTCGGGCCGGAAGGTCTCCTCGACGAGGAGGTCGTCCGGAGCGAACGCGGGCTCGGTGAGAAGAACGTCGACCATCATCGATCGATCCACGAAAACATTCGCCGGGCCGCTCTAAAGCGGCGGCTCGGGGGGCGTTGAAACGGGCCCGAGAACGAGGGGTTTCACGGGTCTTCGCGATTGTCGGGCGCCCACTACGAAACGAAGCGCGGTCCGTCGCCTCGGCCGGGAACAAGACTTATCGCGCACGGCCGGCGTATCTTACGAAGAGAGCCCACCGTGTCGACCCCCTCGTCCCCGGCACCCCCTCCGCCCTCACCCCCACGACGGAGCCGAAGGATGCTCTACCTCGGAGTGGCCGTCGCGGTCGTCATTGCGGTACTGCTGGTCGTGGTCATCGTACTGCCCAACCTCACGGGGTCGGGAAGCGCCGCGGCGGTGCTCACGTACTCCGGCGCCCTCCCCGTCGCGAACGGAGCGGCCGCGGGATTCGCGGGGGGCGGCTGGACTCCCATCTTCGCCGCCGGCCTGGTTACGGCCACCTCCGAATCGTTTCCGGCGAACGCGACCGCGCTCGGCAATCTCACCTCCGGTTGCACGTACACCCCGCAGACCAGCATCGCGAGCCTGACGTTGCCGGGATACACCGGCAACCGGTCCCTCGGGGCGTCGCCCGCGTGGGAGTTCGGCTACCGGAATGCCGCGAACACGCTCGCCATCGTCTCGGTGATCAACGGCCACGGGATAGTTCTGGCAACCCTGTCCGGCTTCGAGTGCTCGATCTACGCCCAGTTTTTCTCCGCGATCCCGGGGAACGTCATCGATAGCTCTCGGGCCGCGGAGGCGGTCCAAGCGGATGCCAAGGCATTCCTCCTCGCTCACCCGAACGCATCGGCCGAGCTCGGCCTGATCGGCGGGCTCTCGTTCCTCGGCAAGGGAATCGGGCCCGAGTGGTCCATCACCTACAGCACCTGCGCCCTGACGGAATCGCCCACCGGGACCGGAGCGGAGTTCAACGCCACGGTCAACGCCCTCACCGGGAACGTGCTCGGCACGAACATGTCCTCGGACGTCTCGTGCGGCGGGGGCCCGACAACCACCGTCCTGTCGCCCGCCGCCAGCGTGTCCACCCTCGCGGCGCTCTCGAGCTCACCCCGTCCAGAAGGTCCGAACGATTCCGAGTAGTCCGCCGGAGCGCTACGCGTCGAGACGGCCGCGGCGTACCGGTGGTGAGAGGCCGAGCTCCTCGGAGAGGGTTCGGCAGTTCACCGCCGCGTCCCCGCGGAAGTGGTTGTTGAAGAACCCGTAGACGGTGGCGACCTTCTCGGTCAGGGACCGGACCCGCGGCACCCACTCGGTGAGCTCCGCGGCGGAGTACGTGTAATCGTACCAGAGCGGGCTCCCGTGCCCGTGCCAGCGGATGTAGGCGAACGGCGCGGTCACCTCGAGCGCGACCGGGAGGTGCGGGCCGTCCACGGTGACGTGGGCCAGTCCGAACTCCCGCAACAGCTCGATCGATTCCGGTACGAGCCAGGAACGCTCGCGGAATTCCACCGCGACGGGCAGGTCGCGCGGGAGCGTTTCGTAGAAGCGGCGGACGGTCGTGAGCTCGAACGGCAATGACGGGGGGAGCTGGAGGAGCGCGGCGGCGAATTTCCCCGCGTCCCGGATCGGTTTCAGGACCGCGAGGAACCGGGCGAGCTCCTCCTCCGTACGGACGAGCCGCAGGTCGTGCGTGATCGTTTGGGGGAACTTCGCGGCGAAGCGGAACCCGGCCGGGGTCCGCTTGACCCAGGATGCCGGCACCGAGGGAGGAGGGAGTCGGTAGAACGTCGAGTTCACCTCCACGATCGGGAAGAGGCCGGCGTAGTAGCGGAGCTTGTCGCTCGCTCCGCGGCGTGGGTAGACGCGACCCGCCCACTCCGGGTAATCCCAGCCGCTCGTCCCGAGCAAGATGTCGCTCATCCGTGTCCTTGCCGGACCGGACGCCCTCCCGGCCGGTAAAGATTGCGCTTGGTCGGAATCCCCGGCCGGGCGGCGGGAAGGGGCGTACGCGAAGGGTTATGGTGCGGACCCGAATTCTGCCGGCCGCCGATGTACCCGATCAGTTACGTGCGGGAATCGCCCGACGCGCTGCGGGCCGGGCTTTCGGCCCGCGGGCACGACCCCTCCGAGGTCGACCGTCTTCTCGCGCTCGACCAGGAACGACGAAGGCTCGGTGAAGAGGAGAACCGTCTGCGCGCCGAGCGGAATCGCGGGGCCCGGAAGCTCGCCGAAACGACACAGGCCTCCGCCCCCACCGACGACCCCGAGCGCGCCCGGCTCGGCGACCTTCGCGACCGGATCCACGAGATCGAGGTGCGCGCGAACGCGCTCGATGCGGAGATGCGCGAGCGGCTCCTCCTCCTTCCCCAGAACCCGCACGCGAGCGTTCCCCGAGGGAAGGACGCGGCGGACAACGTCGAGGTGGCGCGTTTCGAGCCGCACCGCCCGGCACCGACTTCTCCGCGACCCCATTTCGAGGTCGGTCACGACCTGAACCTACTCGACGAGGAGCGTGGGGTGAAGGTCGCGGGCGAGGGGTTCTACGTCCTATGGGGCGACCTCGCCCGGCTGGAGTACGCCCTCCTCCGGTTCATGCGGGACCTGCACCGTTCCCGAGGCTACCTCGAGGTCGCCCCGCCGATCCTCGTGCGGAGCGAATCGATGGTCGGTACCGGTCAGCTCCCCAAGTTCGCGGAGGACTCCTATCAAGTGAAGCCCGACGACCTCTGGCTCGTACCGACCGCCGAGGTGCCGGTCACGAATCTCTTCCGTGATGAGGTCCTGCTCGCGGAGGACCTGCCGGTCAAGTTGTTCGCGTACACGCCGTGCTTCCGCCGGGAGGCGGGCAGTCACGGGGTCGAGACGCGCGGGATCGCCCGGGTCCACCAGTTCGACAAGGTCGAGCTCGTCCAGTTCACCACGCCCGAGTCCTCGTACGATGCGCTCGAGGAGCTGCGGGCCGAAGCCGAGGAGGTCCTCCGTCGGCTCGACCTACCGTTCCGTACCGTGAGCCTGTGCACGGGCGACCTCTCGGAGAAGGCCGCGAAGTGCTACGACCTGGAGCTCTGGGCGCCCGGCGGAAAGCGCTGGCTCGAGGTGAGCTCCATCTCGAACTTCGAGGCGTATCAAGCGGTTCGCGCGAATATCCGCTGGCGCCGCCACCAATCGTCCCGTCCCGAGCCGCTGCACACCCTCAACGCCTCGGGGGTCGCGCTCCCCCGTCTCGTGATCGCGATCCTCGAGAACTATCAGACCGACGACGGGCGCATCGAGATCCCCGAGGCGGTCCGGGAAGAGATGGGAGGGGCCCGGTACCTCGCGATGAATCCGTTCATCGGCGAGCGGGAGCTCGGTCGCGGACGGCATCCTCGTCACGCACCGAAGGAAACCGGATCCCCGTCCGCGAAACCCTAATAGGCCGCCTCGTTCGAGCCGGCGGAGAGGCCCGCGATGGTCCAGGTCGATATCGACATCGCCAAGTGCACGGGCTGCGCCCACTGCCGCGACGTGTGTCCGGTCAACGTCTTCGAACTGCGTCCTCGAGACCAGCTGCCCGATGTCGTGGACGATCCGGTAATCGGGGCGAAGTTCCAGTTCCGGGGCGAGAAGTCCCTCGCGGTCAACGGCCCCGAATGCATCGTGTGCGAGGCCTGCCTCTTCGAGTGCGAGGGCGAGTGCATCCTCATCACCGACGACGAGAATCACGTGCACTTTTCGGTCTACAAGTAGCCCCGTCGAGGATGTCCCTCCCCGCCCGCGATCCTTCTTCCGTACGAGGGGACACCCCGACGGACCGGGGTCTGGCATACCGGGTCCGGGTCCTCCGGACGGAGGGCCGGCGCCGCCGTCAGTCGCGTGCCGGCAGTCGTTAAATAGCCCGGAACCCCGCCGACGCTATCGTGCCCGAACCGACGAAGGAGCCGGGGCGTACCGTCGTGGTTGGGGAGCGGGAGCTCGCGATCGGGTTCCGCTTGATCGGCTTGAAGGACGTCATCGAGGTGACCCCGGAGAACTCGGTCGCCGAGTTTCAGCGCGCGATGAGCGGAGGGTTTGCGCTCGTCATTGCCACCCAATCGATCCGGGCCCGGCTTTCGGACGCGCAGCGGACGGCCGCCGACGCGTCGCTCGCGCCGCTGGTCGTTTTCGTTCCGACCCCGTCCGGAGAGTTCGAGGTCGAGAGCATCGAGCAGCTCGCGAAGCGTGTCCTCGGTGTCACCCTCTCGGTCGCCGGCTAACGGAGGAAAGAGCATGGCAGGGTCCGTCGCGCGAGTCTCCGGTCCGGTCGTCATCGCCGAGGGGCTCGTGGACGCGAAGATGTACGACGTGGTCCGCGTCGGGACCCTCGGTCTCGTGGGGGAAATCATCCGTCTCGTGGGTGGGACGGCGACGGTCCAGGTCTACGAGGACACGACTGGGATCCGACCGGGCGACCCGGTCGAGACCACCGGGCAAGCCCTCAGCGTGGAACTCGGTCCCGGGCTGCTGAAGTCGATCTACGACGGCGTCCAACGCCCGCTCGATGTCATTCAGAAGAGCGTCGGGGACTTCATCACCCGCGGCACGCTGGCCCCACCCCTCGACGAAAAGGTCGTCTGGGAGTTCACCGCCACCGCAAAGGCCGGCAGCGAGGTAACCCCCGGAACCATCCTTGGCACGGTCCAAGAGACCCAGCTCATTCTGCACAAGATCCTCGTTCCACCCGGGCTCAGCGGCACCCTCACCGATCTCAAGAGCGGAAAATACACCATCCGCGACCGGATCGGTTCGCTCAAGACCGGTGCGGGCACGGTCCCCCTCACCCTGACCCACAGATGGGTCGTCCGGATTCCGCGCCCGGTCGCTCAGAAACTCCCTCCCGACATCCCGCTCATCACGGGCCAGCGGGTCATCGACACGTTCTACCCGGTTGCGAAGGGCGGAACCGCGTGCGTCCCGGGACCCTTCGGATCCGGAAAAACGGTGATCCAGCAGCAGCTGGCCAAGTGGGCCGACTCGGAGATCGTTGTCTACGTCGGGTGCGGCGAGCGCGGCAACGAGATGACCGAAGTGCTCGCTACGTTCCCGAAGCTCCTGGACCCGAAGTCGGGGCGCCCGCTCATGGAGCGGACGATCCTCATCGCGAACACCTCCAACATGCCGGTCGCCGCTCGCGAAGCGAGCGTCTACACCGGGATCACGATCGCGGAGTATTACCGGGACATGGGGTACGACGTCGCGCTCATGGCCGACTCGACCAGCCGGTGGGCGGAAGCGATGCGCGAGATTTCGGGCCGTCTCGAAGAGATGCCCGGGGAGGAAGGTTACCCGGCCTACCTCGGTCGCCGCATCGCCGAGTTCTACGAGCGCGCCGGGCGCGTCGTCACCCTCTCCCCCGAGGGGCGGACCGGCTCGGTCACGGTCGTGGGCGCGGTCTCGCCGCCCGGTGGAGATACGTCCGAGCCCGTCAGTCAGAACACGCTGCGGGTCGTGCGGGTCTTCTGGGCGCTCGATGCCTCCCTCGCCTCGCGCCGGCACTTCCCGTCCGTCAACTGGCTCCAGAGCTACTCGCTCTACACCGACGACCTCGAACCGTGGTACGCCGCCTCGTTGTCGAAGGATTTCACGGCCCTCCGCCGGAAGGCCGTCGAGACGCTGCAGAAGGAGTCCGAGCTCCAGGAGATCGTCCAGCTTGTCGGAGTCGACGCCCTCCCCGAGCGGGAGAAGGCGGTCCTGGATGTCGCGCGGATGCTTCGGGAGGACTACCTCCAGCAGAGCGCCTACGACGAGGTCGATACCTACACTTCGATTCAGAAGCAGGCCCGGATGCTCCGGACGATCCTTCGGTTTGGCGATCTCGAACAGGAGGCCATCGGCAAGGGCGCGACCGTCGCCGAGCTTCAGAAGCTCCCCGTGCGCACCAAGCTTTCCCGCATGAAGTGGATCCCCGAGGCGGAAGCCGAGAAACAGTTCGGCGAGATCGAGCGCGAGACCGATCTGGCGGTCGGCGCTGTCACCGCCGCGGCCGGAGGGACCTGATGGCAGCGAAGGAGTCCCGCCCGGCGCGGCCGTCGAGGGCCGTCCCGGTGGACTACAAGACGATCGACCGGGTCGCGGGACCGCTCCTGTTCGTTCGGGACATCGCGAACGCGGCGTACGGGGAGATCGTCGAGATCCAGCTCCCGACGGGAGAGCGCCGCCAGGGCCAGGTCCTTGACTCGAGGAAAGGCCTCGCGATCGTCCAGGTCTTCGGCCCGACGATGGGTATCAACCTCGAGCAGACGAGCGTGAAGTTCCTGGGCGAGGTCGCGACCCTGCCCGTCTCGGACGAGATGCTCGGCCGCGTCTTCAACGGCCTCGGCGAGCCACGGGACGGCGGTCCGCGGATCGTGAGCGAGACCCGCCTCGAGATCGTCGGGAACGCGATGAACCCGTACTCGCGCGAGGAGCCGAGCGAGTTCATCCAGACCGGGATCTCCACGATCGATGTCAACAACACGCTCGTCCGCGGACAGAAGCTCCCGATCTTCTCGGGCGCCGGCCTTCCGCACAACCAGATCGCCGCTCAGATCGTCCGCCAGGCGAAGCTCCGCGACTCCTCCGAGGGGTTCGCGGTCGTGTTCGCCGCGATGGGGATCACGAGCGAAGAGGCAAACTTCTTCCTCAAGGAGTTCGAGTCGACCGGGGCGCTCGAGCGGGCCGTCGTCTTCCTGAACCTCTCCTCCGACCCCTCCATGGAGCGGGTCGTGACGCCGCGGATGGCCCTCACCGCGGCGGAGTTCCTGGCCTACGAGCGCGACCTCCACATCCTGGTCGTCCTCACGGACATGACGAACTACTGCGAGGCGCTGCGGGAGGTCGCCGCCGCCCGGGAAGAGGTGCCGGGGCGTCGGGGTTATCCGGGGTACCTGTACACCGACCTCGCGACCATCTACGAGCGGGCCGGGAAGATCCACGGCCGCAAGGGGTCGATCACTCAGCTCCCGATCCTCACGATGCCCGCGGACGACGTGACGCACCCGATCCCCGACCTCACCGGCTACATCACCGAAGGCCAGGTCTACGTCAGTCGGGACCTGCAGCGCCGCGGGGTCTACCCGCCGATCGACATCCTGCCGTCGCTCTCTCGCCTGATGGGCCAGGGGATCGGCAAGGGACGGACGCGGGAAGACCACCGCGGGGTCTCCGACCAGCTCTTCGCGGCCTACGCGACGGGGAAGGACCAACGCGCGCTCTCCGCGATCGTCGGGGAGGAGGCGCTCAGCGCCACCGACCGGCTCTACCTCAGGGCGGCCGACCGCTTCGAGGCCGAGTTCGTGAACCAGCGCCCGGACGAGGACCGGACGATCGACGAGAGCCTCGCGCTCGCGTGGGACATCCTCGCGGACTTCCCGGATTCGGAGCTCAAGCGGATCCGGCCGGAATTCATCGAGAAATACAAGCCGAAGCGAGCGGCCCCTTCCGCGTAGGCGAGCGCAAAGGACGATGCCGGCCGAGACCGTCCGACCGACCCGCCTCGAGCTGCTGCGCACGCGCCGGCGGATCGTGGTCGCGAAGAAGGGGCTCAACCTCCTCAAGCTAAAGCGCTCGGCGCTGATCGTGGAGTTCTTCGCCCTCTCCCGCGAGGCGATGAAGCTGCGCGGGGACCTCAAGGCCCGGATCGGGCGGGGCTACGAGTCCGTCCGGCTCGCCGAGATGATGGAGGGACCCACCCGCCTCGAGAACATCTCGATGCTGCTGCGGGACATCGCGCCGGTCGCCGTCACGACCAAGAACGTCATGGGGGTCCGTACGCCGCGCGTCGACCGCGGCGGTTACCAGCCGACCCCGACCGCCGACCTCCTCGACCTGCCGACCTCGATCGAGGAATCGGTCCGCCGCTTCCAGGGGATCTACCAGGTCGTCCTCGACATCGCCGAGAAGGAGAACGCGCTGCGACGTCTCCTCAAGGAGATCGAAAAGACGAAGCGCCGGGCGAGCGCGATCGAGAACATCCTGATCCCCCGCCTCCAGGGCATCGTCCGCTACATCAAGTTCCGATTCGACGAGATGGAGCGCGACTCGTTCAGCATGCTCAAGACCGTCAAGCGGAAGATGGAACAGGAGGGCAGCAGTGCGAGCGCCGCCTAACGTCGCGGTCCGTCGTTTCGCCATCGTGTGGTCGCTCAGTCTCGCGGTCAAGTTCGTGGCACTGGCCGTCCTCCTGCTCATCGTCCTGCGGTTCTTGGGAGGGTTCTAACGATGGCCACAGAGAAGTACGGAGCGGGGGCCCCCGGCTCGGTCGAGGCGTTGAAACGAGTGAAGGCGACTGAGACCGAGTGGGACGCGCGCTTGAGCGCCGCCCGTCAGGACACCGAGACCACCCTCCAGCGTCGGCGCGCCGAAGCCGAGGCCGCGGTCAAAGCGGCCCAGCTCGAGGCGGACCGGCAGCGAACGGAACGGGTCGAACGCGCTCGGGCCGAGACCTCGACCGAGGCCGAGGCCATCGTCACCGAGGGACGGACCGCCGCCGGGCAGGCCGCTCGCGGCGAGGGTCGCCGGCCCGTGGACAAGAAGGACGCGATCCTGAGCGTGGTCCTCGGGTCGTTCGGGAAGGACTAGGAAGGAGTCGAGCGTGGCGCTGCGCCCGGTCAAGATGGCAAAGGTCGGCCTGATCGGCCTCAAGGAGGACGAGGAGAGGACCCTCACCGTCCTCCACGACCTCCGCGTGGCCCAGGTCGAGCCGCTCTCCCCCGAGGCGACGGCCGAGCTCGGCCCCGAGCGGGGACCCGAGTCGCTGCGCGAAGCGGGTGACGAGACCCTGAGATTCCGGGGCCTATTGAGCGCTCTCCCTCGCGTCCCGGCCGGCGCTCCTCGCCGGTTCAATTCGGTCGCGGAGATCCTCGTGGCCGCGAAGACGGTCACCATCGACCCCGAAGTCGGAGAGCTGAAGCGCGAGGACGACCGGTTGGTGACCGAGCAGAAGGGAATTGTCGACACGGTCGAGCTGCTCGAGCACCTTTCGTTCTACCGGGACCGTCTCGAGTACCTGGATTCCCGCAACTTCCTCACGTTCTACGGAGAGGCTCCCGCGGACGAGTACGCGGCATTCGTGGCGGCGCTCCCGAAGGAGGCGGACGGCCAGCTGCTGGTCGGACCCTCCGGAGAGACCCTGCGGTTCCTAATCCTCCTGCGGCCCGCGGGCGCGGACGCCCTCTCCCGGCTGTCGCAGGCCCGCGGGGTCCGCCTCGTGGCGGTGCCGCGACTCAAAGGGACGGTCGCGGAGGAGCTGACGGCCCTTCGCGTTCGCTCCGCGCAGATCATCGGGCGTCGCACCGAGATTGCCGCCCGGCTCGCCGCGATCTCCCGAGAATGGTATCCGCTCGTCAGCGCGATCGGCGAAGCGCTCGAGATCGAGAACCGGAAGGCCGAGGTCGTCACGAAGCTCGGCGCGAGCCGCGCCGCCTTCGCGCTCGAGGCCTGGGTCCCCGAACGGGACGTCGCGCGGCTCGAGGCGGTGGTGCAGCGAGAGAGCGGGAACCGGACGTTCCTCTACCGGGTGTCGACCTCGGAGGAGCCGCCCACGATGATGTCGAACCCGCGCGGTGTCCGACGGTTCGAGTTCTTCGTCCGGTTCTACTCCCTTCCCCAGGCGACCGAGTGGGACCCGACCCTCGTCTTCTCGGTCGCCTTCCCGCTCTTCTTCGGCTTCATGCTGGCCGACTGGGGCTACGGCCTCACGATCCTGTTGATCTCGCTGTGGATGATCGCCGGGTTCCCCGGCGCCCGGTACCTCCCGAAGTTCGGCCGCAACTTCGTGAAGATGATCATGGGCCCGAAAGGGATGCAGCAGCTCGCCTACGCGCTCTTACCCGGTTGCGCGCTCGCGATCGGCCTCGGTCTCTTCACGGACGAGTTCTTCGGCTACCAGCTGCTCCACCAGCTCCTCGGTTACGTCGGCCCGGACCCGGCCTCGAAGACGAGCGTACCGACGTACCTCCTCTTCGCCGGGTTCATCGGCCTCGGCATGGTCGTCTTCGGCTTCCTGATGGGCGCGCTCAAGGAGTACTTCCACCACCACTCGCGCGGCGTCATCGCCAAATCGGGAGGGATCCTCTTCGCGATCGGGATCGCGTTCTTCGGACTCGCCGTCATCCACAAGGCGGACTCGATCTCCGCCGACCCGATCGTCATCCTGTGGTACGCGCTCATCGGCGCTGGCCTCGCGATGCTCCTCTTCGGGGAGGGCATCCAGATGGGCATGATGGGGCTCATCGAGGTCGTGAGCCACATTCTCTCCTACACGCGGCTCGTCGGGATTCTGCTCGCGAGCGTCATCCTGGCGCTCGTGATCAACACGATCGGCAGCGGCCTCGTCCTCGGGGGGACCATCGTCGGGATCCTCGCGGGCGTCGTGATCATCATCGTCGGCCAGTCGTTCAACGTCATCCTCGGCGTCTTCGAGCCGGGGATCCAGGGGGCGCGGCTGATCTTCGTCGAGTACTTCTCGAAATTCTACAGCGGCAACGGCAAGGTCTTCAAGCCGTTCGGGGCTCCACGGACCCACACTGTCTCCTCCCTCGAACCGGAGGGAACGCTCCCCGCGGGACCGATCGTCCGTACCCCATCGGAGTGAGCCCGCCCGCCGAGGGCGCGACCCCGTTCCTTAGAGGCGCGGCGAAACGAGCAGCGGCGTCAGTCGTTCGACGCTGAGCCCGTACAGCCGGCCGAACACGGCGCGGCGAAGGTCGTTGCGCTCGAGCTCGTTGCGCAGCAGGTAGGCGAAGATCACGCTGAGCGAGAGCGGGTAGGTCCTCAGGCGTTTGAGCTCGGAGGAGGCACGCTCGCGTTCGATCGCTACTTCGTAGCTCGTGAGGGTGCTGCCGGAGGAGAACTCCGGGCCGCCCTCCCCGATCGAGGGGAACCGGGGCGCGAGGCGCTCGGCGAGGTCGGGAACGGTGCGCGCCGAGTAGAGGTCGGGGGCCTGGGCCGCTGTGAGGGTGCCGCCGTCGAGCCAGCGGGTGAGCACCTCGTCGATCGGGAGCCCGTAGTCCTTTCCCTTGAGCAAGAGGAGGGCGTTGCGCGCATCGATCTCGCTCTGCAGGAGGCCGCGCACTACCCATTCGTCGCCCTGGAAGAACCGGGTCTGGGCGAGCACGTTGCGGAAGTACTCCTTGTCGAGCGCGTGCAGGATCGGGAAGATGTTGTGGGTCCGCTCGAACGTCTCGAGGAACGGCAGGATCGTCGCCCCGTAGCCGTACTTCACGAGCGAGGTGACGGTCGCTTCGACCGTCGTCTGGCCGAGGAGGATACGGAAGTCGTCGAGGTTCATCGCGCCCGCGTAGAGTCCCGCGGGGATCTCGCGGCTCGAGACGAGGTGGTCCTCGGTCTCGGTCACGCTTCGTCCCTCGACCTTCGCGCTGAGGATCATCTCGATGTTCTGGATGTCCCAGCGGCCGAGGTACGCCACAACCACCGAGCGGCCGGCGAACGGGGTCGCCTCGAACGCGTGGCGATTGCGTCGCACGAACGTGCGGTTGATCGCGAGCTCGACCAGGCTCGCTCCGGAGTGGGTCGCCCTCACCCGGGCGATGTCGGCGGCGTAGGGGGTCGTCTCGAGGACCTTCGCGAACTCGTTCGGTTCCTTCGTGGCGAGGAGGAGGGGGTACGTCTCCTTGGGGAGGAACGCGGTGAACTCCGGTTTCAGGCGACCGAGGGCGCTCGCGTACGGAGAAGCGGCCATCGCGCCGCCCTAGGCGAGGATCTCGCGGACCCGGTCCTCGCGCAACCGAAGGAGCTCGTCGAACGAGAGGTTCAAGCGTCGGCTCCCGTCGGGGGTCTCGGCGACCAGTCCGCCCACGATCGATTGCGGCGTGGTGTCGAAGCTTTTCCCGGCGACCTTGGCGAGGAGGGAGGCGTCCTCCGCCCGGCCCGAGACGCGCAGCTGCTTCCCGAGGGAGTCGGTGGCCACGACCATCATCCGTTTCAGCACCGCCGGGTACTCCGTAGAGCGGGTATACTCCTGGAGGAGCGCCCGCGTCTCCCCGATCGCGCTCGTGAGTCGCTTTTCCCGGGCTTCGTAGAGGAGCTTTCGTGCCTGGAGCTTCGCGGCGGCGAGACGCTGGGCACGCTCGCGGGCGACCTCGGCCTCGGTCGCCCGGACGCTCTCGGAGCGGAGCTCCTGGAGTCGGCGGTCCTTCTCCGCGGCGACCTTCGCGGCCTCGCCGTCCCGTCGAGCGTTCAGCGCGGCGAGGTCGGCCTCACCGCGACGGCGAATCTCGTCGACGAGGCTCTCGAGGCTCATGGATGTGAGCGGAGCGCCTACGAGATGACCCCGAGCAGAAGGATGATCCCGAGCACGAATCCGATGATCCAGAGCGTCTCGGGAATGACGAAGAAGAAGAGCACCTGGCCGAACTTCTCCGGCTTCTCCGCGATGATACCCATGCCGGCCGCCCCGATGCCGGACTGGGCCATGCCGGTTCCGATCAGCCCACCGGCGATGGCGATACCGGCCGCGAGCGTCGCATACGGATCTGCTGCCATGGGGTGACCCGGGCGGGCCGAACAAGGTCGGGTATAAAACCCCAAGCCCGCCGGACGGCGTCCCCTCCACCGGCGAGGAATCTACTCCGCGGGCGGGGGGTTGGGAGCGGCCTCTGGAGGGGGGGTTTCGTCCGGCGTTTCCGGCCGCTGGGAGCGCGCCTTCGCGCGGACCTTCTGGAGGAGCGCGATCGTGGCCCCCCAAGTGATGAAACCGAAGACGTACGCCGCAAGACAGACCGGGCAGATCGCGTTGATCTCGGCGACCTCCACGTACCCGAAGTAAAAGGAGAGCGCGACCCCCCCGGTGGTGAGGAAGAGCAGGAGATACGGCCACCGGAGCTCTCGGCGACGCGACTCGGCGACCGCCGCCACGATCAGGATGAGGATGAATCCACCGATGCCGATGTACGAATCCGGGACCCCGAACAAGGTTGTCTTCCCGCTGTTCGCGACGACGCCGCACGAAACGTACGAATTGACCGAACACAGTGACTGCAAGGAGGCCTCGACCGTCTCGAGGTAGGTGAAGATCGAGACGATGAGACCGAGCCCGGCGGCGAAGTAGATGACTGAGCGAATACTGCGCGTGCGCATCCCGGACCTATTTGATCTGGGCGAGGTCGCTCGCCACGGAGCTTTGCGTATTGCTGCCCCATACGGCCGTGTTGCCCCACCCGGAGTAGTACGGCTGCTGCGCGAGATCCGAGGGCGTCGCCCCGGCCGACTTCGCCATGAATGCCATCATCCACCAGGTCTGCACCTGAACGGTGGTCCAGGGCGCCCCGGTCGCACTCCCGACGTCCGTTTGCATCTGGGAGGTCGTGTACGAGGAGACGTCGCCCGGTGAGATCAAGCTCGTACCCCCGTGGACATACACGCCGTTGATGACCACGAACGGAATCGCGCCGCCCGAGTAGGCGCTGTTGTACGCCTGCTCGACGCAGTTGGTGGTCCCAGGGAACGTCTGCACGACCCCCGATGTATCCACTACCGGAGTGAAGGTGATGGCCGGGGTGGAAGAGGTTACCTGGGCGCTGGAGAGGTCGACCTCGGGAATATTGTCCTCGGCAGAGTAGAGGTACGACACGGGGCTCACGGTTCCGAACCCGCTGAGTGCTTTCCAGATCGCCCAACTGCTGGCGGAACAGTACGGACACCACGTCGCGCCGTAGAAGTAGACCACCGGCAGGCCGCCATCGTGCCAGGGCGACGCGCCTACCGAGATCCAGCCGGGAGCCGGTTGCGTTGTCCCGGAGGATGCCGGGGGCAGGTACGGGCAGCCGAAGAAGAGAATGCCTCCGAGCGCAATCACGCCCGTGATCACCAGGCCGAGAACCACGCCGGTGACTAGCGTCGACCGGTACACCTTCGACCAGCGCGCCCCCGAATATCGGAAGAGACCGAATAGCAGGAGGAACACCGCGACGACCAGAGCGAGGGCGAGGTACGGGATTGCGGGCAGGACGAGGCCGACCGGCGAGGGAACGAGGTAGGCGATCGTGAACCAGATCGCGAAAATGGGAACGAGCAGGTACCCGATCCGTGGCAGCGTCCACTTCCGCTCCGTCTTCTCGACGTCCTTCTTCGACGGGACCGAAGCGGCCGCGGGCGTCTCGTTGCGGCGGCGCTGTCGCGATCGTTGCCGGTGATACAGCCCTCGGAGGGCGCGCCCGGGTTCCTGTACCGATTTATCGGGGTGGAATCCGACCTTCGGGTCGTCGGCGATCTGGTCCCAATCCCAGTCCTTGGACCGGAGTTCTTCGACTCGGTCCCAGTCCACCATCGACCGACGAACCGACGCACCCCTTTTCCCTTTTTGCCCCGAAGAGGCATGCCCGCCCCCGGGGGACCCGGCCCCATTGACCTTTTACCCGGGACAAGGTGCCGCGGATTGATGCGTCTCACGTTCCTCGGGACCGCGGGCTCCTGGCCGACCAAGGAGCGGTCGGCGAGCGCGATCGCGCTCGACACGGAGAAAGAGCTCCTCCTCCTCGACTGCGGCGAGGGCACGCAGCGTCAGTTCTTCCAATCGTCCGCCTCGTTCATGCGCGTCCGACGGGTCTTTTTGACCCACTTCCACGGCGACCATTTCCTCGGCCTGCCCGGTCTCATCCAGAGCATGAGCCTGAACCACCGCACCGAGCCGCTCGACATCTACGGCCCCACGGACGCCGAGGAGATGGTCGGACGGGTCCTCAAGATGGGGTACTTCACGCTCCGCTTCCCGGTCACGGTCCACGCGATGACCCCCGGGTCCACGGTCGAGCTCGAGGGTTACTCGGTGAGCGCGGCGGCGGCAATCCACCCGGTCCCGGCGCTCGCCTACCGTATCGAGGAGGGGCCGAAGCGAGGACGGTTCGACGGGGAGAAGGCCCGATCGATGGGGATCCGCGGCCGGGATTTCGCGACCCTCGAGGCCGGAGACCCGGTCCGCGTCGGGTCGACCGTCGTGCACCCCTCGGACGTGATGGGGCCCTCTCGTCCGGGCCGTTCGGTGGTCTATTCCGGGGACACCGCACCGTCGGAGGAGGTACGTCGCCTCGCCTATCGGGCGACCGTGCTCATCCACGAGGCGACGGTGGCCCAGGATCTCGAGGCCGAAGCGAACGAGTGGGGGCACTCGTCGGCCCGACAGGCCGCCGAGCTCGCGAACGCCGCCGAGGTATCGACGTTATTCCTGACGCACTTCTCGGCACGTTACAAGGATCTCGAGCCGCTCGAATCGGAGGCGCGCATCCTCTATCCCGGCTCTCTTGCGGCCCGGGACCTGCTCGACCACCTGATCTACCAGCCATGATCCACGCCGACCTCCTGGTCTCCGACATCGGCGAGCTCGCCACCCTTTCCGAAGGGCCCGTTCCGCGGGTGGGGGCGCAGGCCGAGGACGTCGGCGTTGTCTCCGACGCGGCGTTCGCTGTCGCCGACGGACGGTTCGTCTGGGTGGGGCGCGAACGGAACCTATCGAGGACCGTTCGCCTCCGGCCCGGCGGCCGGCGCGTTTCGGCGCGCGGCGGCACCGTCGTGCCCGGGTTCGTCGACGCGCACACGCACGTCCTCTTTGCCGGCGACCGGGCCTTCGAGCTCCCGCTCAAGGTCCGAGGAATGGGATACGCCGAGATCGCCCGCGCCGGCGGCGGCCTCTACTCGACCGTGCGAGCCACTCGCCGGGCCTCGGACGAGGACCTCCTCGCCGCCACCGGCGCCCGGCTCCGACGGATGAGCGGTTGGGGGGCGACCTCGGTCGAGGTGAAATCCGGCTACGCTCTCACGACGCAGGGCGAGCTGCGCCTTCTCCGCCTCATCCCCCGACTTGCTCGTCGCACCGGACTTCGCCTCGTGCCGACCTTCCTTGGAGCGCACGCGGTCGCGCCCGAGTACCGCTCCCGGCCCGATGCCTACGTCGACCGGTTGATCCACGACGCCCTTCCCCGCGTCGCGCGGGAGCGGCTCGCCCGCTACTGCGACGTCTTCTGCGAGCCCGGATTCTTCTCCGTCCGCCAGTCCGAGCGGCTCCTGCGCGCGGCGCTCGCTCTCGGGCTCGGCGTCAAGGTCCACGCCGAGGAGTTCGTCCTGTCGGGCGGGGCCCGGCTCGCCTCGCGCCTTCGTGCGGTATCGGCCGAGCACCTGCTCGCGGCGCGGAAAGAGGACCGTGCTCTCCTCGCGAAGGCCGGCGTGACGGCGGTGCTCCTTCCTCTGACGGCTCTCGCCGCCGCTCCCGGAGTGCGCAGCCCGGGGCGAGAGATGGTCGACGCCGGAGTGCCGGTCGCCCTCGGTACCGACTGCTCCCCGAACTCCTGGGTCGAGTCGATGCCGCTCGTGCTCGCGACCGCCGTTCACTCTGCGCACCTCTCGCCGGCGGAAGCGTTGACGGCGGCGACGGTGAACGCCGCGCACGCGAGCGGCCTCGAGGACGCCGGGACGATCGCACCGGGCCGCCCCGCCGATTTCGCGGTGTTCTCGCTGCGGTCGGCCGACCAGTTGGGATACCGGTTCGACGCGATTCCGGCCTCCGTTTTCCGTCAGGGAAACCCGATTTCTCCGCCGACACTCCGTCAGTACTTCTAAATAGGGGGCTCCTCCCTCCCCGGTCGAGGTCGCCAACATGGCGGAAAAGGTGGGCAAGGAGCAGATCAAGCGAGAGAAGGGTTACCTGTACTATCTCGGCAAGGATGGGTATCTCTGGAAGACACCGACGAAGTTGAACAAGTCCGGCAGGAAGGGCCGTGTTGGCACGGAGAAGATCGTCCGCCAGGACGGTTACATGTACTTCCTCGACAAGAAGGGGTTCATTTCCCGCGCCAAGATGAAGAACGCCTGAACGGCGTCACCCTTTCTTGGGGGCCTTCCTTCGGGAAGGTTCCCCAAACTCTTTTTTCCGCCATTCCTCGAAAACCCACAGCGCCGGTCCCCGCGATTCCAAATAGGAGCACCTAGTCGCTCTCCGCGGAGACGTCCCGCGATGGTCTGCCGCAACGACCCCGACGACCCCCGCAAATGCGAGCGCTGCGGCGCGTTCCTCTGGGTCGCCGAAGAGGGACTCTACTGCGGCGATTGCGGCGCCCTCATGCCGTGCACGATGCGGCTCCTTCTTCCTCCGCCGGAACCGCGGCCGGTTTCGTCGGGGTCGACCTAGGTCGCACCGGCGGGCGGCGCGGGGCGGTAGCGCGTCCAGAGCGTGTAGAAGAACAGCCCGAACAGGATGTCGGGGACGATCTCGACCGGTAGGAAGATCTGGGAGAAGAGCCCGATCGCGACGATCGGCAGAAGTGCCCCGAGGGCCAGCAACGTAAGCGCGGCCTCGTTGCCGGTACGGCCGATCACCCGTCGGACGTAGAGGAGAAGGAGCCCGGCGAAGAAGAGTTCGACCGCCATCACGGCCGGCGGCCAGGCGGCGGCCGAGGCGCCCAAGCCGGGGACGACGAGCAGGATCGGGTAGAAGACGAAGCCGAGCACGAAGTACCAACGGACCCCGAGGCGAGGGCGGTCGCCCGTGGGGTCCAAAGATCCCTTGGGAAGAACGCGCGTCGCTGCGTAGAGGAGGCCCGCCAGAACGGCCGCCGCGACGATCAGTCCGGGCGCGGTCCGCCAGTACCCGATGCCGAAGGCGAGGGCGAAGATGTCGAGGGCGTAGACGACGAGGGCGATCGGGATCTGGCGATTCGACAGGAGCGGACGGCCCCGGGTCTCGGGAAGAGCGAGACCCAGAAGAAGGATCGGGAGACCGACACTGTAGACGATATGGACGCCCAGCACGCCGAGCGACCAGACCCAGTTCACTCCGTCGAACCGCCCGTAGGAACCGAACTGGCCGACCACCGACGCGTGGGGGTTGAAGAGCGTGCTGAGGGCGGTCCCTTCCTCGAGGAGTGCGTAGGCGCTGCCGAGAAGGAGGATCCCGGCCCAGCCGGGTTTCCACCGAACAAACGCTTCTCGGACCAGGAGAACACCCGGCCCGTAGAGCCCGAGGTTGAGGGCGAGAAACAGGAGGAATCCACCCGGCGCGTAGACAAGCGCGGCGGTCGGGGTCGACCCCGACAGGTACTCGGGGATTCCCGGCGTGAAGCAGAGGAAGAGAAGGACCGGGTGTCGCCGGAAGAACACGACGATTCGAGGGAACGGCGTCGGGCGAACTCCCTCGATCATCGAGCGAATCGGGTCGGTTCCCGTACTTAGAACCGGGCCGTGGTAGGAAAATCGCAACCCGTCTTACCCAGTAACGGCCTGTGCGCTTCGGACGACGCGGTTTCCCGACGGTTCGAAGATTTGTCGGACCAAGCAAACTTATAGCGGGTCACTCTTGGCTCGCTCCCGGAGGGTTTTCACGGTGTCCCGCGCGACACCCTACGCGTCCTCGACCGTCGGCGACCGCAGCGAAACGGCCCCTCGACTGGACTGTTTCAGCGACCGGCCGCGAACGGGTTAGGTTCCTGCGTGGTGTTATTACCAATCGGTCGGGCAACCCCATCGACCCTTCAGGAGTAATTTGCAATGGCAGTAGCCAAGAAGCGCGCCGGGCCCGCGTCGGACGAATCGGTCGCTCGACCCGCGACCCGAATCGGGCGAGAACCGATCCCTATCCCCCGTCTGGTTCCCCGCGGCAAGACCGCCTTCGACACGGTCCAGTGGCGGACCCACGACGCCGCGATCAAGAACGCCGAAGGTAAGGCCATCTTCGAGCAGAAGGGGATCCACGCCCCGACCTCGTGGTCCGAGACGAGCGTCAACATCGCCGCGTCGAAGTACTTCCGGGTCCTTCAGGGTCGGCGCGAGAACTCGATCGACGGGATGATCCGACGCGTCTGCCACTTCATGGCGGAACGGGGTCTCGACCTGGGTTACCTCGACACCCCGGACGAGGCGACGACGTTCGAGGAGAGCCTTTCGTACCTCATGGTCCAGCAGATGGCGGCGTTCAACAGCCCCGTCTGGTTCAACGTCGGGGTCCGCGAGCCCCCCCAATGCTCGGCGTGCTTCATCCAGTCGATCAGCGACGACATGGACTCGATCCTCGCCCTCGCGACGAGCGAGGGCCGACTCTTCAAGGGCGGAAGCGGAACCGGAACGAATCTCTCACCGCTCCGCGGCAGCCACGAGAAGCTCGCCGGGGGCGGGATCGCCTCGGGCCCCGTTTCGTTCATGCGGGCGTTCGACGCCCTCGCCGGCGTCATCAAATCCGGCGGGACGACCCGTCGCGCCGCGAAGATGGTCATCCTCAACATGGACCATCCGGACGTCGTCGACTTCATCGACTGCAAGGTCCGCGAGGAGGACAAGGCCGCGGCCCTGATCCGGGAAGGATACTCCGCCAATTTCGACGGAACCGACCCCGACTCCGCCTACGCGTCGATCGCCTACCAGAACGCGAACCATTCCGTCCGCGTCCCGGACTCGTTCATGGAGGCGGTCATCCGTGACAAGGACTGGAAGACCACCAACCGTACCGATCATTCGGTCGCCAACACCTACCCCGCTCGCGAGCTCTGGCGGAAGCTCGCCTACGCGGCGTGGCGCTGCGGCGACCCCGGAGTCCAGTTCGATGACGTGACGAACGACTGGCACACGTGCCCGAACTCCGGCCGGATCAATGCCTCCAACCCGTGCAGCGAGTACCTGTTCCTCGACGACTCGGCGTGCAATCTCGCGTCCATCAACCTGATGAAATTCCTGGACTCGAAAGGTCAGTTCGACATCGAACTGTTCCGCCAGGCCGTGCGGACGATGGTCCTCGCGATGGAGATCATCGTCGACGCCTCGAGCTACCCGACCGCTCCGATCGCGCAGAACTCGCACGACTACCGGCCCCTCGGACTCGGCTACGCGAACCTCGGCGCCCTCCTCATGCACTACGGACTCGCCTACGATTCGGACGCCGGGCGCACGCTCGCCGCCTCGGTCTCCGCGTTCCTCTCGGCCGAGGGCTACCACATGTCGAGCGAGATCGCGAAGCGGGTCGGCCCGTTCACCGGTTTCGACCGGAACCGGGCCCCGATGCTGCGCGTGATGGGCAAGCACGCGAAGGCCAGCGAGGAGATCCCGCACAACGACCCGCGCCTGACGGCGTTCGCTCAGGCCGCGGTCGACCGTTGGCACGACACGGTGAAGGCCGGCGAGCTCTGGGGCTACCGTAACGCCCAGATCTCGGTCATCGCGCCCACCGGTACGATCGGCCTGCTGATGGGTTGCGATACCCTCGGCCTCGAACCCGAGCTCTCCCTCGTCAAGGTGAAGAACCTGGTCGGGGGCGGTATCCTGCGGATGGTCAACCGGACCGTGCCCGGAGGGCTCCACGCCCTCGGCTACTCTCCCGAGGAGATCCGGGCCGTCACCGACCACATCGAGAAGACCGGCACGATCGAAGGCGCCCCGGGTCTCGACGTGGAGGACCTTCCGGTCTTCGACTGCGCGCTCGCCCCCGCGGGCGGCGTCCGTACGATCCTGCCCATGGGGCATCTCAAGATGCTCGGGGCGGTCCAGCCGTTCCTCTCGGGCGGAGCGTCCAAGACGATCAACCTCCCGAACGAGGCGACCATCGAGGAGATCGAGAAGATCTACCTCGAGGCCTGGAAGCTCGGCATCAAGTCGGTCGCGCTCTATCGGGACGGCTGCAAGGCGTCCCAGCCGTTCGAGACGGGCAAGGGACGGGCGGGAGCGCCGGTCGGACCGCGCGGACCGGCCCGCGAGCGCCTCCCCAACGAGCGAAAGGCGATTACCCACCACTTCGAGGTAGGGGGCCACGACGGGTACGTGACGGTCGGCCTGTACCCCGACGGCCGTCCCGGAGAGATCTTCTTCCGGGTGACGAAGGAAGGCTCCACCGTCAACGGTCTCATGGACTCGCTCGGGCTCGCGATGTCGATGGCGCTCCAGCACGGGGTGCCGCTCAAGGACCTCGTCCGCAAGCTCGCGCACCTCCGGTTCGAGCCCGCGGGCGCCACGAACAACCCGAGGATCCGCTTTGCGAAGTCGATCCCCGACTACGTGGCCCGCTGGCTCGCCTTCGAGTTCCTCACCGAGGACGAACGACGCACGATTGGTCTCGAAGGTCCCGCGGAGGGAAACGGCAACGGTCATCCCCCGGCCCCGACGGCCGGGGGCAAGCTCACCGCCTCCCGACCGACCACGGTGAAGTTCGAGACTCGCGCCCTGGATGCGTTCCCCGGTGCGTCGGGCGGCGTGAGCGAGGACGCGCCTTCGTGCGCGGTCTGCGGCGGCATCATGGTCCGCTCGGGCACGTGCTACGCGTGCACGGTCTGCGGTTCCACGAGCGGTTGCTCGTAGGAGCTCGCGGCGGCGCGCGAGCGTCCGCGTCTACGACGAGCGGTCGGCGCTCACGGCGGGCGCCGGTTCCCCGGGGGGCATCGCGGCCGGCTGCGCGGCCGAGGCTTCGAAGCGAGTCCCGTCCGCGCGGAACCGGTAGTTCCGAAGGCCGAGCGATAGGATCAACCCGATCACGGACACGGCCGCGGTGATCGCGAAAAGTACGACGAACCCGGAGATCGCCGGGACGGTCGCCGTGATCGGCGCCGGCGGCGCGACGAGGACCTGGACGGTGAAGCTCGCCGTCACGGTCGCTGCGAGCACGGGCCCGACCGCGCTGCCGAGGTTTCGGAAGGTCTGATTCATCCCGGTCTGGATCCCAAGCTCCTTCGGCGAGACCGAGAGCACGATGATGTTCGACATCGCGATGAGGACCGCCACATTCCCGACCAGGGCCGGAATGGCGAAGACCATCAGCTCGAGGATCGAGGAGTGGAACAGAGCGAGGGCGAGCGCCCCGAGACCCATGATCGAGAAGCCCAGGAGCATCACGGGCTTCGGCCCCTTCGCGGCGACCAAGCGGCCCCACACCGGGGCGAACGCCAGCATCCCGAGCGCCGAGGGGAAGGCGACCAGTCCCATCTGGAACTCGGTGTAACCGAATCCCGGGGCGAAGGGATCCTCGACGAGGATCGTGAGGGTGACGAAGATCAAGAACATCCCGACGCCGACGATCACCCCGTTCACGTTCGAGATCCAGATGTTCCGCTCCTTGAGCGCCTTGAACGAGACGACCGGCGTCGGCGCGCGCGGCTCCCAGTAGAGGAAGAAGGCGATGGACGCGAGCGCGAGCAGGAAGAACTCCGGAACGCCCCACGGAAGGCCGCCGAAGGAGACCGCGGAGAAGCTGGTCCAACCCCAATAGACTCCCTCGGTAAGTCCGAACATCGTCATCGCGAGGGCGAGCCCGAGACTCGTGATCCCGGGGATGTCGATCGGCTTCGGCGAGAGATGCGGCGACTCCCGCAGGTAGAAGAAGGCGAGGATCACGACGAGGATGGCGAGCGGGGTAACGGTGTGGTACGTGAGCTGCCAACCGAACTGGTAGGCGATGTAGCCGCCCCCGACCAGCCCCAGGGCGGCGCCCGTGGCGAACATCCCTCCGATGATCCCTTGGGCCTGGCCGACCCGAGAGGCCGGGAAGACCTCGGGGAGCATGGCGAAGGCGAGCGGGAACATCCCCAATCCCACCCCTTGGAACGCCCGGACGCCGATCAGGATGTAGATCTGGTTCGCCGTGCTGACGCCGAGCGCCGTCCCGATGTTGGGCGTGAACCCGGCGACGCTCACCGCGACGGCATAGAGCGACATCACGAAGATCAGCATCCGCTTCTTGCCGTACTTGTCGCCGAGCTTGCCGAAGATGGGCGTCGCGACGGTTCCGACGAGCAGATAGGCCGAAACGATCCAGACGACCGTGGTCGTCGGAGCGTTATCGAAGAACGTGATGAACGCCCGGAAGGCGGGCAGCACCATCGTCTCGACGTACGTGACCATGAGCGCCATGACCGCGAGAACGATGATCGCCCCTCGAGCCGCGCGAGGGTTGTACGGAGTGCCCGCGGCCGTCAGGCTGCGCTCGGAGACGCTCACGACCCCTCCCGAGAGGGGACATCCCACGCATCCAGCCGGCGGCTCAGTTCCCGGAAGACCCGGACGGCTGTCGCGACGTCCTCGGGGGGCAGCTCCTCGGCCGCATCGGCCATCACTCGGCCGATCCGTGCCCACACGCGCGACTCGACTTTGCGGCCCTTGGGAGTCAGCGAGAGGTCGACCGCCCGCCGGTCGCGTTCGGACCGGTGCCGGGTCACGAGACCGGCGGCTTCGAGTTGGTCGACGTTCGCGCACACGGTGGGGGCGGAGACGGAAAGGTGTCGGGCCACGGTGCTCACGGACGCCGCCCGGAGGCTCGAGACCAGATGGAGGGCCCAGAACTGTCCCATCGAGATCCCTTCGGCCTCGAGCGTGGGGTGAATCCGATGGAGGATGGACCGCATGACCTCGTGGACGGAGGCGACGAGCTGCTCCGCGTCGGGGCGCGACGCCTCTCGGTGAGCCAGGGCAGCCGTAGCGACCATGAGGACTCCTAACTATTAGGTCGCGTAATAATTAGGTAATATAAGCATTCCGTCGGCTAGGTCAGGGCATAGCGCGCGAGATCGACCAGGTCCGCGAACCCGGGCTTCGAATCCGCGGGGACGGTCTCGCTCCCCCACGCGGCGACAATCGCACCGGAAGGAAAGTTCGGGTCTCGCCCCGCCTCCGCCGCTCCCAGGGCGGCCGGCGGACCTCGGCGGTCAATCTCGAGGAGGAGCACGAGCGCCCCTACCGGACCCGAGTCGACCGCGACCCGGACGCGCTTCCCCCGGTCCGAGACCTCGACCCGGGCCTCCTCGTCGTGGAGATGCGCGATGCGAACGCTCCGAGCCGGCGAGGCTTTCGTCTTCGACGGAACCGGTCGCCAGCGGATCTTCGCGCCGGCGGAGCGGTAGCGCGCGAGGAGGCCGGGGTCGATCGGGAGAGCGCCGGCGGGCGCGCTCACGCCACCACCGTCCGTCCCCGCCAGAGAAGACAGTCCGGTCGCACCGAGCACGGGCCGCAGATCGAGATGTCTCGTTCCTTCGGGCAATCTCCCGAGATCCCCGTGTGGCAGAGGACGAAGTCGTACTTCGTCGGGTCGAGCGGGTCGATCCGACGCAGGGCCTCGCTCACTTCCTCGACGGCCGCCCACGAGCGCGTGCGGCGACCCGTGAGCCCGAGGTGGTAGGCGATCCAGTGAACGTGCTGGTCCAGCGGGATCCGAAGCTCTCCGGTCGGTACGCGGTGCCAGACCCCGAGGTCCGGGTACCGGTCGCGGACCATCCAGCGGACGAACAGGGTGAGACGCTTGCACGGACTGCCCGCGGCGTCACGCGGGCTCGGGAAGAGGGCTCGATACCCTCGAGGGGTCGGACCGAGGGGCGGACGGACCGCCTCCCCTCGAAGGACGCGGGAAAGCCCGTCGAGCCCACCGGCGAAACTACCGGTGGCGAGGCCGTCGACGAATGCCACCTCGAGGGAGGGGTGACGTTGGTAGTACCGTTCCAAGACGCTCGCCAGGTAATCGAGCTGGTCGCCCCGGATCCAACGGTGCCGGAACGGGGCCAGGCGGCGGGCCCTTTCGCGGGCGTGGCCGGGGGTGACGAGCCAGCGGACGTCCCCGCCGGCCAGCTCGGCCAGACGGACAATCGCGCCGCGAATCGCCGTCGTGTTGCCGATCGCGAGCGTGGAGGCGAAGACCCCCGCGATCTCGGCCCGCTGGGGGTCCCACGCTAGCGGGCGCACCTCCGAGATCGGGTCGTCCGCGAGCGACCGGTCGAACGGGAACCGCGCGTAGAGTTCCTCGAGGTGGCTCGGAAACTCCGCACTCGGATGGTGGGCCCGCACAGCGCAGCCGGACCCGAGCGCGGCATTTACCGTTCGCGCCGCCGAAGGGAAACCGCACGCCTAACTAGGCGGGAAGTCTGTGGCCCCCGGAGCTAGCCTATGGAGCTCCGACCGACGATCGACCGGGAATGGCTCGAGCGGGCCGCGGTCTTGGACCCGTTCGGCCACGCGTACGCCCGATGGGACCTCGACCACGCTCCCTACCGAGTCCGGTTCGTTTCCGCCCTGGATGGCAACCAGACGGTAGGTTACCTGCTCATCTGGCTCGGCCACCCGACGGCCACCGTCGTCCACTGGGTCGGCTCCGACCCTCGGGCTCGGTCCCTCGTCGATGCTCTGCCGGCCCGCCCTCTGGTCGCCATCGTCCCCGAGACTTTCCAAGACGCGGTGGTCAAAGCACGGGGTCCCGCACGACCGCTCTCGGTCCTGCTGCTGGCGAGCGACCAGGCCATCGAGCCACCGGAGGGTGGGGGAGCGCCCTCGTCGATCCAGGTCCGCCGCCTCGAGCGACTCGACCATCCGGCGCTGGTCTCGTTCTCGGAGCAGCAGACGGACCCGGTGGCGGGGGAGTATCCGGCGCTCGACCCCGGAGAGGATTGGATCTGGGGGGCGTTCGACCAAGGACGGCTCGTCGGGGCGGTCCGTGCGGCGGTCCGTCTGACGGAGGTGTGGTTCCTGGGGGGCGTCTTCGTCGACCCGGGGGTCCGCGGTCGAGGCGTGGGTCGGGCGCTCGTCGCGAGCGCGCTCGCGAGCGCCCGCGAGGCCCGAGCGAAGGTCGGTCTCTATGTCCGGGAGGACCGACGCGAGGCCCGGCAACTGTACGGACGAATGGGGTTCCGACCGATCGGACGTCGTACTTGGTTGGACCTCGGGGCGGGGATTTCCCCGTGAGGAGACCCGGGCCGAGACCCTCGCCGGACCCAAGCTCGGGGAAGTAACGGATGACGTCGAATGCCGAGGCGGTCGAGATCTTTCGGACGATCGCGGACCTGCTCGACCTGCTGGGCGAGAAGTTCAAGCCCGAGGCATACCGCCGCGCCGCGCGGTCGATCGAGAGCCTGACCGAGGACCTGGGCGCCGTCTCCGCGCGACACGAACTCCGTTCGATCCCGGGCGTGGGCGAAGCGATCGCGGAGAAGATCGAGGAGTATCTGCGGACCGGCTCGGTCTCGTACTTCGAGCGGCTGAAGCGAGAGATCCCGCCCGGCCTCGTGGAGCTGATGCGTCTTTCCGGACTCGGTCCCAAGACCGCCCGACGGTTCTGGGTCGAGCTGGGGATCGAAGGACCGGCCGAGCTCCGGGACGCGATCGCCGCGGGCCGTCTCACCGGCGTGAAGGGCTTCGGCGAAAAGAAGATTGGGCAGATCCGTTCGGCGCTCGTCGCGGCCGCGGCTGGGCCCGGAGCGGCGCGCCGTCCGATCGAGGACGTCTACCCGGTCGCGCGCGCCCTCGTGAACGCGTTGCGGACGGCGGCCGACGCCGAACGAGTCGAGGTCGGAGGGAGTTTCCGTCGGGCCCGCGAGACCGTCGGCGACCTCGATATCCTGGTCACGTCGAAGGACCCGCCGCGGGCGTTCGAAGTGTTCTCGAATCACCCTCTCGTGGCCGAAGTGAAGATGCGGGGCGAGACCAAGGAGACGGTGTTGCTCACCGGCGGATTCCAGGTGGACCTGCGCGTCGTGCGACCCGAGGAGTTCGGGGCCGCGCTCCAGTACTTCACGGGCTCGAAAGACCACAACGTGCGCCTGCGGTCCCTCGCCCGGGACCGCGGCCTCAAGGTCAACGAGTACGGGGTCTTCCACGGGGACGACCGGATCGCCGGGGCCACCGAGGAGGAAGTTTACGCGTCACTCGGACTCGCCTTCATCCCGCCGGAGCTTCGGGAGGACCGGGGCGAGATCGAGGCGGCTGCTCGAGGAACGTTCCCCCTACTGGTGACCGAGTCCGACCTTCGAGGCGACCTGCATGTCCACCTCGCGCCGGACGCTCGCCCGGACGAAGTGGACCGGATCGTAGGCGAGGCCCGGAAACGGCGCTACGCCTACATCGGGGTCGTGGTCGGAGGGGTCCGGGCCGACGGCACTGGTTGGCTCTTGCCGGAGGTGACCCGAGCGCGGCTCTCGGAAATCCGCTCCCCGGGACTGCGAATCGCGCGGGCGCTCGAGATCGGCCCGGGCGCCGTGCCGAAGGAGCTCGAGACGACCGCGTTCGACTTCCGGATCGTGATGCCGGTCTCTCTCCCTTCCGAGGTCCCGGGACCGCGGGCCGGCTCCCGCCCCACGGCCCTCTTCGCCCACATCGGCTCCTCTGTTGCGTCGGACGCCGCCGTGCTGAAACGATGGGTCGAGGAGACCCGGCGGAACTCCGCAGCGATCGAGGTCGGTCCGGGTCCGGAGCGGCTCGACTCGACCGCGAGCCGACGGGCCCGCGAGGAGGGGGTCTTGCTCCACGTGCCGACGACGCTCGGAGCGGCGGAGGACGACCCCACACGCCTCGTGGCGCTCGGATTCGCCCGGCGGGCCGGCGCGATGGCAAAGGATGTGGTGAACGCCCGCTCGGAGGAGGGAGTCAGTGGTGCAGGGCCCGGCCCGAAACGGAACCCGCCGGGGACGTCACGTGCCCCCCCGAGATCGCCGTCCGCGAAGAAGCGGGCTGCATGAGACAGCTCGTGCATCGGTGCGCCGTCGGGGTCAGCCCGTGGCGCCAGTAGCAGTCCGCGCAGAGGGGACGGCCGCATCCCCAACAGCGGGGAGGGGTGGAGGTGGTCCCGATCGGGTTGGAGCAGCTCGAACAGGCTCGGGCGCCCCCGAGGGGACTCGTTCGCAGGGCCGGCGGCTCGGGGAGGCGCCGGGCGTCGGAAAGGGGTGCGGGCGCCACGGGCCGGGCGGGAGTGGAGGGGGTCGGGCGCCGGATCGGATTCTCGTTCACCGTACCGAGCGAGCAGGTCCCCCCTTTTCATGTCTAGGTCCAACCGGCAGGCCTTTCCGTTGGAGGGTGGGGTTCATCTACGACCGGCCGGCCCCTCACGCTCGTGTCCGGGGACCGGGCCTACCGATCCGTCTATCACCGTCCCGCCGTTCCCGCGCCGAGTCGGGCGGCGGAGACCGAACAGAAGCGCTCGAACGCCGCGGTCCCGGTCGCGATCGTATTCGTCGTGCTCGGACTCTATCTGAGCCAGTTCACGGTCCTTCTCACGGCCCTATTCGGGGTCGTCCTGTTCTTTTCGGGGACGTCCTTCCTATCGACCCGGCTGAATCCGCTCAGCCCGCACTTCTACCTGACCCGGAAACCCTCCTGGCTCGCGATCGGGGTCGTCTTCCTGTCCGCGCTCGCGCTGTTCGGGTCGGCCTACTACTTGTTCGTGCACCATCTCGCGCCGATCTTCCCTCGCCTTTAGCGGGGCATCACGCCGCGACCATTCGCTCGAGGGCCAAGCGCGCCTTGGCAGCCGTCTCGGGCGGGACCTCGATGCGGTATCGGTCAAGCGCGAGAGAATCCCGAACGTCCTCGAGGGAGATCTCCTTCATGTACGGACAGATCGCGCCCGCATCGATCGGGATGAACTTCGTCGTCGGGTTCAATTTCGCCATGCGGTGGAGGATCCCGACCTCCGTCGCGACGAGCACCTCGGGCGCGTGGGTTTCCTCGGCGAAACGGACCATCCCGTCCGTCGAGAGGATCCGGTCGACGTTCGACATCGCCTGCGTCGCGCAGCCGCACTCCGGGTGAGCGATCACGGGGGCCCCGGGATGCTCGGAGCGGGCGCGTTCGAGGTCCTCGGGGCGGAGCTTCGCGTGCACGGGACAGTCTCCGACCCACAGATGCATCGCCCGGCCGGTCCGCCGGCGCACGTAGTCGCCGAGGAACATGTCGGGCAGGAAGAGGATCTCCCGGTCCCGGGGGACCTGTTCCACGATCTTCACCGCGTTCGAGCTCGTGCAGCAGACGTCCGCCTCGGCCTTCACGTCGGCGGAGGTGTTGATGTACGCGACCACCACCGCGCCCGGATGGGCCTTCTTCCAGTCGCGCAGCTGCTCGGCCGTGATCGAGTCGGCGAGGCCGCATCCCGCCTTCAGGTCCGGGAGCAGTACGGTGCGACTCGGGTTGAGGATCTTCGCGGTCTCCGCCATGAACCGGACGCCGGCGAAGACGATGACCGGGCGGTCGGACTCCATCGCCTTGCGGGAAAGGTAGAGCGAGTCGCCGACGAAGTCGGCGACATCCTGGACCTCGGGCCGCTGGTAGTTGTGCGCCAGCAGCACCGCGTCCCGTTCCTCCTTGAGGTGGAGGACCTCCTCCGCGAGCGTCATCGACAACGGCGGTTTCTAGGCCGCGCGGCGTCTTAAGCGGGTCGCCCGCAACGTGAGGTGAAACGGGAGGGCCGGGGCCGAGTGGGTGAGTCCTCCCAGGCTCACGGCATCCGCGCCGACCGAGCGGTACCGGGCGACCCGCTCGGGGGTGATCCCGCCCGAGAGCTCGACCCAGCGCCCGCGCCGCAGGCCCGCCCGTTCGAGACCCGCCACGATCGCGCGGGCTCGACCGGGCGAAACGTTGTCGAGGAGGAGCGCGTCCGCCCCGGCGCGCGCGGCGGCGATCGCCTGGGCCCCGCTGCGAACCTCCACCTGGACCCGCTCTCCGACCCTCGCCCGGGCGCGCGCCCGCGCCACCGCTTCGGTGAGTGGGAGAAGCGCGAGATGGTTGTTCTTGATGAGGACCGCGTCCGAGAGGTCCCGGCGGTGCGGACGTCCGCCTCCGTCCACGACCGCCGCTTTCTCGAGGTCCCGCAGTCCCGGCAGCGTCTTTCGCGTGGCCCAGACCTCGAGGGGTCGCCGAGACCCCCGCGCCCCATCGACCGCGCGCCGGGTCTCGGTCGCGACCCCGCTCGCATGCATCACGAAGTTGAGGATCGTCCGTTCGGCGGCCAAGATCCGCCGCGCATCCCCCCGGAGGCGGAGCACGACCGTTCCCGGTCGGACCCGGCTCCCATCTCGATGGGCGCGGACGATCGTGAGGCCCTGCGCTCGGGCAATCGCTCGGACCGCAGCCATCCCGGAGAGGACCCCCGTCGCTTGCGCGATCACCCGGGCCTCCGCCGGAAGGGGGCCCGGGAGCAGGAAGTGCGTCGTGCGGTCCCGGGACGTGCGGTCTTCCCGTAGGGCCCGACGAGCGAGCCCGTTCAAATCGATCGTGGGGGGCTTACGGGACGGCATCCTCATTCCCCTTCTCCCCGAGCCCCGTCTTGAGACGCTCGAAGTCCACCGTCAGGTCGGGCCGAAGCGCGGAGAGGTTCTGACGCTCGAGCTTGGCGACGTGGCGCCGAGCGCTCGCGGGGTCCCCGCGAGCCTCGGAAAGCTGGGCAAGCCGAAGGGTCACGTCAATCTCCTCCAACGCATGATTGAGACCCCGAAGCAGTCGGCGCGCTTCGAGGAGGTCGGTCTCTGCGAGCTCGTAGGCACCCCGGTCCATCGCAATCTGGCCCCGGACCTTGATCGAGACGCTCAGGCCAACTTGGTCCCCAATCCGGCCGAAGATTTCGCAGGCCTGCTGAACGTTCTCGACCGCTTCCTCGACCCGTCCGGTCTCGCGCTTTAGCTCCGAGGTTTTGTAGAGCGCCCAGCCAATCCGGCGGGGGTCCTGAGCCTTCTCCGCGAACGCGATCGCCTGCGCGTACTCGGCAATCGCCTCCTGGCGCTGGGCCGGGGTGCACCGAGCGTCGGCCAGCATATCCCCGAGGAAGAGGTGCGCCTGCGCGGATTCCCGAACGGACCCCAGTCTATCGCGCGCGGCCGTGACCTCGCGCGCTTCGGCGACGGCTTCCTCCGTGGGGCCCATCATCGC
>Ga0074044_10000211_pt1 | contig 58216 bp, 52 predicted proteins | sample BogForMeECP23OM1_FD_94443 | JGI IMG/M metagenome (GOLD analysis project Ga0074044, IMG submission 94443) | Bog forest soil microbial communities from Calvert Island, British Columbia, Canada - Bog Forest MetaG ECP23OM1 | ecosystem: Environmental > Terrestrial > Soil > Wetlands ...
GAATACATCCGCGAGGCGTTGCGGGAACTCACCGCGGGACGTTCCGCGTTTCTGACCAACATCGCCCTGACCGAAAAGGCGATCAAGAATGCAGGTTTTGGCTCGCTCGTCACCGTGGCGAAGAGCTGAAGTTTGAATTAGGAAAAACCAGAAGGAGCAAGGGGTCCATGGCATACAGCGAAAAAGTAGTGGATCATTACAACAACCCACGCAACGTCGGCAGCCTGCCCAAGGAAGATCCCAACGTCGGGACCGGCCTGGTGGGCGCGCCGGAGTGCGGCGACGTGATGAAGCTGCAGATGCGCATCAATCCGGAGACGCAGGTCATTGAAGAAGCCAAGTTCAAGACCTTCGGCTGCGGGTCAGCCATCGCCAGCTCTTCACTCGCCACGGAATGGGTGAAGGGCAAGACGGTGGAAGAAGCGCTCACCATCAAGAACACGGACATCGTCCGCGAGCTCTCTCTGCCCCCGGTCAAGATTCACTGCTCCGTGCTCGCCGAGGATGCCATCAAGGCCGCCATCGGCAACTGGAAGAAGAAGCACGGGGTGGAAGTTCCCGAGCACGAGAAGGCCTCTCACTAATTCTCGGCTCGGCGTTAGTGGCGTCTTCCGGCGGCGAGGGTCGGCCGTCGGAGGATGCTGTCGAGCTTTTGGCTCGCGTAGTTTGTTAGGATTGGGATTATGGCGACGGAAGTCAGTACAGAAGTTACTCAGAAAGCCGGGCCGGTGATTCGCATGACCGAGCATGCCGCGAAGAAGATCCTCGCGCTGCTCGCCAAGGAAGGCGTGTCTCCGCAAACGGGCGGCCTGCGCGTCGGCGTGCAAGGCGGCGGCTGCTCCGGGTTGTCTTATGCCATGCGACTGGATACGCAGGCGCGTGACCGCGACAAAGTTTTCGAGGAATTCGGCGCGCGGATCTTTGTCGATCCCAAGAGCCTGTTGTATCTCAATGGCACCACCCTGGAGTATGAGGAGACGCTCATGCGGCAGGGATTCGTGTTCCAGAATCCGAATGCGGCGCGGAGTTGCGGCTGCGGCAGTTCGTTTACGGCTTAGCGGCAGCACGGACTTCAGCTTGTGCCCGGGCGGTTACTGACTCGGTCTGACCAGTGGTTGGCCACCGCAAATGCCAGCCACTTTTTTTATGTTTGCGACGAAGTACGAAAGAATAATATGGCCACACAACTCCCCACCACGAATCCTCCGCTTGTCTGTTGGAATTGCCACGAGCGCACCATTGGCACACATTTCTGCCCGGGCTGCGGCAAATTGTTGCAGCTTCCGCAGGGAAGCGACTACTTTGCGATGTTCGAGTTGCCGCGCAAGCTCTGGATTGAAATGGGCGCGCTCGAGCAAAAGTTCCTGCAACTGAGTTGGAAGATCCACCCCGACAATTTTGTCAGCGCGACAGAGCAGGAACGCGAAATTTCACTGAAGCGCAGCTCGGAACTGAATGATGCTTATCGCACGCTGCGCGACCCCATCGCGCGTGTGGAATACCTGCTGGCGATCGAGGGCACGCGCAAGAACGGCGAGAGCAAGCAGCAGGCGCCTCCGGAATTGCTCGAGGAAGTGTTTGAGTTGAACGAATCGCTCGACGAACTCCGCGAAGCCAAAGCCGAGGGAACCGACACCGCTTCGCTCCGGCATCGTCTGGAAGCCGCGGAGAAGAATTTTGGCGGGAAGCTCGAGAAAGTCGATACGGAATTGCAGGCGGCTGCACGCGAGTGGGATCAGGCCATTGATTCCGCTGCGGATGATGTGGCCCGCAGAAAGGCGATGGGCAAACTGAATGAGCTGCTCAATCGGCGTTCCTACATCAGGAATCTGGTTGTAAACGTTCAAAAGGAGTTGTTGTGACGTGGCGGCCGGGCTGGGTTTCTAGCTGAAAACTGATTACTGATTACTGATAAGTGATAACTTGAACATGGGGCGCATTGTTGGCATCGATCTGGGAACAACGAACAGCCTGGTCGCGTACGTGGATACGCAGACCGGCGAGCCGAAGTGTATTCCGGGGCCGTTTGGCAGCACGCTGTGCCCGTCCATCGTCAGCATTGATCCGGACGGCAGCATCATCGTTGGCGAACCGGCGCGCCGCCGCTTGTTGACCCAGCCGGAGCGCTCCATCTATTCCGTGAAGCGCCTGATGGGCCGCGGGCCTTCCGACGTGCAGAGCGAGCTGAAGCTCTTTCCGTTCCGCATCGAGCCCGCAAGCAACCATGTGATCCGCGTAAAACTGGGCGAAAAAGTATTCACGCCGCCGGAGATTTCCTCGTTTATTTTGCGCGAGCTGAAGAATTGGGCGGAATCCTACTTCGGCGAGACAGTGGACCGCGCGGTGATCACCGTGCCCGCCTATTTCAACGATGCGCAGCGCCAGGCCACCAAGGATGCCGGCAAACTCGCCGGACTGGAAGTGCTGCGCCTGGTCAACGAACCGACGGCCGCGGCCCTGGCTTATGGCTTGCACGAGAAGCCCGCGGCGGCCGGAGGCAAGGTCGCTGTCTACGATCTGGGCGGCGGCACGTTTGATATTTCCGTGCTCAAGCTGATTTCCACCGGCGAAGGCGACATTTATCAAGTGCTTTCCACGAACGGCGATACGCACTTGGGCGGCGACGACATCGACAATCTGCTGCAGGCCTTCGTTCACGAGCAAATTCTGCAGCACGACCAGATTGACTTTTCGCCGCATGGCGAATTGGCGCAGGAACTTCGCAAGGCGCTGATTGACATCAAGCACCAGCTCTCCGAAACAACCACGGCCATGCTGCGGTTTCCGCTGCCCAATGGCAATGTATTTGTCCACGAATTCACGCGGGGCGAGCTGGAAGCTCTGATTCGCCCGGTGGTGGATCGCACGATGGGGCCGGTGAAGCAGGCGCTGGCCGACGCGCAACTGGAGCCCAGTGAATTGGATGAAGTTGTTCTGGTTGGCGGTGCCACGCGCACGCCATTGATTCGCCGCACCGTGCAGGAATTCTTCGACCGCAAGCCGCACACGGAGCTGAATCCGGACGAAGTGGTGGCGCTGGGCGCGGCGGTGCAGGCCAATATCCTGGATAAAGGCGTGAAGGACATGCTGCTGCTGGACGTCACGCCGCTTTCCCTCGGCATCGAGACCTATGGCGGGGCTGTGGCCAAGGTCATTCCGCGCAACTCCACGATTCCCGCGAGCGCCCAGGAACTCTACACCACCGGCGTGGACAATCAGACTGGGATTGACATCCATGTCCTGCAAGGCGAGCGCGAATTGGCAAAGGACTGCCGTTCGCTGGCGCGTTTCACGCTCCGCGTTCCCCCGGCGCCGGCGGGTCTTCCGCGCATCGAAGTGAGATTCCTGATCGACGCCAACGGCATTCTGCAGGTGGCCGCGAAAGATTTGCGTACCGGCGAGCAGCACACCATTGAAGTGCAGCCCAGCTATGGCCTGAACGACGCAGACATCGAGCGCATGCTCGAGGAATCCATCGAGTATGCGGAGCAGGATTTCGCGGAGCGCCAGGTGATCGAAGCGCGCACCGAGGCGGAATCGATTTTATTAGCCACAGCAAAGGCTCTGGCGAATCCACAGGCGGCGCAATTGCCTGCGGCGGAGCGGCAGATGGTGGATGCAAGTGTTGCCGCGCTGCAAGAAGCGGCGAGGGGTAGCGACTACAAGCTGATCCGGCGGCAGATCGATGAATTGAATCATGCCACCGAGCATCTGGCCGAACTGCTGATGACTTCGGCGGTGCAAACGGCGCTCGAGGGCAAGAAGTTGGCGGAAGTCTAGCATTGGAAGTTTTTGATATAGGGGCGCAGCATGCTGCGCCCCTGCTAGCAACCAAAGTTCGTGACTTGGCTGGAGAAAAACTATGGGTGGCAGCAATCCGTACATCGAGGAAGTGAAATACAAGAAGGCGACGAAGAAGTTCAAGGTCACCTTTCGTCCGAGTGGCAAAACCGTCGAGGTCGACCCGGAAAAGTTTCCCTACGGCCACAACGGTTTGCCCGGCAGCATCCTTGACATTTCCGAGGGCTTCAAGATGGGTCTGGACCATGCCTGTGGTGGAGTTTGTGCTTGCTCCACCTGCCATGTGATCGTGAGGGAAGGCCTGGAATCGTGCAACGAAGCTACGGATGCGGAGCTCGACGAACTCGACGAAGCGCCGGGCATCACTCCAAAATCGCGATTGGGCTGCCAGACCGTGCCCGACGGCACCACGGACATCGTGGTGGAAATTCCCGAGTGGAACAAGAATTACGCTAAGGAACTGGACCATTGAAACAGTTTTCAGTTGTAAGTTTTCAGTCTTCAGTCAGACGAGAAAAAAGAAGCCGGCGAGCTGAAGCGTAGCGGATGACGTTGCGGCAGGCGCCTTCCGGCATGTTTGGAAGGGAAGGAGGAAAATCATGCCCCAAGAATTCGATTGGGACAGCCTCGATGACATTGCCATCTGCTTGGCGGACAAGTATCCCGACGTGGATCCGCTGACGATCCGCTTTACGGACATGCACAAATGGATCACGGAATTGCCGGGGTTTGCAGGCGACCCGCTGAAGTCCAATGAGAGCAAGCTCGAAGCGATTCAAATGGCCTGGCACGAGGAATGGGAAGACCGCAAGAAGTGAGAGAAGTTTTCAGTTATAAGTTGTCAGTATTAAGTAAAGCGAATCAGCCAAGTCGGAAGCAGCAGTTCATGCCCAGTACGGCAGTTTTACGAAACTTAAACTTACCAGTTAGAACTTATGACTATCGCCCTGCGTGGCGCGTCGAGCGGGTTTCTCGTATACTTAAAAAGTTGTAGTTCCCACGATTGTGGCGCTATGGTGCAACGGTTAGCACGCGGCCCTTTCAAGGCCGAAATACGGGTTCGATTCCCGTTAGCGCTACCAAGACTTTCCTTTGCAGGTTGTGCAAACCTTGCCTAGTCCCGGCGATTTGCGCCGATTTCATGCCCGTAGAGCCGGGGGTGCTATCCTAATAGAGAAGACTTATTTGCAAACTGGAGGAGATTTCGATGGCAGAGTTGTTTCGCTCCAATAATCCTGTGCTGAAAGAAAAGGTGTTCGCCGAGCCGATTACTGCCGGCGAAACGATGACCATCCAAGGCACGGTCAACAAGACGGGCCTGCTGCTTTTCTTTGTGGTGATTGCGGCGGCGTGGACTTGGGGACTAAGCCATTCTCCCACCCCGGAGGCTGCGTATCCGTGGATGATCGGCGGGGCGCTTGGCGGTTTCGTCCTTGCCTTGGTGACGGTATTCAAGAACAGCTGGTCGCCGATTACGGCGCCCATCTATGCATTGCTCGAAGGGTTATTTCTGGGCGGCATTTCGGCGGTGTTTGAGAAGTCCTATCCGGGCATCGCGGTTCAGGCGGTCAGCCTGACGTTCGGCGTGCTGTTTGTCTTGCTGCTGGCGTACAAGACCGGCCTCGTGCGCGCCACGCGGGGGTTCAAGCTTGGGGTGATCGCCGCCACCGGAGCGATTGCGGTGGTTTACCTGGTCAACATGGTGATGGGCGCGTTCTTCCACTCGCAAATATCGGTTCTCTACAGCAGCACGCCGCTGGGCATCGGCATCAGCGTGGTTGTGGTGATTATCGCGGCGCTGAACCTTGTGCTCGATTTCGACATGATCGAAACAGGTTCGCGCATGGGCGCTCCCAAGTACATGGAGTGGTATGGCGCGTTCGCCATGATGGTGACGCTCATCTGGTTGTACTTGGAAATTCTGCGCCTGCTCGGCAAGACGCGACGCCGGTGAAACTTAAGAAAACCAAAACCGTCCGCAAAACTGAGTCGAAGACTGCGCTCTCACGCAAGTTTATTTCCGCACTGAGTTATGCGGCGCGGCTGCACGGCAGCCAGATCCGCAAGCGCACCGAGCGGCCGTACATTGGCCACCTGCTGGGAGTCGCGTCCATCGTTATCGAATATGGCGGCGACGAGGAGATGGCCATCGCCGCTCTGTTGCACGACGCGGTGGAAGATCAGGGCGGCCTGCCGCGTTTGCGCGGGATTCGCCGGAAGTTCGGCAAGCGCGTGGCGGAAATTGTGGACGGCTGCACGGACGCGTACAGCGAACCCAAGCCGCCTTGGCTGGAGCGCAAGCGCGCGTACCTCGCGCGGGTCGGCAAAGAGCCCGCCACTGTGCGCCTGGTGTCCGCCGCGGACAAGCTTTCCAACGCGCGCGAGACACTCCATGATTTGCGCGTCCATGGCGAAGGCGTGTTTGAACGATTCGCCGGGAAAAAAGAAGGGACGCTGTGGTACTACCGCGCGCTGGTCACGGCCTTTCGCGTGGCGGGCAACAACCCTTTGATTGAGGAACTCGGTCGCGTAGTCAGCGAGCTCGAAGCCATTTCAAGCAAGGCGCCATCCTAGTGTATTGGGCAGGAAATAGATTGAACCGGTGACGGTACTATCCTTGCCATTCCGAGGGGCCCGCGCTGCGCGGGGCCCGAAGAATCCGCTTTTGTTTCAACGTGGCAGAAAAAAGCAGATTCATCGCACAAAAGGCGTGCGATGGAGAAGCGTACCTCGCTTCGCTCGGAATGACACGTCTGATTATTCAAGGAATTTGTAACTACGGGCACTACAGGAAAACGAAAGCACGCCTTCGAATGAATTGGCTCGAGCCGCTGAAAAGCTAAGTAGAGCAGGGCAGCCAGACGCGCGGCGGGGCGGAACGCGTTACACTTCCAAGGAACAGAGTTCGCTCATGACTGCACCGGCCGCCAAGCAAGCAAAGCTGTTTACCCTGGGGCACTCCAACCTGGAGATGTCCGATCTGCTCGGCATGCTTGTTCGCCACGAGATCAAAGTGCTTTGCGATGTACGCAGCCGGCCAGGTAGCTTCCGGTATCCCCAATTCAACCGCGAACCGCTGGAAGCGCGGCTCTCCGCGGCGAAAATACGTTACGAATTTTTTGGCGAGCAGCTTGGCGGGCGACCCCTGGATCCGCGCTTTTACCTGGCAAACGGCATGGTGGATTATGCCGGCAGGCGCAAAGCTCCCGATTTTCTGGAGGCAGTGGACCGCGCCATCACGCGTGCTCGCGAAGCGCCTACGGCGATCCTCTGTGCCGAAGAAGATCCGCTGCACTGCCACCGTTTTCTGCTCATTTGCCCGGCGCTGGTGCAGAAAGGCGCTGTGCCGCTGCACCTGAGGCGCGGTGGAGTCGTTGAGTCGCAACGTGATGCCGAAGACCGGCTCCTTCAATTGCACGGATTTGCCGATGTCACCAGCGATTCGCTGTTCGCCCATGGCCGTGAGGCCGCGCTCGAAGATGCGCTCCGGCTTCAGGCGGAGCAATATGCCTTCCGGACTTCCCCGGAGGCCATCGAGTATTTCTGAGCACGAGAAGCCACAAGCGAGTTTACGATCTGCACTGGAAATAGAAGCGCGTCTGCCGGATGATAGAGTTCACATCGCTGGACGATGCCGCCTCAGCCGCCACTGACGAGTTTTGCATCCGCTGAGAAACGTAAGGGGTCCCAGATTGCAATCATCGAAAGTGTTCGTCATCGGATCCAACAGCGCTTTTGGCTCGCGGGTGGTTCCTTCGGAGCAAGTTGATCACGCCTTTGGCATGCCTTCCGGCAAATTGCGCCACCGCGCCGGGATTGTGTCGCTGGCCTATGCGGCGAAAGAGGAAAATGAGGGCACGCTGGGCGCGCAAGCGGCGGCGCCGTTGTTGCGGGGCGGGAAGGAAAGAGGGCATGGCATTGACTGGATTGTGGCGGCCAGTGAAACGCACCACGCTTATCCCTCGCTTTCCGCGATTCTGCATGCGCGGCTTGGCTTGCCGGAGACTTGCAGCGCGCTCGACGTAGGGAGCGGCTGCCTGGCAATGCTGCAGGCGCTGGCCGTGGCCCAAGCGTTGCTGGCGTCTGGCCGTGGCACCAGAATCCTGGTGGCGAGCGCGGATGTGCACAGCAAGGCCTTGCGTCCTGGGCGCACATCTGGGGAGTTCGGCGGCCTTTTTGGCGATGGAGCAAGCGCGTTTCTGTTGACGAGCGTGAAGCCGGAGGGGAATCGTCCCGCGTACCGGCTGGGAGAATTCTTTTTTGGGTGCGCTGCACAGTATGCCGATACGATTTCCGTCAGCGACACCGGCGGCGGCCGCCTGACCGTGCAATTCAACGGGGAAGCGCTCTCTCGCGCCGCGGTGAACCGCATGGTGAAAGTGCTGCATGAGGTGGAGCGGCGGAGCGGCCTTTCGCGCAAGGAAGCCGGGGCGTTTGCCACGCACCAGCCCAATCCGCGGCTGGTCACCCTGCTGGCGAAGCAGTTGAAGGTGCCGGCAAGCGCATTTCCACCGATCGCGGCCACCCGCGGGAATTTGGGCGCTTCGACTTGTGGCGCTGCCCTGCATGCCGCGCTGCAGCATGCGTCCCAACAGCCCGCCGATCAGCGCAAGCCGATCTTCCTGGCGTCTTTAGGGCCGGGACTGCTGTTCGGCGGTGGCTGGATGGTACCGGCGCACGGTTAGCGTCCTGAATCGGAATTATCTTCGAAATATTGCAACCCATCATGTCATTCGGAGGGCCACGCCCTGCGGGTGGACTCGAGGAATCAGCTTTTGTTTTGAATATTCGAGAGAAAAGCAGATTCCTCTCCCGCTTTGCAGGATCGGAATGACAATTTTCCTTTTATCAGAGAATTTATGACTCAGGACGCTAGGCAACGGTCAAAGAGATAGACGGGTTACGTCAGGCGCAAGAATTCCGGCAGCGAATCTTTCCAGGCTATTCTATGGTGAAGGACGAGTGCGCGTGGTAAACGTGGTATCTGCCGGCGGCACGACGCATCCCTGCAGCGGCGGCCAGCCGGGATCCGTGGTGGAATTGCGGCAGATCGAAACGAGCGCATCGCTCACATCGCTTGGCGCGACCGCGCCATCCAGGGGTTCCGCGTAAATCTTGTAGCTTTCGCCTACGGGCAACTGATTGATTTCGTAGTTGCCGTCGAATTGCACCGGGCCGGGTGCGGTGCAACTCCAACCTCCCAGCGTTCCTGCGATGACCGCACCGCTCGTCGCATCGATGGCCACGACGTGCGCGCCGAATACTCCGGTGACTCCTGGCGGCGCCGATGGCAGAGAAATGGGGTTCGCGGGAATGATATGCCCCTGGATCGAGCCCACATAGAGCGTGTCATTCGGATCGTGGTAGAGGACACGCAAGCCGGTACGATCATCGTCTGCCAGTGGCGCGTCCGGCTGCTGCGCCGTCGGCCGCTGCCCGGCAAAGGCGCCAGGCGCTGGAGCAAACGGGAACATCATGGCGCTCCAAACAGCCGAATGACTGAACCCCAGGGCGTGGCCCAGTTCGTGGGTGAGAATGGATTCCAAGTCGTAGGAACCCGGATTGGCACTCAGTGCCTGGGGAGTGGCGAAGGAGGTTAGCGAATCACTCGGATTGAAATAGATATCGGCGTCGAGGATCTGGCCAAGTTCCGTGGAAGCGGGGCCGCTGCCAACCTGAATGCCAAGCGTGTCGGCGGTAACAACGCGGGTAAACGCCAGCACGCCGGGAGTGAAGGCCATGTCCGGCTGGTCGAAGCAGACGGAGTTGATCCCATCGGTCCCGCAAGCATTCGCCGAGGAGATGCGCGTCAGCGGGGCCAGCGAAGCCGGTGTCAGCGTGGTGCCGCTCACATTTGTCCACACAGCGAGCGCCTGCTGGATGGTTTGCTCGATTTCATTCAACCTGCCGGCAGGGGTCTGGTCCTGCGTCAGGATGGTTGTGGGATTGCTGCCAAGCACGGTGCTCCAGCGAAAAGACAGGCTGCCGACGCCGGTCAATTGGTGCGCGTGGACCGGGCAGGCTGAACCTCCCGAAAAGCTGACCGGTTGGCGGACATCGGGCACAATCTCGTTGAAGGCATATCCGTGGGCGGCGACCACGGACCAAAGCCCATAGACAGCAGCGAGGCCTATGCCGCAAAGTTTTCGGAACGTCTCTCTCATGTTTTGCTTCTGCCTTGTCTTTCGACCGTCTCGCAAATCGAATTCCGATCCGTGATCCAACTCATCTAAAAACTCTTCGTCCGCCAAGAAAGCTCCCTAGGGCAGCGTGCGCAATACCTCCCGGCGAACGCGTTCCTGAAACACCTCGATCCGAAGATTTTTGACACCCATTTTCGTGAAGGCATGCGCTTCGGGATCGAAGATGGGGATTTCAGCGGAATCCTGCGTGACGGTTTCCTTACCGGAGAGCGCGTCGCGGTGCACACGGAACGTGCCTTGCGACCAGCCCAGCACATAAAACTGCCTGCCGGGGCGTCCCCAGAGAAACAGGTAGACTTCCTCTCCGACGCGGAATTCCGGCGCCCCTTCCACGTGCGAAACCAGGTGCTGGAATTTCCCGCCCGGCTGGCGCACCACGATTGAAGCCGGCAATTGCCCTTTTTCGCTCTCCAGCACGTGGAACCGCGTGTCGGTGAAGATTTCACCATTCTCGACTCGGGTGTCGGCGCCGACGCAGCGCAACCGCGCGATGGCCGAGGCGTAATGCACCAGGTCCGGGAAACGCAGCCGAACGAGCGTAGTGGCGAGCGCCGTCACGGCGATCAGGAGCAGACCCGCCAGGAACAGGAGCCGCAGGAAGCGGCGGCGATGTAAATAGCTCATCGTAATCTCCGGACTCTCATTGGATCTCCAGTGCCCCGGAGGCAGCGGTGCGATCCAGGCTGACGTTCTGAATGAAAAGGGTGCGCGCGCCCACGGTTGCGCTCGCCGGAACCTGCAAGGTGAGGTGAATGATGCCCAGGCCGGCTGGCTGCTGCGCGATTACCGCGACGTCACCGGAGCCAGAGACCGTGTAGCTCATGCTGGTGTCGAAACCCGCTTGCGAGAAAAGGCAGATGTCCGCGGCGACGGTGCCTGAGGAAGGCCGCACCAGCAGAATCGGATTTCCAGCGAGCGTGCAGGTATTTGTGGAAGTGGTGAACAGACCGATCGCGGCCACTTCGAGATCCAGATTGCTGTCGGTGTTATCCAGTCCGGCGGTGGTGGGCTCGACGACGGTAATGTCCTTGCCGGTTGCGGCGGGCGAGTTGCTGGTCAGCGTGACAACGTCTTCGCCGCTGCCGGGCGTCACGATCACGAGGTCCACGACGTTCGAGGTGCTCGTGTCGGGATTCACGATTTGTATGCTGAGATTCCCAGCCAAGGCCACGTCAGTGCTGCTCACCGGCGCGGAGCAGGAATTCACGCTGCTGCACGTCGTGATGCGCGCGGTGCCGCCAATTTGCAGCACGGAGCCAGGGCCCGGTTGAGAAGGCGCGAAGCCGCTGCCGTCCACGCTCACGGTGAAGCCATCGGCCCCGCCGGCATAGACGCTTGCGGGATGTAGCGAAAGAATGTTGGGGCCAGTGGAGATGGTGACGTTGGCGCTGCCCGATTGCGAAGTATCGTCCTGGCTGATGGCAACGACTGTCAGCGCATCCGGCGTGGGCGCGACGGCCGGGGCAGTGTAGGTGCCTGCCGGTGTAATTGAGCCGCACAAGCCGCTCGAGGTGCAGCCAGTGCCCTGGATTTGCCAGACGACGTTCTGATTGTTCGTGCCCAGGACCGAAGCGGTGAATCCTTGCACGCCCAGCGGCGGCAGCGTCACGTTGTTCGGCTGCACGCTGACTAGCACATGGTTGATCACCGTGATTTGCGCTGAAGCAGTGAGGTTGGGATTGCCGGCGCTGGTCACGGTGACGGATACCGGATTCGGCGCAGGGATCGCGCCGGGTGCGAGATAGTCGGCTTGTGTGGCGGTGCCGCTGGTGAGGCTCTGGCAGGGATTCGAGCCCACAACGCAAATTTGTCCCAGCGTGGTGTTGCCGCCGGAAACGCCGTTGACGCTCCAGGACAAGCCATTGTTGGTGGCGCCATTCAGCGATGCGGTGAGCGTGATGCGCTCGTTGTCCGCGAGCGTTGCCGTCGGCGGAGAGATGCTGAGGCCGGCGCCCTGCGCGATGGTGATGTTGGCTTGTTGCGCTTTTGTGGGATCGGCTTGTGGCGTGACGGTTACGGTCACGGTGTCCGGTTGCGGCACGGCAGCAGGAGCAGTGTAGTTTGCCGTGTTGGCGATTGAATTCCCGCCAGCGGACTGCGTGGTTGTGACCGTCAGGATTCCACAGGCGCTGCCGCTGCAGCCCGTGCCGGAAAGAGACCACGATAGAGCGCTGCTGGGATTCGATCCGGGAACCGGAGTCATGGTGGCTACCAGCGCCGCCGTCACGCCGGGTTGTACGGTCGCGGGTGCGGTGAGCTGCAGCGAGAAATTGCTGGTGATCAGGACGCCTGCCGAGTTTTGTTTGGAGGGATCGGCAACGCTCGTCGCCGTCAAAGTGACACTGGCATTTCCCGGCAGAATCTGCGGCGCCGTGTAATTTCCGTTTGCACCCACACTGCCGCATGAATTAGGGCAAGACGAGCCGGAGAGGCTCCAGCGAATCGTGGGATCGGGTTTACCGTCGCTGGAAATGGAAGCGTGAAAGGCTTGCACAGCACCCAGCTCCACGTTGACCGTTCCCGGCGAGAGCGAGACGGTGATGTCGCTGAAAACGGTGACATCGACGGAGGCGAACTTTGAGGAGTCGGCGTGGCTCGTGGCAGTCACTTGCACCGTCCCGCCCGGGGGAAGATCCGCAGGCGCCGTATACACTCCATCGGCAGAAATCGTGCCGGCTTGAGGAGAACCACCGGTGATGCCGTTGACACTCCAGAACACGCTGGTGTCCGTGGAGTTGGAGACGCTTGCCGTGAACGCAAGTGTTTCACCGAGCAACACCGTGCCCGGATTGGGAGTCACGACAACCTGGATGGAGGGAGGTGGGGGCGGCAGGGGCGTTACGGAGCCTGCGCCTCCCCCGCCGCAGCTCAGAGTCCACGCACCCGTCGCGAGGAGAGCGCACACTAGGACGAGCCGGCGCATCTTTGACGCAGTAGTTCTTTGGGTTGTGTTCCTCACGGAAGTCCTTGCTTCTCGAGTTTGCGGAAGGGGCCGCATGCTTTCTGCAATTGCAGGCGAAGGACCAGCGAAATCGCGCTGCGCCAGTTTTCTGGCGCAGACCGCAAACGGCTCACGAAACGCCAGCTAATGCCTTTGGATCGATGTATTTGGAATTCCTAATGGAATATGGCTGCGGAGCAAGAAGGCAACCCGGTGTCACGCCACGGATGACTTCCGCGTGCCGAACTGGAATTCTCAGCGCAGTCAATATCCCGAAGTGGGAATGCGGCCGTCGCCTTTATTGACATTCCCCCAGGCCGCTTCAATAATTCGCCCATGACGCGACCCGGCGCGGTGCGGCGAGTGAAGAGCTATTCGGCTTCCAACGGCTACGTCTACCAGTATTGCTTCTATGAGGTGAACCGCATCACGCACGAAGGCGGGCCCGCGGGCGAATTCATTTACGCCATCTCCACCGATTGCAAGACGACGTTTCCGCTGCGCATCGTGGTGGTGCAAGCGGCGCTGCAGGTTTGGGCACGGGCCAATGGCCGGGTGCTGAGCAGCAGCGAAGAATACGCCGTGGCCAAAATGCGGTTGTTCCAGGCCTTCGACGAAGGCGAAGTGCCGGTCACAGACCCGGGTGCGGAAGAGCTGCGCCTCCTGGTTGACGAATCCAGGCTGGAAGAGTTGCTCCGCATGCTCAATATCTGATTGCCTGCCTTGCCCTGGATGAGCCGAAAGGCGGACCGCGCCGTCTAGTTCGTGTTGCCGCGAAGTGGCCGATTCCTGCTGAGCGCGAATTCTCAGGAGTTTCCGCAGTAGGGGCGCAGGACTCCTGCGCCCCGTGCACCGCCGCTTTCAATTCTGTCCGTGCGAGGCCGTCCCCAAAATCGCAGCGAGGGCGGTAGCCAGATCCGGATGCAGAAAGCGATAGCCGAGTTTCTCGAGTGCTGCGGGCATGGCGCGCTGGCTGGAGAGAAGCAGTTCCTCCGCCATCTCCCCGAGCAGCAGCCGCAGTGCAAACGCGGGAGCAGGGAACAGCGTCGGGCGGTGCAAAGTTTCCGCCAGCACTCTTGTGAACTCGGAGTTGCGCACGGGTTGCGGCGAAACCACGTTTACCGGCCCGCGCACGGCACCGTTCTCCGATGCAAATCGAAGAATGGCGACGACATCCTGAAGCGTTACCCAACTCATCCACTGTTCGCCGGAACCGATTTTCCCACCGGCGCCCCACAAGAACGGGCGAACCATGCGCGGCAAGGCGCCGCCGTGTCTGGCAAGGATAATTCCAAATCGCGCGCGAACGACGCCAATACCCAGCGCTTCAGCCTTTGCTGCTTCAGCCTCCCACTCCTGTCCCAGGTGGCTGAGAAAATCCTGGCCGAGCGGACTTTCTTCGGTCAGCACCTGATCGCCGCAGCTCCCGTAGTAGCCGATCCCAGACGCGGAAACGAGCACGCGCGGCCGAGCGGCCATTTGGGAGAGCGCGCGAACCAGCGCACGCGTGGTATCCACGCGGCTGGCAAGCAGCAGTTGCTTGCGTCCGGCTGTCCAACGGCCGTCCGCGATCGAGGCTCCGGCAAGATTCACAACCGCGTCCGCACCCACGGCCGCACCGCCAAGCTCTCCGGTCGCGGGATTCCAGTTCACATCGAAGCCGCCGGCATCTCGCGCCTTCTCGACGGCCGTTCCTGGGCGCACCAAGCGGCAGACCGTGTGTCCGGCGCGCTGCAATTCCTGGCCTAGCGCCGTGCCAACGAGTCCGGTGGAACCTGTCATCAGAATTTTCATCGTCGCATCTCTCTGCAAACCACTGGTGTCTGCGCAGTGCCTCCCGCTGGTAGGCCGCTCCTGCTCAGGTTACAATTTTCCTATGCCAGCCGTCTCGCCCAATGTCCGGATAAAAGTCCTCTTCTTCGGCCGCGTCCGTGAACTCACCGGCCTCACGGAAGAAAGCGGAGAAATCGCCGAAGGGGCGACACTCGGCGAACTTCTGGAGCGTTACATCCAGCGCTACCCGCAACTCGCAGGGTTTCGCGCCTCGTTGGTTGCGTCGCGCAATCAGGAGTTCGTCGCCTGGGACACGCGGATTGCAGGCGGGGATGAGATCGCCTTTCTTCCCCCGGTCAGCGGAGGCTGAGCCCCAGTACCAATGCCCACGACGCCCGAAAGCGATCTTTATGAGCTTATTCAAGCGGCCGTCGATCCTGCGGCGCTTGTGCGGCATGTACGCGCAGGGCAGGATGGCGCCATCGTCACGTTCGATGGTTTCGTCCGCGACGAATCTCACGGCCGGGCCACAAAATACCTTGAATATGAAGCTTACGAACCCATGGCGCTGGCCAAAATGCGCGAGATTGGCGCGCAGATCCACGAAAGATTTGCCATACACCGGGTCGCCATGGTGCATCGCCTCGGACGGCTGGACATCGGCGAAACAAGCGTCTGTATTGCGGTCAGCGCGCCTCACCGGGCGGCGGCATTTGATGCCTGCCGGTTTGCCATTGATATGCTGAAGCGCACCGTGCCTATCTGGAAAAAGGAGTATTTTCAGGATGGAGCTATTTGGGCTGACGGGGAAATCCCTCCGGCGGCACCAAAGACAAAACCTGCATCCTAACGAATAGATGATCTTCCAGGCCAAGAGCAAACGCCACGCGCTCGTTGCGGGAGTGCTCCTGCTCATTTCTGCCTACGGGCTTGCGGCACAGGAGAAACCCGACCGGCCGCCATGGGCGCAGCCTGGCAACAGCGGGCAGGGAAAGCCGAACGACGCGCAGGCCACGCAAAAGAGCCAGGAGCCGGCATCGCCGCGCGGCACGATCAAAGTGAACGTCAACCTTGTGAACGTGCTGGTCAGCGTCCTCGACGAGCACAACCGCCCCGCGCCGAACCTGCCGGTGGAAGCATTTCAGGTCTTCGAGGAAGGCGTGCAGCAGAAGATTGCCATCTTTGAATCGGAGACCAAGCAGCCCCTGGACGTCGCGCTGATGATAGATGCCAGCCTCAGCGCGCACAAGGAGATGCCGTTTGAGCGCGAGGCGGCTTCGCATTTCATCAAGCAAATACTGCGGCCCGAAGATCGCATGAGCGTCTTCTACTTCGACGAAAACGTGACCCAGTTAGCCGGCTTTTCGGACAACGTGACGACGCTACAAGAAGCGGTTCACAGAATTCCCGATGGCGGGGGTACCTCGATTTACGATGCGATTCTGCTCGGCTCGCGGGCCATGGAGAAGCGTCCCAACGAACGGCGCCGCGTGCTCGTGTTGCTGACAGACGCCGGCGAAACCACCAGCCGTTCCGATTTCGATACGGCGCGCAAGGCTGCTCTGCGCGCCGAAGTCTTGCTGTACACCATTGTGGTTCGTCCGGTAAAGAATGAGAACGGCCGCAATACCGCCGGCGAACACGCGCTGCAAACCATTACGGAGACCACCGGCGGAGCCATGTTCTTTCCTGATTCCGCGCCCGAGCTCCCGGTGATCTTCGACCGCATCGACCAGGAGTTGCGCACGCAGTACCGCCTGGCCTATTACCCCAATCCGCGGGGCCCGGCGAACACCTATCGCACCATCGACGTGAAAGTGCTGCCGGGCTATTCTTCGCGGCATCGCACTACCTACCTGACCGGCCCGCAGTAGGATTTCCCTCCGTGATTTACCATTCCGAACGATAAGCTGCTAACGTATATCTGTGCGTGTATGCGCTTGCACTCATGACGCAGAAGTGGAAACTCAAAACTTAAGTTTGGGGTCTAAGACTGAAAAGTGAGAACTGAAAACTGATCACTCTCCCTATGACCAAGACATTTCTGCAAGCCGCTGTTGAAATCGCCAAACAAGCCGGCGCTATCCTACGCGAAGAACTGGAGCGCCCTCCGGACATCGCCTACAAGGGCGACTTTGACCTGGTGACTCAAGCCGACCGGCGTTCCGAGGAATGGATTGTGCGCCGCTTGCAGGAGTTTTTCCCGGAGCATGCTATCGCCGCGGAAGAAGGCACGGCAAAGGACAGAGCATCGGAGTACCGCTGGCATGTGGATCCGCTGGACGGCACCACGAATTTCGCTCACGGCTACCCCTGCTTCTGCGTCTCGATGGCACTGGCCCCAACAATGAACTGGTTCTTGGAGTCATCTACAATCCCGTGTATGACGAGTTGTTCACAGCGCAACGCGGCGAAGGCGCCCATTTGAACGGGAAAAGGATCCGCTGCTCCAGGATCGATGCCCTGAAGAACAGCCTGCTGTGCACCGGCTTTCCGAATCACAAGCGCCACGCGCACCCGAATATTTATTACTACTGGGATTTCACGCTGAAATCGCACGGTGTGCGCCGCGACGGCTCGGCGGCGCTGGATCTGGCCTACGTCGCCGCCGGACGGTTCGAGGGCTTCTGGGAATTTGGGCTCAAGCCTTGGGACTCTGCCGCAGGCGTGGTGCTGGTCAAAGAAGCGGGCGGCACGATCAGTGACCTTGAGGGTCGGCCATATACCCTTGGCGGCAAGTCCATTCTGGCGTCAAATGGGCTGATCCACGCTGAAATGAAACAGGTCGCTGCCGAGATCGCCAAGCGTCCGACACCGCCGCTGTAAGATCCAGCGAACTCTCTTCATCTGCGCGCGATCTAGATCAATGAAGAAGGTATGTTCCAGAAGAACTGCCCTGAGAAACAACGAGATGCAAATTAACTTATCGACAATTATATATCGCAGTAATTATTTGTCAAGTAGAGTTTTCGTTTTCCCTGCGCAACCGGGCTGTCAGATGGTTTCCTTGCTTGCGGCCGGACTGACCTGGAAAGGTCCGGTCAAATGTCACAATGAAGAGTGATAAAGATCACACACTTTTGCGGGAAAAGACCCAGTTTGGGCTTCCTTTTAAAGGCAAGCGTACCTTATAGAGTTTCATCATCCAGAATAAATAATTCATTTTGTTTGCATTGCAGGGATTCGACCAAAACGACCGCATTGCTCCAGTTAGGCCTTCGAGTTGCCTCTCTGCTAAGGCTAAACGAGACGGAAAGCGGAGGAAAGGGAAGGCCATATGTCAAATTCAATGGTTGCGGAAAGGCCGGAAGTCGCCAGCGTGCGACAAAGCACAGAACTCCGGAGCAGGACGCGCACTCCGTACGGCTTGCCGATCGAGGATGATTGCAGGAGTTGCAAGGTTCGCAGCAGCGAGTTCTTCTGCGCTTTTTCCGAGCCTTCGCGAGCGGCCTTGCGCCCGATCATGCACGTAAGCACGTACCCGGAAGGCGCGTTGATCGTGATGGAGGGGGAAGCGGCGCGGGGCATCCACCTTCTGTGCCAGGGCCGGGCGAAGTTGCTCACCACAAACAGCGAGGGCAAGACTTTCATCCTGAAGATTGCTAATGCCGGGGAAGTAATCGGCCTGAACCCGATCCTCTCTGGAATGCCGTATGACATTACGGTGGAAACGCTGCAGCCTTGCCAACTGGCTTTCATTCCGCGCGACGAATTTTTGAAGTTCATCAAGGAACACAGCGACGCGTCATTTCAGGTGGCGCAACACCTGGGGCGCGACTGCCAGATGGCCTATGACGTCATCCGCTCGATCGGATTAAGCAATTCGGCCGCGGAAAAGCTGGCGAGGTTTCTGGTGGAGTGGGCCGACGATGGGCGTCCGAGCGGCGGGTTCCTGCGCGTTAAGCTGACATTGACGCATGAAGAAATGGCGCAATTGATAGGCTGTTCGCGCGAAACCGTGAGCCGCACGCTGAGCGAATTCAAGAGGCAGGGCCTGGTTGAAGTGAATGGCTCGACGCTCGTGGTGCGCGATCTGGCAGCTTTGGAAGACCTCGCGGCCAACTAGCGAGCACAGCGAGCAGCCTAGCCAGCCATCGCAAAAGATAGCGGGATCCCGCCTCCGCCTGCTGTCCGTTTAGCCTGAAATCCGAAATTGAAGAGTGATTCATCGCACAAAAAACGTGCGATGGAAAACCGCACCTCCGCTCCGGGACGGCAGCTCGCCTCGAATCGGTCAACTTCAGAATTAAGGTTTGGACTTTCTTCCAGTTCTTGCACACATTCGTTAGCCAGAAGAAGGTTTCTTACGCAGGTTCTTGAGCAAGCTGCCTGGGAAGAAGCTGGGTCACTCCACAAATAACAACACGTCAGGTGGAGGCCCAGTTGGTGCGTTCGAGGAACGTGGGGGGCTCGTAGGTCTTGCCCTTGGCCAGGCGGCGCTCTTCGCGGCGGGTGGTCCATAAAAGAAGCGGTCCAAGCGCCCGCGAACTGAGCCGGGCGACGATGCCAGACTCGCTCTCAACATCCTTGCGTAAGGCCTTCATCTTTTCGCTGACGCTGCGATTCACCGACCGGAATTGGTGTTCCATCGCCCAGAGTGCGGCGCTATAACCGGTGCGCAGCTTCTGCATTTCGCGGGCAAAGCGCTCGCGAACGCGCGGATCGGGATAATCGCGATAGCGCCGCCAGCCCTGCAGCATGGTCTGGCACATGCGGTACAGGCTGGGCCCGTTGGACTCGAAATCGTGCCAGAAGGCCCAATCGAGAAAACGCTTGGAGTCTTCGCGGGAAATGGCGGCGTGCTGGAAGTTGAATTTGTACTGGCCGTGGATGTCGGCGAGGTCCACGAAGTCCAGCATGCGGCCCTGTTCTTTCATTTCGCGGTAGAGGGGTGTGCCCGGCACCGGCGTGTAGAGCATGAACTGGTGGAAATCGGTCTCGTGGCTGCAGGCGTGCTCGATCTCATCGGTGATATTGGCGGGGGTGTGGTGCTCCAGGCCGATAATCGTGGAACCCTGCACGCGGATGCCGTGGCTGCGCAGTTCGTGGGTCAGTTCGCGCGTGTCCGTGCCCTTGAGCTTGGTGTACACCGAGTGCGCGGACTCCAGGCCCATCCACACCCAGGAGATGCCGAGCTCCACGAGCTCTTCCATCGAGTAGGCTTTGATGGCATTCGCGGAGGCGAACACCGCCATGCCCCAGCTTTTGCCTGCGGCTTTCATGCGCTCCAGGAGCTGCAGGGCGCGCTTGCGGTGCAGCAGAAAATTCTCGTCCATGATGAAAAAGGTCTGCACGCCCAGCGAGGTCTCAAATCCCTCCATGATGTCAAAGAGCTCATCGCCGGTTTCGTAGAAATTGTAGAAATGGCCTTTGCCACCGAAAAAGGAGGAGGTGGTGCAGAAACTGCAACCCATGGGACAGCCGACCGAGGGAATGATCGTGGCGGCAGTGGAACCGCGGCGCTCGGGAAGGCGCATGCCCATGGCCCGCGTCTGAATCCCCGAAACGATGGCGGGATGCTTGATGGGCGCGGTCACGTCCTCGCCCAGGTAGCGGCGCATCCAGGAGATACCCTCGCCCCGGACGTAATGGTCGGCGTCCACAATGTGCTCGATGCCGGGAGTCGCGGTGACATGGCCGCCAACGATGATTGTGGAGTGGGGTGAAAGTTGGCGCACCATGCGGCACATTTCGCGGACTTTGCCAACGTTCACGATGATCGCAGAGATGCCCACGACCTCGTATTCGTGCGAGGTCAATTCGTGCGCGAAGGCTTCGCGCGTGGGGAAATCGAGGACCGTGCAGGGCGCGGAGATGTTGGCCTGGATCAGCATGATGCCCCAGGAGCGGTGAAACATGCGCAAAGAGAAAGCGCCTTGCGCGCGGGTCACCTGATTGTGGTACAGCTCCATGGGATTGATGGCGCGGCTGCCGAATTCATCGTCCTGGGCATACGGGCCAAAAACGGAGCTCAGAAGGACACGCGCATGCGTACCCTTCGGATGGGTCACGCTACAGCTCGAATTCTGCGGAGTCATAGATTGGAACACTAGAATAACACGCGGCGGCAGAAGCCCTTTGTGACAAATGAACATGATGATGTGACAGTAAAGTGTTCTGTTTTGGGTATCTCGGTTGTTCGAGGAATTCCCCATGAGATGCTTGAATCTGGCCGTGCTATTTGTCTTCTTGCTTTCAACAAGAATACTGGATAGCGCCGCGAGACGTTTGCTTGCGATGGGTTAAGGGGCATGCGAGAATAAAAAGCTGTGGCTTCGCCGCCCTAAACGGCGGTTGACCGCAATGGCGATATCGTCTAGGGGTCCAGGACGCCGCCCTCTCACGGCGGAAACCCGGGTTCGAATCCCGGTATCGCTACCAACCCTTCATACAATCCCATAACTACGTGATTCTCGAGGCGCTCTGCTGCGGAGTGTGCCGCATTCTGGCGCAGAGTCGTTGAAGGTGCCGCGAGAGCGGGCTCGAGTATGGGACCATGGCGTGCTGTGCTGGCGGGAATGAGAAAGCGCCGGGAGTGCTGTGATGAAAAATCGCGTCAAAGTGTCGCAAACAAGCGAGATAGGCGTACAATGGTGCTGTTTTCGAGAGCAAAAGGGAAACTGCGGCTCAATACCTCCAGGGGAGGTATTCTGCTCAGCCTATGAGCGCTCACGGGGCTGGGGCATTTTCCTGCGGGGATGCTGTGCGGGCTGAGATAGCTTTGGGGTGTGGCAAACGCCCGCTCATTCGTTGCATCCAAGCGTTTACAGAATTCAGGGGGCGTCCAATGAAGAGTTGGAGCGCGATTTGGCTAGTCGTGATCGCATTTGTATGTTTTGCACCGAGTGTGTTGGCGCAATCAGGATCCTTCGCCGGTTCGGTGACGGATAGTAGCGCAGCAGAGGTTCCGAACGCGAAGATCACCGCATTGAACGTAGCCACGGGAATTTCCCGAACGGCGGAAACCGATGAATCGGGAACATACCGAATCACCAATCTCAACCCGGGCATCTACGACGTTCGCATCGAGCACGCGGGGTTCAAGAGCATCTTGTTTTCGCACATCCCGTTAAGTGTCGATGAGGTTCTGACACTCGACGCCCACCTGGTCGTAAGCGCGGCCAAAGAGACGGTGACGGTGACCAGCGAGGCCGTGGCGCGCGTAAATATAAACGATGCGCAAGTGGGGAATCTGGTGGACTCCCGGCAGATGACGGACTTGCCGCTGATTCTGCGCGATCCCTATGCCTTGATACTACTTTCGCCCGGGGTAATCCAGAGCAACACGCTGTTTGGCGGTTTCTCCGTGAACGGCTCGCGCGAACGCAGCAATAATTTCCTGCTGGACGGCACGGACAACAACGATCCCGATTTTGGCGGCTTCCCGAGAGGGCTAAGCGTTCTGAACCCGGAGACCACGCAGGAATTCCGCGTCATCAACAACAGCTACCTTCCGGAATTTGGGCGCAATAGCGGGGCCATCATTGACATTGTCACAAAACACGGCACCAATGATTTTCATGCGGACGCGTACTGGTTTGGCCGTTATACCGCGCTTTCGGCGAAGGACTACTTTGCCGCGGACCGTAGCCAGGACCCTTTCGTGCGCAATCAGTTTGGCTTCTCCCTCGGCGGGCCGATTCAGAAGAACCGGACTTTCTTCTTCGTAAATGGCGAGTTGCAGCGGTTCAGTACCACGATTCTGAATACCAGTATTGTCCCGACGCAAGATTTCAAATCCGGCGCGTTCAACTATACCTATACCGTTCCAGGACAACCACCGATAACGATACCGATTGACGTTACCACTCCGGGATCCGCATTCTACGGCACGGGAAACAATGCCACCCCTCTCTCCCCTGACCCCACGATGAAGCAAATCCTGGCCCTTTATCCGGCTCCCAATGGACAGATCCTGGACGGCGCCCGCGGCATACTGCACTTCCCCAGCCACTCGCTGTCAAACGGCAACAGCGTTACAGGACGCATTGACCACGACTTCCGAGGCGGTGGCATTCTTGCCTTGCACTACACTTACAACGAGTATTCGGATAACAACTACCGGCACCAAGACTTTCTCCCCGGTCTGGGAGGCGTTTCCACCGACCAGCACAACGATAATATCTCCCTTGGGCTGACCTCCAATTTCCGGCAAACCATGACGAATGAGCTGCGGTTGGGGTTCAATCGGCTGGAATTTCCCCTTACCTGCACCGGCGTGAATCACTTCAATGCTTTAAGCCCTGGTGGCCTCGACGCGGTGGGGAACGGCATGGACTTTCCGTTGCCCGCGAGCCTCAGCGGTTTTGGGTGCATTTTGCTGGGTGACAGCAGCGGATCTACACGCGACAGCGGAACGTTTACCGCCGGCGACAGCTTTTCCTGGGTGCTCAGCCGCCACACGATCAAGATCGGCGGCGAATTCCACGACGTGTACTCGAATAGCTCCAATAACTACGCTTCGCGAACGATGATGGATTTTAGCTTGTTTTCAAATTTCAACTTGCCAGCGGCCGTTACAGGAACCGCAGCGGACCAAGACCCCACACTGCAAAACCTGGTTTGGATGTTGCTCGGGGGAGTGGAACTGCAAACGCAAGCGCAGTTCTTCAATAGCTCCCAGACGCGAACGTCCACCGACGCGCGCCAATTCCGCCAGCATGAAGTCGCCGGCTTCGGGCAGGATTCCTACAAGCTGTTTTCCAATGTCACGTTCACGTACGGATTCCGCTATGAGTTCTTTGGAGTGCCGACGGAAGTGGACAATCTATTGTCCACGCTCACGGTTCCGCCAGACGGGCCTGCGCCGTTTACGTTTGTCCAAGTGGGTGAAGGTAGTGGCCGGGCTCCGCTCTATCAAAATGATTGGAAGGACATTGAGCCGCGCGTGGCAGCGGCCTGGGACCCATTCCGGAATGGCAAGAGCTCGGTGCGCGCGGGATATGGGATTTACCATGACCGCATTTTCGGGCAGCTCATCAGCATGCTGCGGGGCGACCCGCCGTACCAGATGCTGGAAACGCTGCCGTGTGGGGGCCTTTTGGCGTACTTGGGCTCGCTGGAATCGGCGATGCCGGCTCCCCAGGATCTTCAGCAATGCGCGCTGAGCGCACAATCGCCATTGTCGAAGTTCCAATCTTCGCCCGTGGTCAGCAATTACCAAGTGGGTCAGCCCGGCTCACCGATACTTCCTTTCCTGGTGGATCCGAATTTGCGCACGCCCTATACGCAGACGTGGAACCTCGGCATTCAGCACGAATTTTACCCAACGCTTCTTTTCGAAGTGAATTACGTAGGGTCGAAGGGGACGCACCTGCTGCGATTGGTGGATGGGAATCCGCCGCAGCCCGCATTGGTCTCAGCCCTGGAGGCGTTCTGTGTTCCGACGAATCCAGAAAATTTGATGAACTGCGGCCCACAGACGTTGCAGTTCAGCAATCTCTGGCTTGGAGGGAACAACGGCTCCCTGCCCCCCAATTTCCCAAACGGTGCCGCGAACAACAGCGCGTTTCTACAGGCCGAGCTTTACAAGAGCATTGCCAGTTCCACGTATCAAGCGCTACAAATGAACATCACCAAGCGCTTCTCGCACGGGTTTGCGATTCAAGCGGCATACACGTATTCGCACGCGATCGACAACGCCTCCGACCCGTTGGTTCCCGGCCAAGGGAATCAATCCTTCCCGCGAGACTCCCTGGATTTGGGGCCCGAGCGCGGCAATTCCGATTTTGACGTGCGCCACCGGCTGGTGATGAACTACTCGTGGCAGCTTCCCTTCGGGCGTGGCGCAAAGCACTGGTCGGAGGGCATCGCAGGAAAAATGCTGGAAGGCTGGGACGTTTCGGGCATCAGCACTTTCTCGAGTGGATTGCCCTATGACATCTTCACGAATTTGGACACACAGCACACGGGATTTGCGTCGCGCCCTGATTACAACCCTTCGGCAACGGTGACGCCGAGCAGCAATCCACGCACCCAGACGGGCCCGCTGGTCGGCTATTTCTCCGATCCCGCTTTTGGCTCCGCCGGAAATATTGGCCGGAACGTATTCCGCGGGCCGGGGATCAACAACACCGATTTCGTCATTACTAAACGCATAAGTGTAAGCGAACGGACTCGGCTCGATTTGCGTTTCGAGTTCTATAACCTCTTCAACCGAGTGCAATTCAATCAGCCTGATAACTCGATCGCTGATGGCCCGGGGTTCGGACAATCCACCTCTGAATATGTGCGGCCAGACTTCACAACTGGTGCACGCCAGATTCAATTGGCACTGAAGCTCACCTTTTGAGAAGACTGAGCGGATCGAGTTTCCAGCCCGCCGGGAGCGATGAGAAATACATCAGGGTTAGCGAATTTGCGGCTTTTTGCCTGCTTTTTCCACGTTTGTTTTGCCCCCTGCACCGCAAAGTGGTAAAACTGCGTTAGAAGCGCCCGGATCGCAGGCCGGACCCTCCGAGACCCCCATGAGGCAGAGGCTGGAACCGAACCGCCGGGAGTTCCTCAAGAAATGTGCCGCGGGCGCGATGCTCGCGGGAGGAACGCATGGACTCCCCGCCTTTTTCTCCGCACGAGAAAAAACCAGGGTGGTGAACGCGCACGATCCGCTGCTTCGCGGAGCGGGATCGAGCCTGGACTCCGGCCGGCTTCTGAAAATGCTGGATCGCGCCATGCAGGCTCTGTACGGAACGGATTCTCCCCTGGAAGCCTGGAAGAAAGTGGCGCGGCCCGGCGAAGTGGTGGGATTGAAGGTCAACGGGCTTGCCGGCCGGGGCATTTCAACGAACGTGCTCCTGGTCGAGGTCGTGTGCACGCGATTGCAGGAAGCCGGCATCCCGCAGAAAGACATCATCATCTGGGACCGGCTGAATGCGGACCTGGAACGCTCGGGATTTCGCGTCGCCACGCGCCAGGATCACCTGCAATGCTTCGGCAACGAGACGCTGGGTTACGAAGAGGATCTCGCGATCTACGGGAACGTGGGGAGTTGCCTATCGAAGACCCTTACTCAGGCCTGTGACGCCGTCATCAACCTGCCTGTGCTCAAAGACCATGGAATTGCCGGCGTGACCATGGCGCTGAAGAATCTGTTCGGCGCCATACACAACCCCAATAAGTATCACCTGAACGTGGGCGATCCGTACGTCGCCGACGTCAATATGCTGCCGCCCATCCGGCAAAAGGTCCGGCTGCACATTTGCGATGCGACCACGGCGCAGTACGAGGGCGGGCCATCGTACATGCCGCAATGGACTTGGCCGTACAATGGACTGCTGGTGTCGCGAGACCCCGTTGCCTTGGACTACACCGGTTGGCAAATCCTGGAACAAAAAAGGGCCGAGAAAGGCATGAAATCGCTGCGGGCTCTCGGACGAGCTCCCGATTACATCGCGACGGCTGCCGATGCGAATCACCGCTTGGGGACGAATGACCCAAGCCAGATTGAAAAAGTGGAGGTCTGAGCCTCTGCGAGCTAGATCCCATGCCGAAAGCACCCAATGAGCGCAAAGGCGAGGCGAGTTTTTCTTTTGATGGTCCTCGCCGTGAACAAGAAGCAAACGACGCACTGCCTTGCGACTCCGTGCTTGCTTCTCTGAGCAACCTTGGTACATCGGAACACGATCGCAGAACGTTCCTGAAGCTGGCCGGCATTCCTTGCCTCACGGCTTGCGTGGGTTCTTGTATAGCGGGATGGCCCAGCCTTGCTCTGGGAGCTGGCTCAGCGCCCGCAGAGGATTCGCGGTTTATCGTTGAGGCCCAGTTTTACGAAAAGCTGCCCTTCAAGAAAACGCGATGCAAGCTGTGCCCCCGCGAATGCGTAATAGACGATCGCGAGCGGGGCTACTGCGGAGTGCGCGAGAATCGCGGAGGCAGCTACTACACACTGGTGCATTCACGCGTGTGCGCCGCGCACATCGATCCCATCGAAAAGAAACCGTTGTTCCATTTTTTCCCCGGGTCACTGGCGTTTTCAGTGGCCACCGCGGGCTGCAACGTAAACTGCAAGTTCTGCCAGAACTGGGACATCTCGCAATCCCGGCCGGAGCAGGTTCGCGACACCTATCTGCCACCCAAGGAACTCGCCAGTCTGGCGCAGCAAAATCGCTGCCCGGCCATCGCCTACACCTATAGCGAGCCGGTTGTTTTCTACGAATATATGCGCGACGCCGCCGACGCGGGCCACGCTTTGGGCATCAAGAGCGTGGTCGTGAGCGGCGGGTTCATCCAGCAGGATCCACTCAAGAAACTGTGTCAAGGCGTGGATGCGATTAAGGTGGACCTGAAGGCGTTTTCGGAGAAGTACTACAAGGAGGTCGTCAACGGAGAGCTCAAGCCGGTGCTCGAAGCCATTGTCACGATGCGCAAGCAGGGAATGTGGACTGAACTCGTGTACCTGGTAGTGCCCACGTTGAACGACAGCGATGCGGAATTTCGCGCGCTGGCGCAATGGGTCAAATCAAACCTGGGCGCAGAGGTACCGCTGCACTTCTCGCGTTTTTATCCGCAATACCTGCTGAAGAATCTTCCGCCCACGCCCCTGGAGACGCTGGAACGCGCGAAAGCCATCGCGGATGCCGAGGGCCTCCACTATGTGTATTTGGGCAACACCCCGGGAAATGCGGCGGAAAACACGTTTTGCCCCAAGTGCCGCCGCATCGTCATTGAACGGATTGGGTTCACGGTGAAGGAGACGCACCTTCGGAAAGGCAAATGCGAATACTGCCAACAACCCATCACGGGCGTGTGGCAGTGAAGGATGTTGACGCGCACTTGGTGCGCTGTGAGAGAAAGACTATGAGAAAAAGATTTTGTATGGCAATTCTCCTGTTGTGCATTTTCCTCGGCGGCCAGGTATCGGGCGATGGCAGTCTTGCCGATGAGAAAACATCAGTCCGGCAGCCGGCGGTTGCCGGCCAATTCTACCCCGCGCAGCCCGAAGAACTCCGCCGCATGCTGGATGACTATCTGGCGCAAGCCGTGGTGCCGCAGCTTCCAGGAAACCTGGTGGCTCTGGTGGCGCCGCATGCGGGCTACATCTATTCCGGCAAAGTGGCCGCGCACAGTTACGCGCTGCTCAAAGGCCGAAAGTTCGAGCGGGTGGTGGTGATTGCGCCCTCTCATTTCGAGGGCTTCCCGTTCGTTTCGGTTTACGACGGCGATGCCTATGCCACGCCGCTCGGAAATGTCGCGGTGGACAAGGAGTTTGCCGCCAAGCTGGCCAAGTTGCACCCGCTCATCCGGCTTTCCAGCCGCGGCCACGTGCCAACCCAGGAGCAGGGAGAGCATGCCCTGGAAGTGCAACTCCCCTTTTTGCAGCGCGTGCTGGGCGACTTCAAGCTGGTTCCCATCGTGATGGGCGAGCAGAGCTATGAGACGGAGCGAGCCCTCGGGCTCGCGCTCGCTAAAATGCTCAAGGGGACGGGGACGAGCACGCTCATCGTAGCCAGCTCCGATCTCTCGCATTACCACACTTATGACGAAGCCACGAAGCTCGACCAGAAGGTCTTGAAGGCCATCGCGGAGTGGGATTACCTCAGTTTGTCCCAGAACTTCGAATCGCGCATTTGGGAGGCTTGCGGCGGAGGGCCCATTGTGGCCACCATGATGGCGGCCGAGCGGCTGGGAGCCAATCAGGCCAAAATCCTGAAATATGCGAATACCGGCGATGTGACCGGCGATCACAGCCGGGTGGTCGGCTACGGTGCGGTGGCCTTGCTTCAGGCGCAGAGCCGCGCTGCCGCGGTGGAGTCGTTCTCTCTCGGTTCAAAAGAAAAAGACGCCTTAATCCAGTTGGCCAAGAAGTCGGTGGAGACGGCCGTCCGGGAAGAAAAACTATACGAGCCGGCGGCCTCCGAATTCGCGGCCTTCCAGCAGGAGCGCGGCGCGTTCGTAACCCTCAAGGAAAAAGGAGAACTGCGCGGGTGCATTGGTTTGACTACGGCGGAGAAACCGCTGTATCTCGCCGTGCGGGATGCCGCCACGTACGCAGCGCTGCGTGATCCGCGCTTTCCCCCGGTGAGCGCCGGGGAACTTCCGGAATTGGAATACGAGATCTCGGTGCTCACGCCGTTCCGCCGGGTGTTGGACGTCAAGGAAATCCGCATTGGCCGGGATGGGCTGCTGATGATCCAGGGGCGCAATGAGGGGATCTTTCTCCCGCAAGTGCCAACCGAGGAGGGCTGGGACCGGAAAACCTACCTTGAGGAATTGGGCCGCAAAGCCGGGCTGACTCGCCAAGCCTGGCAAGACGAAACAACCGACATCTTTGCCTTTTCGGCAATCGTCTTCAATGAGCACAAGGCTCCGGAACCCCTTACGCCGGAACAGCCCGTTTTCCCAAAGCCAACAGCCCGGCAAGGACCGCCGGCGCCAAGTTCACCACAGCCATAAGCCAAGCCGTATCCCGGAAGCCAAAAACAGGAACCAGATACGAGCTGAGAATAACCGCGCCCACACAGGCACCCGCCAGATCCAGGGCGTAGAGTGTTCCAGGTCCCCTGGCTCCATCCTTGGAGTTTGAAAAGAAGATTCGCGTCGCCACCGGGAATTGATATCCCCCGAACAGCCCGCACAAAACCGCCAGCAATGGGAACAATACCTGGCTCGCCAGGAAAACGGTGGCAGGGCTTTTGATCGCGGCGAGTGCGTCGAACAACAGATATAGAAAAACGGGGGAGAGGGCGGCGAGCAATTGCAGACGGAAGAGGCGGCGAGCGTCTCGCGGGCCGGTGGCGGGGCCTGCAGGACGCAATCCCCAGCGGCTCCCCAAAGTCATGCCCAGCATGAAGCCTGCAATGATGATGGCGAGCTGTTGGTAGACGTATCCATAAATGGCCTGGAATGCCAGCAGAAGCAGCATCTCCAGGCCGATCAGAGTGAACCCCATCGCAGCGACGCAAAGACCGGCGCTGGCTCGCGCGCGATTCTCCGAAGTGGGCAACCAACGTAGAAGGGCGACCAGGCCGAACAGGGCCAACGCGAGCCACGTTGCGAGCTGACCGAAGCGTATCGCGGCCATGGTCTGAAACGCTCGACGATACGCGCCGTTGAACCGTGTGCTCCACAAGGCCACGTCGAAGTAATAGGCGATGGGCGCGAAGTCACGGTTTGTGCGCGTCTGCGCATCGGGACGAATCTGCGACTCGAGATCGAGCATACGATCCGGCATCATCCGGTAGGGAAGATAGTATTCGCGCACGTAGCTGGTGTGGATGTGCCGGGCGCGCAGCCGGGCGATGAGTTCCTGGGGATCATTCGTGAGACTTCCAGGCTGAGCCGTGGCCAAAAAATGAACCGTGTCGCCGGGAATGGTGACGATTTCCGGGAAGACCTGCCGCAGGGTTTTGTCAATGCAGCGCAGGAATTCGGCCAGATCGGGGCTGATGTAATCCTCCGATGATTTCAATTGAAACGAGAATACGCCCGTAGGAGTGAGCTTGCTGGCCGCCTCCCGGAAAAATTCGCGTGTATAGAAGCGGTTGAGCTGGGCAGTCTGCGGCTCCGGCAGATTGACGATGAGAACATCAAACCTGAGATTCGTGGTTCGCAGAAAGAGGCGGCCGTCGGCGTTGTGGACATGGACGCGCGGGTCCGCGCGGAGTGGCGCCCACTCCGCGCGGAAGTATTCCTGCGCCAAATCCAACACTGCCGGATCCAACTCCACGTAATCGATGCGCTCCAGGCTGGGGTGCTGCAGCGCCTGGGAGAGACTCCCGTTCACGCCCCCGCCAATGAGCAGTAGGCTCTTCGGCGCGGGATGCTGCAGCAAGGCAAAGTGCACCGCCTCTTCGGCGGCCGCAGGGTCGGGCACGTTGAATGCAACCAACCCATTCTCAAAGAGGCTGCGGGTGCTTCCGGTTTGCACCACAGCCAAGTTGCCGTAAATGGAATTGCGCGCGGCAACCAGATCGAAGCCGCTCCACAGCCGCTTGAGTGACGTCTTTTCAAGCCAGGGACAGCCGAAGGGGAGAACCAGAAGCGCGAAAGCTCCAACCAGCGCTAGTCCGGCCGCTCTGCGGCGTGGCCCTGAGCGAATCGTCAGGCTTGCGGCACCCAGGAAATTCAGCAGGCACAGCAGGGCGGCGATTTGGAAGCTCGCGAGGTAGCGAATCAGCAGCAGACTAGCGAGAATTCCGCCCAGGCCTGAACCCAGAGCTTCCAGAAGGTAGACGTTGCTTGTGCCTGTCAGCGTGGAAGTGCCCGCCTCCTGGGCAAAGAGCCGGCTGCCCACAGCGAACAGGCCCCCGGAGAGCAAGCAGAATGCACTCAAGACCACTAAGGAAGTGAGGATCATCGGCCCCGGCCCCAGGATTTCCCCGGGAACAGATTGGAAGGCTCCCTTGCTTGCGCGCGCCAGGAAAATTGCCAGAGGAAAGGCGAGGGCGACGAGCACTTCGAGCAAAGCCATGAGCCGGCGAGGCTGCGGTGTCCGCGCGGCCAAGCGGCCCAGCGCGCTGCTGCCGATTGCCGTCCACATGAGCCAACTCGCGAGCATGAGTCCAAGGGACATCTCGTTCCCGCAGAAAACCACCATCAGCTCGCGCATCAACACGATCTGCGCAATCACGGCGGTAAAGCCGATCAGCATCAGAGCAGCCAGCACTGTCCGCGGAGCTTGCCCGCTGCCAAGTTGATCGGCCTGGGAAGTAGTGGTCCTATCCACGAAAGTAGAATTAGTCTGACAGCAGGGGGAAGTCAAACGCGCCGAGTGCGACTTAAAGGAGGAAGATACATCGGGCAGCGGGATTCCGGTTCCTCTAAAGAAAGTCGCGTATCAATCGTCGCCGTGCATCTCGGCGCCAACAGGGCTTTCTACCTGCCAAGGTGGAAGGATTTTGATCAAAAGATAGAGAATTGCGAAGGGAAGTATCATCAGGACCACCGCCGGCAGGAGTCCCTCGCGGGTGATCAAATGCACCTTGTAGGATGTATAGCCGAGAAAACTCTTCGAAAAGAGTTGTCCGCCGATCACGACGTTCCATCGCATGGCAAAGATCCCCACAAGCGTGAAAACAGAGGCAATCGCGTAGATGCGCCGGCGAGCCGCTGCGGGAAAACCAATCATTTGGGTGAGGCTGAGGAGCGCCAAAGGCGCCAAGGTGCCCAGAAAAATCTGCATCAGGATCTGCGAATAGAAAAGCCGGGTGTGCACCATGAAATCCAGGCTGCGGAACGATTCATCGGATTCATAGATGCGGTGAATGAGGTCCAGCATCTCCAACGCGAAATCGATGACAAACGTATAGAAAAGGTATTTGGCAATGGTGTCCAGGCAACGCATATCAATGGCCACACGGCGTATTGCGCAGGTGACCATGTACATCAAAAGAACCAGGGCGATGCCGGAAACCATCGCGGAGAAAAGAAACACGACCGGCATGAGTGGCGTGGACCACCAGGGATTCGCTTTCACCGAGCCGAAGATAAAGCCAACGTAACCGTGCAGAAGAAATGCGGAAGGTATGCCGATGAGGGTGATAATCCATCCCACGCGGTCATCGATTCGCAGCGCGGCCGGACTAATGTTATATGAACCAAGTGCGAGTATGCGGTAGAGTGCGCCTTTCACGCCGCGGCTTGATTCGGCCAGGCACACGATGTCGCGGCGGTAATCCAGCCAGATTTCCACCACCAGCACGGCCATCAGATACCAAAGATAAACGAATCCGAACATGGCCATGGCCGAGGAGCGGTGCGGCGTCAGGTACATCTCCAGAGAGCGTTCGGGATGGCCAAGATGAAGCTGCAAAGGAAGCGGGGCAACAATCAGGAAAGCCAGCGCTGTCAGCAGGGCAAGTCTATATGTTGGCTTCACCTCCTCCACGCGAAACACCCGCTCGAGAGACGCTAGGATGAAGGCGCCGGCAACCAGCCCGGTGAGAAAAGGATAAAGAACAATAAGGATGCTCCACTGGAGCTCGACCTCATTGGGATACATGAATCCTTCCATGACTTCTTCTTCCTTACCGGACCGAACCGTCGAGGCTGTTGTAGAACAGCTTCGAGCCAGTCGCGAGATGCGGCTTCAAGACTTGCACCGCGTGCGTCTTCAGAAAGGCGTGAATCGGATCGTTAGGATTTTTCAGGTCGGCCAATTGCCGCGCGCCCGTAGGACATGCCTCGCAACAGGCGGTGGTCAGGCCCTTCGTGATCCGGTGATAACACAGCGTGCATTTGTCGGCAGTATGTTTTTGGGGATGGAAAAAACGGCATCCGTAAGGGCAGGCCTGAATGCAATACCGGCAGCCCAGGCAATAATCGTAATCGACGAGCACCACACCATCGGGTGTATGAAAAGTGGCGCCGACGGGGCACACCTGGGAGCATGGCGAATCAACGCACTGGTTGCACATCTTGGGCACGAAGAAGTTTTTTCCACCTTCCGTCTTGCCCGGAGGGAAACCATCCATTCCTCCTTTCGGTGAATCCACTTCGGGATTTTCAATGTGCCAGTCAGTGACGTGGTAGCGCTCAACCCAAGTCCGAAAGTAGCCTTCCGGAACATCGTTTTCCATCGCGCAGGCGCGCACACAGCTCCCGCACCCTATGCACTTGGCAATGTCGATGAGCATGCCCCACCAGTGGTCGCTCATCTTGTAATTGGGCGAACCCTCCGGATTGCCGGCGAGAAGAAAGTCCCAGGCGACGGCTGCGGCCGGAAGCAAGAGTAGAATTTGCCGGCGGTTCAAGTTCATTTCTTGGCTCCCGCGTCAAAGCCCGGACTGTGCGGTTGGTGGCATGTATTGCAGGGCTGCCCGCCGGAATGCTCCTTTGCGTTCACCTGCGGGAAACCTGCCGGTTTGGCGATATTTTCCGAGTGGCAACGGATGCAAAGCTGCGCCACATCCGGCAAAACTGGCTTAATGTTGCCTGGATCATCGGCGTGCTTCGCGAGCGGTCCGTGACACGACTCGCAGTTGATGGTCTTATGGACCCCCTTTGCTTTCAGCGCAGCGACATCGGAGTGGCAATTCTCGCAGGCCTCGTGCCCCGCAAAGGTCATAGGCCGTGCACTTAGCTCCACAAGGGCCGCGCCGCGAAATGGGCCATACTGCCCAAAACTCTTCGGAATGGCTAGCGACCGGACTACAAGAAAGAGGATCACACCCAACAAAAAGACACCAGCCAACCTGATGAGATGGGCGATATCCTTGAATTCAACCATGCAACCGCTCCGTTGAAGAATTGCCGAATAACACGGGGATTTCTGTTCGCATGGAATGTGGCGCCATGTCTGGACAGGTATCAACGGTAGGAATCTTTGTGAGGAACTGACTAAGCATCAATTGGGCCTATTATAAAGGAGCGAGGGGATAGCGTGACGGCCGACGATGATTTAACCGCAAAACTCACGGGGCAATCATGACAACCGTCACGGAACAGGGTGATGCGCGTCACATGCGCCCGAATCTGCCTGTTTTTTCCCGCGTGGCTGGCTAGTAGCACTGGATGAGTCGCGAAATTCCTTCGCGGAAGACGTCAGGTGGCGTAAGCAGGCTAATCACAAGACAATCCTCGGTGCTGAAATCGTAGAAATGGCCTGGATGAACGAGGACGTGGTGTGTTTGCAGGAGGGTGATGGCGAAGTCTTCATCAGAGAGTTCGGCGGGGAGGCGCAGGACAGCGTACCACCCGCCATCGGCGTCGAGCAGTCCGAAGGAAGCATGCTGCGCGATAGTCGCCTGCAGGTAGGTACGATTTTCGCGCAGGCGTTCCAGGATTTGCGGCCGCATCGAGTGGCGCTGCTCGAACAGAACCGGGAAGGCCCATTGCGCGGGGGCATTGAGGGAGAGATAGGTATCCGCGATGACCTCCAGGCGCTCCAGCGCGGAGTGTGCGAGCGGTTCGGGGCCGGTGGTGACGACCCAGGCGACTTTCATTTGCGGGAGCGCGGCAATCTTGGAGAGGCCGCTAAGCGTGAAAGTCAGCGACTCGTGATTGCCGGTGAAGGTCGCGCGCGGGGCCGGCCTAAAGGGATAGTCAAGGAAAACTTCGTCCACGATCAAGGCAAGGTTACGCTCGCGGCAGAGTTTGTTGAGACGATGGACTTCCTCGGCTTGAAGATACGAGCCCGTCGGGTTGTTGGGATGAACGAGCAGAATCGCGCGTGTGCGCGGAGTGAGCGCACGAATCACACTGTGGAAATCGATGAACCAGCCGTGGGCGTATTCCAACGTGTAAGGGATCAGGGCGACGTCCTGCAAATCCGCAAGATAGTCGAACAGCGGATAGCTGGGCTTGGGCACGAGGATTTCGTCGTGAGGGTTGCAAAGCAACCGGAAAACATAGGAGTAGGCTTCACTGGTGCTGGTGGTGAGAAGGATGGACGCGGGATTCACGACCGCGCGATGGTCGTGGAGATAGTAGCGCGAAACTTCTTCCCGCGCGGGCAGCAGGCCCAGTGGCTGCGGGTCGTAGGTGAGCGCTTCGGGTCTGCGGAAGGCGTCGAGAATGGCGGCGGTATCGTAGTGGAAGCCGCAGTGCGTCGGATTGGAAGCGGTGAGGTCGAGGATGGGCGTCCCTGCAGCGCGAAGTTCTTCGAGAGCCTGTGCGTAACGGTTGGGTGTGAGTTTCCAGTTGGTGCGCTGAGAGAACATGGGGAGAAGAGAAACCATAGCACATCGAAGCGCGAAGGCGGAATGACGGCGGTCCGCGGTAGAAGTGATGCACAGCTTCCTTGAGGCGCATCACAAACCGCGTGGCTGATGAATTACGAGGAAGAAGCTTCTGTTCGCGCCCCATCCGACGGGAAGGAAATACCGGAGAGAATCGCCTTAATCTGCTCGATAACCTCTGGAATGGCGAGCCGCACGGGTTCAGAGAGCTCCTCGGATAACTCGAACGATTGCGCGCCAATGGTGACCAGGAAGGCGCGCGAGGGAACAAGCTTGTAGAGATGCTGGGCGAGGGCGAGCAGGCCGGCGGGGCTGGATCGGTGCGAAAAGCTGCCTGGCGCGTCCGGGACTGGCGAGACTCTCCGCGTTTGCACCGCTCCGGGAGGGAGAACAGCCGAAGCGTCCACGAAAATGACCACTTCCGCTTCGCTGATGGATTCAGCCAGTTCAGGAGTCCACTGCGTCGAAGAGTGGATTGCGGTTTCCGGTTCACAAAGGCCAGAACGTAACTCACGTGCGACATGCAAGGCCGCCGCGTCATCCCCGCGAAGAGAGTTACCACACGCAAGGATAAGCGCACGAATCATGGGGTGCTGCGCAATTCATCGAGCAGTTTGCCGTCCGGCGCAACCAGACGGAGGTGCAGCGGCATGTGCCCGTCGGCGTGCGTCGAGCAGCTCAGGCACGGATCGAACGCGCGGATAACCGCTTCCACACGATTCAACATGCCTTCGGTGAGTTTTTCGGCGCGCACAAAATGGCGCGCGGCCTGGAGGATGCCGCGGTTCATCGCCAGATTGTTGTGGCCGGTGGCGATGATCAGATTGGCCCAGGTCATCAGGCCCTGCTCGTCCACGCGATAGTGGTGGATCAGCGTGCCGCGCGGCGCTTCGCAACATCCGACGCCTTCGAGGTTGTTCAGGGAAGCCGTGTAGCGGGCCTGTTTTTTCGTGATGATGGGATCGAGCAGGTACTCCTGGATATGCTCGATGGCAAAAAGAATCTCAACCAGCCGTGCGTAATGGTAGTGGAACGAACTCAACACTGCATTCCGTTCCAGCGAACGGAATTCCACCCATTCCTGCTGAGCGAGCGGCGTGCCGCAATTGTCCACCAGGTTCAGCCGTGCGAGCGGGCCCACGCGGTAGATGCCCTCGGGATAGCCCAGTGGCTTGTAGTAGGGAAACTTCATGAACGTGAACGGCTCGACCGCTTCCCCCAGATATTCCTGGTACTGCGCGGCCTCGAGTTTATCGGCCACGATGTTCCCCAGCGAATCCGTGAAGCGGATCTTGCCCTCGTAGAAACCCGCACGCTCATCAACCGTAACCAGGCCCATAAAGAGGCTCGGGAAATTGGCAAAGGTGCGAATCTCCTCGCGGAAATTCTCGAGCTCTCTTTTGAACCAGGTCAGCGCTCTCTGCGCGATCTCAATGACTTCGGGAATGTCTGCCAGCAACTTGTCCCGCTTCTCGATACTCAGCGGCTCATTCACGCCGCCGGGAACCACCCAACCCGGGTGCACGCGCTTGCCCGCGAGCGTTTCAATCACCTGCTGGCCGAATTGCCGCAGCCGGATCCCCCCGTGACCGAGTTCCGGATGCTTGGCCATCACGCCGAAGATGTTGCGATCTTTGGGGTGAGCATCCATGCCCATAAGGAGGTCTGGTGACGAAAGATAGAAGAAACTCAGCGCATGAGACTGAATGAGTTGCGCCAGTTCCAGGATGCGCCGGAGCTTCCCGGCTGCCGGCGGTACTTTCATGGCCAGCAGGGCATCGCACGCCTTTGCCGAGGCCAGCAGATGGCTCACCGGACAGATGCCGCAGATGCGCTCCATCAGATAGGGCATTTCGTAGTAGGGGCGGCCCTCCACGAACTTCTCAAATCCGCGCAACTGCGTGGTGTGAAAGTACGCCTCGCTCACCTCTCCCTGATCGTCCACTTGCAGCGTAATCTTGGCGTGGCCTTCGATTCTGGTGATTGGATTAATAGTGATGGTTTGTCCCATGAGTTTTCCCTAGATTCCGAAACGTGAAAGTGCGGCGATGTCCGGGACACGGCCGGCCAGAAGTTCTTTAAGAACCGAATAGATGGTGTCTGCCGACGGCGGGCAGCCGGGCACAAACACGTCCACGGTCACGACTTCATGCACCGGGCGCACGCGCTTCAATAGCACGGGCAGGCGCTCGGTGGGCACCTGCTGCTGCAGGGTGGCGTTTTCGACGAAAACGCGATGGAGCAGCGCGTCCACGGGAAACGAGTTGCGCATGGCCGGCACATTGCCCGTCACCGCGCAATCGCCCAGCGAGACCAGAATCCGCACGCGCGACCTTACCAGCCGGATCTTTTGTTCGTCTTCATCGGAACTCACTGAGCCTTCCACCAGCACAACGTCCACATTCCGCGGAAAAACCTTGGCGTCCACCAGCGGTGAGTATACGAGTTCAAATTGCGGGCTAAGTTCGATCAGCCGCTCGTCCATGTCCAGCAACGACATGTGGCATCCGGAGCAGCCATCCAGCCAGATCGTCGCCAGGGTCGCTTTGCTCATCGTTCGATCTCCCGCATTTCATTGAGGTAATTGAGGAAGTCAGGGTTCTTCTGGCTCTGCATGCCCACCTTGCTCTTTTCAAAGAGAGCGCCGGTGGGGCAGACCTGAACGCACTTGCCGCAACTCGTGCAGGTATCCGACGTGCCCCAGGGTATATCCAGATCGGTGATCAAGTGGGCGTCCACACCGCGGCCGAAAACGCCCCAGGTGTGCGCGCCTTCGATCTCCATGCATACGCGAACACAACGCGTGCACAGGATGCAGCGGTTGTGATCCATGGTGAAGCGTTCTTGGCTGGTGTCCACGGGCAGGCGGGGGTAGCGGTAAGGGAAGCGAACATGGGTGACGCCCAACTGCTTGGCCATGTCCTGCAACTCGCACATATTATTGGAAACGCAGATGGAGCAGACATGATTGCGCTCGGCAAACAGCAGTTCCACCACCATGCGCCGGTACTTCTCCAGACGCGGTGATTGCGTGGTGACCTCCATGCCCTCCTCGACCAGCGTGACACAAGCCGGCTGGAGGCGCGGAGAGCCCTTGAGTTCCACGAGGCAGAGGCGGCACGCGGCCGCTTCGGAGAGGCCGTCGAGGTGGCAAAGCGTGGGGATCGGGATGTCGTGTTCTCGCGCCGCGTCCAGGATGGATTGGTCGGCGCGCGCGCTGACGTCTTTGCCATCGATCATTAGTGTTTTAACGGCTGGCGCGGGATTCATGCGGTCACCTCCACAGCGGAACCGCACTCACAAACCCCGGCGCGGCAGCGTTTTTCGTTGATGTGTTCGATGTACTCATCCCGGAAGTAGCGCAACGTGCTGAGGACCGGGTTGGGCGCGCTCTGCCCCAGGCCGCACAGGCTGGTGCTGCTGACCATGTCGCAAAGTTCTTCGAGGAGCTCCAGGTCGCGAGGGGTGGCGGTGCCCAAGGTCATGCGCGTCAGAAGCTCGTACATTTGGGCCGTCCCGGAGCGGCAGGGGATGCACTTGCCGCAGGATTCGGACATGCAAAACTCCATGAAGTAGCGCGCCACGTTCACCATGCAGGCGCTGTCGTCCATAACGATCATGCCGCCGGAGCCCATGATCGAGCCGAGTTCCCGGAGCGATTCATAGTCCACGGAGAGATCGAGAAACTGTTCCGGGATGCAGCCGCCGGAGGGCCCGCCGGTCTGCACGGCTTTAAATTTGTGGCCTTCGGGGACGCCGCCGCCGATCTCATAAATAATCTGGCGGAGGGTCGTTCCCATGGGTACCTCGATCAAGCCGACATTGCGCACCTTGCCGGTGAGCGCGAAGACCTTGGTACCCTTGCTTTTCTTCGTGCCGATGGAGGCGTACCAATCGCCGCCGCGGCGCACGATGCTGGGAATGTTGGCGAAGGTCTCCACGTTATTGATGAGTGTGGGCATATCCCAAAGCCCGGCTTGCGCGGGATAAGGCGGACGCGGGCGCGGCGTGCCGCGGCGCCCCTCGATGGAGGCGATTAACGCGGTTTCTTCACCGCACACAAAGGCGCCGCCGCCGATGCGCACCTCCATATCAAAGTTGAATTTGGTGTTGCAGATCTGGCTGCCTAGGAGGCCCAGCCGCCGGGCTTCGCGGATGGCCGTGCCAAAGCGCTTCACGGCGAGGGGATATTCGGCACGAACGTAGATGTAGCCGCGCGTTGCGCCCACCGCATAGGCGGCAATGGCCATGCCTTCCAGAACGCGATGCGGGTCGCTTTCCAAAACGCTGCGATCCATGAACGCGCCGGGGTCGCCTTCGTCGGCGTTGCAGATCACATACTTGGTGGTGCCGGCCGTTTTTGCCACCGTGCTCCACTTGAGGCCCGTGGGATATCCGGCGCCGCCGCGTCCCCGCAAGCCGCTCTTGGAGACTTCCTGGATGATTTCGTTCGGGTTCATTTCCGTGAGGGCATGGACCAGCGCCTGGTAGCCATCCACCGCGATGTACTCTTCGATTTTTTCCGGATCGATGCGGCCGGAATTCTCCAAGACGATCAGGTTCTGACGTTGAAAAAAAGGCTGCTCCCGCGAGCACAGGAGCCGCGGCACCGGAGCGCCTTCCAGGTTCTCCACGATTTCGGCGGCGTCGGTGGCAGCCACACTCTTGTAGAGCAGGCCGGAAGGTTCGGAAGCGACCAGCGGACCCAGGGAACACAAGCCCATGCAACCGGTTCCGCGCACGCGACACGTGGCGCCCGTTCGCTTCACTTCTTCCTCAAGCGATTTCTTCACCGCATCGCTATGCAGTGAGAGGCAGCCGGCGGCCACGCAGACATTCAGTTCGCAGGGCGACTTTTCCCGGTTTTCGCGCGCTTCTGCGGCTAACTGTTCGAGCTCCTCGAAGGTCATGCGGGCCTCCATGCTGCCAGCTTTTCGCGGAGGTTCGTGCCTGTCACGTTGCCCATCGTTTCTCCGTCGAACACCACGGCGGGAGCGACGCTGCAGGAGCCGATGCATCGCGCGGTCATCAGGGAAGCCTTGGCGTCAGCGGTTGTCTCGCCCGCTTGAATGCCAAGTACAGCTTGCGCCTCGTTCAGGAGCGCGGCGGCGCCCTTGATGTAGCAGGCCGTGCCCATGCAGATGAGGCAAACGTGCTCACCGGGCGGCTTCATGGTGAAAAAGTGATAAAAGGTGGCCACGCCGTAGGCTTGGCTGAGCGGCACACGGAGCGAATCAGCCACGAAGCGCAGCGAAACCTTGTCCAGATAGCCGAACGATTCTTGAACCGTGTGCAGCGTTTCGATCAGGGCGTCGCGCGCGTAGCCATGGCGCCGCATCGTGCCGTTGACAATTCTCCAGCGTTTATCCTCTGAGGGCAGAGGGGGTTTCTTCGACGTAAGAGGCATAGTTTATTTTTCCCGTAAGGGGCCCAAAGGGGGCTCCTGCTATGCTGCCATGCCCAATCACGTTAAACCATGATGCAGCTCACACGCGAGCATCATACACCTCGGCGGTTGGATTGCCAGATTGCTCGAAACAGGAATCGAATGCGTCCGTATATTATTGAACACAAATGACATGCAGGGAACGACGCGCGACGAATGAAAAATTCAACAGCGCATAAGGGCATTCTTGCCGCTGGATTTCCCTTCTCATTTTTTCGATGCGAAGTAATTGTTTTTCTTATTCTGCAGATTCTTGCTTCGAGGAAGAAAACGGAATGAGCCATTTGCCTGTCCTTGATTCTGTTTGAAAAAGTGACGGTCTGCCCGCACAGGTCTTGCCTGGCTGTCTACGGGGGCATAAGCTCAAGAGAAAAGTGGGCTGGCGGGATGGCATGCGGGGTTGCCGATTTCCTTAAGGAGAAATTGGACCCTTTTGGGCGTAAACTGAGGAATGGATGCCCCGTTCGGTCTAAGCCTGCATATCTTGCAACCGGAAGGCCCGGCAACCGAGGGCGACCCTATGCTGCGTAGCGTCCCGGCGTGCCTTTCTTTCCGCGGGGAGAAACAGTATCCTCGAAGTTGGGGGGAGTATCTGCATGTGCCTGGCGATTCCCGGTAAAGTGTCACAAATTGATGTGCTGGACGGCGTGCGTTCCGGGCGCATCCAGTTCGGCGGCATCACCCGGCAGGCCTGCCTCGATTTCGTGCCAGAGGCGAACGTCGGCGACTACGTCATGGTGCACGTGGGATTCGCCATCAGCGTCGTGGACAAGGACGAAGCCGAGCGCACCTATGCCCTACTGGAGAGTATGGGCGTCCTGGCCGAAGAGCTTGCTCCAGGTGGCGCGGATCTAAAGCCATCATGAAATACCTGGACGAATACCGCGACGTTAAGATCGCGCATGCCTTGGCTGCGGAGATCCGGGGGCGTTCCACGCGGCCGTGGGTACTGATGGAGATTTGCGGCGGGCAGACCCATACGCTGATGCGCTACGGGATCGACGACCTGCTCGGCGACAGCGTGCGACTCGTGCACGGACCCGGATGCCCGGTGTGCGTGACGCCGCTGGAAATGATCGACCGCGCCATAGCGCTGGCGCGACGCCCGGATGTGACGCTGGTCTCTTATGGAGACATGCTGCGCGTGCCGGGCTCGGAAACGGATTTATTCCACGTCAAGGCGGAAGGCGGCGATGTGCGCGTCGTGTACTCGCCGACCGATGCAGTAGAACTAGCGCGCAGCCAGCCGAAACGCCACGTTGTTTTCTTTGCGATTGGCTTTGAGACCACAGCGCCAGCGCACGCCATGGCCGTGATGCAAGCCGAACGCCTGGGGCTGCGCAATTTCAGCTTGCTGGTTTCCCACGTGCTCGTGCCTCCGGCGATTCGCACCCTGCTGAGCTCGCCGAATAATCGCGTGCAGGGATTCATCGCGCCCGGGCACGTCTGCACCGTGGTGGGGATGCGTGACTACGAAGACCTGGTGCGCGAATTCCATGTGCCGATCGTCGTCGGCGGGTTTGAGCCCCTTGACCTTCTGGAAGCCATCCGCATGCTGGTGGCGCAGCTCGAAGAAGGCCGCGCCGCGGTCGAGAATCAGTACTCGCGATCGGTGCAGTATGAAGGGAACCGGCCTGCGCAGGAAGCCGTAGCGCGCGTGTTTGAAGTTTCCGACCGGAAATGGCGCGGCATCGGCCCGATTCCCGAGAGCGGCTTGCGGCTCAAGGAGAAATACGCCGCCTTCGATGCCGAAAGGTTGTTCGATCTTGCGGATGTTTGCGCGGAGGAGCCCAGCGAGTGCATCAGCGCGGAAGTTCTGCTCGGGCTCAAGAAACCCACCGACTGTTCGGCGTTTGGAACGCGCTGCACGCCCGAAAAGCCGCTGGGCGCGCCCATGGTTTCTTCGGAAGGTGCGTGTGCCGCCTACTACCAATACCGGCGCCACCTCGTTACACTCTGAGTCCGTGTCCAAAGACGAGACCAAGGACCTGGCTGCATTCTCCTGCCCCGTGCCGCTTCCGGCGGGCGAGCGCATCCTTCTGGGCCATGGCAGCGGCGGCACACTCAGCGCGGAGTTGCTGAAAAACGTGTTTCTCCCCGCGTTCGGGAATCCCGTCCTGAATCGCCTGGAAGACCAGGCCATTGTTTCCTTGAACGGTGTGCGCTTGGCCATTACCACGGATTCCTTTGTCGTGAAACCCCTGATTTTTCGCGGCGGCGACGTCGGCTCGCTGGCCGTGCATGGCACCATCAACGACCTGGCCATGGGCGGCGCCGAACCGTTGTGGCTGAGCGCCGCATTCATTTTGGAAGAAGGTTTGCCGATCGAAACGCTGCGTCGCGTGGTCGGTTCCATGCACGAAGCCGCCGCAAACGCCGGAGTGGAAATTGTCACGGGTGACACCAAAGTTGTCGAGAAGGGAAGCGCCGACGGGATCTTTATCAATACCACCGGCATCGGTCTAGTGCGCGAGGGCATAACCCTTTCTGCGACACAAGCGCGGCCCGGCGACGCGATTCTGGTGAGCGGAATGCTCGGCGATCATGGCATCGCGATTCTGGCGGAACGCGAAGGGCTGCAATTTGAAACCGCGGTGCAAAGCGACTCCGCATCGCTGCATACACTGGTGGCAAGTTTGCTGGAGGCGACGCGCGAGGTGCGCTGCCTGCGTGACCCCACGCGCGGCGGGCTTTCCAGCACTCTGAATGAGATTGCCGCCAGCTCCGGCGTGGGCATGGAACTGGAAGAAACGTCCATCCCGGTTCGGGAAGAGGTGCGCGGCGCGTGCGAGATGCTGGGCCTCGATCCGCTCTATGTTGCGAATGAAGGGAAGCTGGTGGCGATTGTTGCGCCGGCTTCCACCGAGGCGGCTCTGCGGGCGTTACAGAACCATCCGCTGGGCAAAGACGCTCGCATCATCGGCCGCGTGACCTCCGAGCATCCGCGCATGGTGGTGATGCGCACGCCGTTCGGCACCACGCGCATCGTGGACATGCTTACCGGCGATCAACTGCCGCGTATTTGTTAAGGGGGCCCGTTGCACGAAGTCGGCATCGCCTCTTCCATCATCGAATCGATTGAAGCCGAAGCGCGCCGCCGCCCGGACGTGCAGTTCACTGCCGTGGGCGTGCGCATCGGGGAACTTTCCAACGTGGATCGCGATGCCCTGGCTTTTGCCTTCGAGGCCTTGACGCGAAGAACTCCGCTGGAACACTTGCGGCTCGAAATTGAGTGGTGTCCACGACGCCAGAAGTGCCTGGCATGCGGCGAGGAATTCGTGGTGCAGGGCTGGGAATTGACCTGTCCCAAATGCGGCGAGGCGCGTAGCACCTGCATCGGCGGCACGGAATTGGATATCGCCTATCTGGAGTTGGAGGAACCATGCGAGAAGTCGTAGAGAAAAAAGTCCTCAGCGAGAATGACCGGCTGGCGGCGGAATTGCGCCAGCGCTACCGCGAGCAGAACATTCTCTGCGTCAATTTCATCAGCGCGCCGGGCTCCGGAAAGACGGCGCTGCTCGAAAAAACGCTGGGTAGCTTTGCGCCAGGGACACCGGTGGCCGTTCTCACCGGGGACTTGCAGACGGACAACGACGCGCGGCGCCTCATGCGCTACGGATTTCCCGTGCGCCAAATCGTAACGGGAGGAACTTGCCATCTGGATGCGCGCATGGTCGAACGTCATTTGAACGAACTGGGCTTTCGCGGTCCCGGACTGTTGCTCGTGGAAAATGTGGGCAACCTGGTCTGCCCGTCCAGCTACGATCTGGGCGAAGCGGCGAAAATTGTTCTCTTGAGCGTCACCGAAGGTGAGGACAAGCCGCTGAAGTATCCCGGGATTTTTCACCGCGCTTCGCTGATGATTTTGACCAAGATGGATCTTCTTCCCCACGTCGAATTCGACCCCCAGCTCGCTCTGGAAAACGCGCGAAAGATACATCCGGAGATCGACTATCTGGCGCTTTCTTCGCGCACGGGCGAGGGTTTCGATCAGTGGCTCGCCTGGCTTGCCGCGCTCCAGCGGAAAATCCGGCAGGAAGCCCCTGCGGCGATTTCCTGACGGGCCCTATTGCCAACATGACGCCAGCGTCACAAACGGGCGTACTTCGCAAAGCCGTCGACGTCACCGGCCTTGTCCAGGGCGTCGGCTTCCGCCCGTTCGTCTACCGCCTGGCCAATGAATGCAATCTCGCGGGCTTCATTGCCAACACGCCGGCGGGCGTGAGCATCGAAGTGCAGGGGCCGGCGGAATGCGTAGCATCGTTTCTCGCAAGATTGCCGCAAGAGATTCCGCCGCTCGCGAAAATTACTTCGCTGATGCCGCGCGATGTTGAACTGCAGCCGGACACTACGTTTCTCATTCTTTCCAGCCGCCTCGATCAGCCCCCCAAGGCGCTGATCTCTCCGGACGTAGCGGTTTGCGAGGATTGCCTGCGCGAAATGGCCAATCCCCGGGATCGCCGGTTCCGCTACCCGTTTATCAACTGCACGAATTGCGGGCCGCGCTTCACCATCATTCGCGATATTCCCTACGACCGCGCGCGCACCTCCATGGCTTCGTTCAAAATGTGCGCGGCCTGCCAGGCGGAATACGACGACCCTGCGAACCGCCGCTTCCACGCGCAGCCCAACGCTTGTTGGGATTGCGGCCCGCAAGTGCAACTCTTGGACGAAAACGGCGCTCGACTGGACGTCGCCGAACCTCTTCGAGAAGCCGCGCGCCTTCTGGAATGTGGCGCCATCGTTGCCATCAAGGGGCTCGGCGGATTTCACCTGGCCTGCGACGCAGAAAACGACGCAACCGTGGATCGCTTGCGGGAGCGCAAACGCCGCGTGGAAAAACCGTTGGCTGTCATGGTGAGCCGTATCGAAGATGCCGAGCGCTTCTGCCTTGTTGAAGAAGCTGCGCGCAAATCGCTTCTTTCACGCGAGCGGCCGATTGTGCTTTTGCCGCGCCGGCCCGAAGTGCATGTGGCCCCTGGCGTCGCGCCGCGCAATCGCTTTCTCGGCCTCTTCTTGCCCTATACGCCGCTGCATCATCTCCTGCTGTCCAGTGGCAGATGCGATGCTCTTGTGATGACCAGTGGCAACCTCAGCGAGGAACCCATCGCCATCGACAATGATGAGGCCGTACAGCGCCTGCGCGGCATGGCCGACGCGTTCCTCGTGCACAACCGCGACATCCTGCGGCGTTGCGACGATTCCGTTGTGCGCCACGCCGCCGGCCAAACGCAAAAGCTGCGCCGCTCCCGCGGATTTGTCCCCGTGCCCGTGGCGCTGGAGAGCGAATCGCAGCCTATCCTGGCGGTTGGTGGAGAACTGAAAAACACGGTTTGCGTTATACGCGGCGCGGAGGCATTCCTCAGTCAGCACGTTGGCGATCTGGAGAATCTGGAAAGCTATCGTTTTTTTGAAGAGGCCGTCGAGCATCTGCAGCGCATCCTGGAAGTGCAACCCAAAGTGATCGCCTATGATCTGCATCCGGACTATTTCTCGGCCAAATGGGCGCTGGGCCGGGCAGACGTTCGGCTGATCGGCGTACAACACCATCACGCGCACGTCGCCGCGTGCATGGCGGAAAACCATCTCGATGGCAAAGTGATCGGCATCGCTCTTGACGGCACCGGCTATGGCGCCGATGGCGCAATCTGGGGCGGGGAAGTGCTCCTTGCGAACTACGTTAACTTCCAGCGCGCCGCCCACTTGGACTACGTGGCTCTGCCGGGTGGCGAAGCCGCGATTCGGGAGCCCTGGCGCATCGCTGTGAGCTACCTCGCGAAACACTACGGGAAGTCGTTGGGCGGCCCGGAGATTCCTTTTGTCAAGGAGTTGGACCGGCGCAATCTGGATATCCTTCTGCAAATGATCGATCGCGGCGTGAACTCTCCGCTCACCTCGAGCTGCGGGCGTCTTTTCGATGCCGTGGCCGCTCTGATCGGCTTGCGCGCCACGGTGAACTATGAAGCGCAAGCCGCCATCGAACTCGAAATGGCGGCCCATGAATCCACTGACGAGAGCGCTTATCCGTTTGAATTGCAGCTTACCGGGGAAACGTGGCGGATCGGCACGCGCACGCTCTTCGATTGGCTGCTGCATGATATTCGCCGGGGAGCGCGCGCCGCGGACATCAGCCGCAGGTTTCACAATGGCCTGGCTTCCTTATTTCTTGGCCTCGCGGAGAAACTGCGCGAAGCGCATGGCCTGAATCGCGTGTGCCTCAGCGGCGGCTGCTTTCAGAATATTCTGCTGTTTCGCTTGCTGCTTGCCGCGCTGCGCAAACAGAAGTTTGAAGCATATTTTCACACCGAGGTGCCCGCCGGCGATGGCGGCATCAGCCTGGGGCAGGCGCTCGTCGCCGCGCATCGCCTGCGCATTACGGAGGCAAGTTCCTAGCCTAACGCGTGCCGTATTTTCTGCTGGCGGTGATGCCCTTTCCCTCGGTCACGGTAATCGTCTGGCCCGCCGCAACATTCGCCAGTTTGTCCACCTGCCCGCTGGGCCAGCGAATTTCGATGCTATCCGCTTGCGCGTGCATCGCCAGGCCAAAGGTCAACACCAGTTCGCTAGCCGAAAGGTAACTGGAACCGCTACGCAGCATCTCGGACTGAGATTCGCCACCGGCGGTCAACTTCACGACCGTGCCAATGCCGTCGCGATTGGATTTGGTTCCGAGCAGTTTTATGCGCAGGCTTTTATTCGCCGCGGCCGGGCTGCCGGTGAAATCGTTCTCAAAAAGATAGACCGGCCCGCCATTGGTTGAGAGCAGAAGGTCCGGCCGACCATCGTTGTTGATATCACCGTAAGCGGCACCGCGTCCCACGCGCGGCGCGGCGAAGCCCGCGCCCAGGCTCCTGGTCACTTCCTGAAAATTCCCTTTTCCGAGGTTGCGGAATATGTGCGGCGGCATGGCGTACTTCACATTGGGCTGCACGCGCTGGATATCTCCATCAATGTGGCCATTGGCGACCAGAATGTCCGGCCAGCCATCCAGGTCGTAATCGAAAAAAAAGCAGCCGAACCCCAGGGTGAGCAGGGAATTGCGCCCGACTTCCGATCGCGGCGCTTCGTCCACAAACAATCCTTTCCCCTCGTTGTGATACAGCGAAAGCATCTGGTTGGAAAAATTCGTGATCAGGATGCTAGCCATGCCGGAGTGATCGTAATCCGCTGCGTCCACGCCCATTCCCGCGCGCGCCACGCCGTCTTCACTGAAGGCCACCCCCGCAACGACGGCCTTCTCCGTAAACGTGCCATTGCCATTATTGCGATAAAGTTTGTTTGGCTGCGTGTCGTTGGAAAACAACAGGTCCGGCCAACCATCGTTGTCGTAGTCCAGAATCGCGATTCCCAGTGTCTTTGACGTGGGATCCCATAAGCCCGCTTTCTTGGTCACATCTTCGAATGTGCCGTCGCCGCGATTGTGCCAGAGCCGCACGGAAGCGCCCTTGTAAGACTCGGGCGTGCAATACGATTTGCTTTTGCCATCGAGCGTGCAGTAGAGATCGCTTTCGGGCGACCATTGCACGTAATTCGCCACCACCAGGTCCAGCTTGCCGTCCCGGTCGTAGTCCACCCACGCCGCGCTGGTGCTGAACTCTTTTGGCCCCAGCAATCCCGCTTTTTGCGTCACGTCCGTGAACGTGCCGTTGCCATTGTTGTGGAAGAGCCGGTTCTGTCCCAGTGCGGTTACAAAGATGTCGTCGTAGCCATCGTTGTCGTAATCGCCCACCGCCACACCCATGCCGAACATTTCGACGTCCAGGCCGGCTTTGTGCGTTACATCAGTGAATGTGCCGTCGTGATTGTTGTGGTATAGCTTCGGCGTGCTGTGTTTGGAGCCATGGCCCGGCCAGTCCATGCCATTCACAATGAAAATGTCGGGCCAGCCATCGTTGTCGTAGTCAATGAAAGCCACACCCGGGCCCATCGTTTCCGGCAGGTATTTTTTACCGAAAGCCGCATTGTTGTGGACAAAATGGATGCCGGCATTTCGGGTGATGTTGCGAAAGGTCACCGCGTTGGCCGAAGAGCCCTGCGGCGATTGCGCGCTGGCTTCCATCGCGCACGATAGCAGAAGGAGCAGCCCCCAATATTTCCTCACTGGTCCTCCGCCGTTTCTTCACGTCCCACGCCCAAAGAATCAGCCACGCGGTTGATGTAGTTGAACCACGAGGCGATCAGCGTGATCTGCAGGATGCCGCGGTCGTCGAAGCCCGCAGCGCGCAATTTCTTGTGGTCCGCAGGACTGCACTGCGTCGCATCTTTCGTAAGTTTCACCACATATTCCAGCATCGTTCTGTCCTGCTCGCTGATGGGGGCGGTGCGGAAATCCTTGCGCAAGGCCTCCACCATTTCATCCTGCAAAGTGACGCGACGCAGAAACTCTGCGTGGGATTCGATTCAATAGAAGCAGCGGTTCGTCACCGAAACCATCGTGGCGATCATTTCGTGCTGATCGCGCCGCAAAGGCAGCTCCGGCGACATCAGCGCCCCAAACGTACTGAAAGCATGAAACAGCACTTGGGGTAACAGGCTGTGCGAACCGACGATGCTGTTCTCGATGCCGTGATCCACAATCGGCACGGGCGTCGCGTACTCCGTGGGATAGAGCTTGCGCTGCTCCATCATGGCATTGCGCACCTGCTCGTCGTCTTCCATCTTTACCGTCTTGATCCAGGTCATTTCCGTTGTCCTTTGCTTGCGAGAAGAATGTGCATGCTCAACGGCCTGCGCCTGCCACAGCCTTCTTGACCGGCGCGTTCTTTGCCATGGCAGCGGCTTTCGCGGATTTCGCCCCCTTTGCGCGGCCGAGCGCGACAGAAACATGCTCGTGGATCGGCTGGCGTTCATTGTTATCTTCCGGATGCGCCTGGCGGTACGCCCCGGTCAGCGCCTGCGAGGCTTCATCGGCTTTGAAGCGCAGGTAGCGTTCCTTATGTTCGTTGGCGCGCGCCTCGTCGCCCAGGCCCGTGTAGCAAAGCATCAGGTTGTAATTCGCCTGAAGATCTTCCGGGTCGATCGCGAGAGTTTGCTGGAGCTCCTTCACGGCATCAGCGTAGCGCTTCTGCAGGAAAAGCACGCGGCCCAATTCGTTGTGGACCACGCGGTCGCGCGGGTATTGCGCCAGCACGGCATGCAATGCCTGCGCCGCCTCATCGTACTTGCCCTCTTCCTTCAAAACGCGCGCATAAAAGAAATTCGCCCGCGCCAGGTCTGGCTTCAGCTCCAGGGCCTTAAGCAAAACCTCACGTGCGCCCTCCGTGTCTCCTTCCTGTACACGCACACGCCCGACATTTGTCCAGCCTTCGGGGTTTTGCGGATCCATCTCCGTGATTTTCTCGAACGCCTGCTCCGCGCCTTTCAGGTCGCCCTGGAGGAACAGGCCGATGCCATAATCGTTCCAGCGCGTCCAATCCTCTTTCACCCACGCCACTTGGGGCTTCGGTGCGGCAGCCGATTTTGGCAAAACGCGCAGGCTCTTCGAGTCTTCCGCCACGGTGATGATCGGCAAATCGGGAATCGCCGGGGTCTTGCTCGAGACATGGGAGAGATCGCCGTTGAAGTTCCACTTGCGGTCGTCGTGGTCCAGCGTAACGTCACCCGTGGAGTGCGGGTCAGGCACGCCACCAAAAGCGAATTGCGTGTTCCACCATTGGAATTTCCGATAGTTCAACTTGGCGTGCAGGTTGATATGTTCGCCCGCGTTCTCCGGCACGTGCAGGCGGTAGTGCACTGTATCCGCGGCGCCGGGAGGTATCAGCCTGACGTAGACAACGGTGCGACTCGCCCAAGCATTGCGCTTGTTGATGGGATTGCCGTGCGCATCAATCTGCAGCGATTTGTAGAAATGCGCGCCAGGATCGACGGGGCCTTTGCCATCGTCCTCCACCCTGCCGCTCCAGAAAATCGTCCGTCCCTTGTCATCCGTGGCTTGCAATTCCACCCAGACGTCGAAGGCATCAATCGTGCCTCCCGGGAAGAAATGCCCGACCTTGCGCGTACGCACGACAACTTCCACCAGCACATCATCCCCGCGGCGCACCGCCGCATCCACGCGTCCAAGAGGCGCGGTGATCTCCCGCGTTTCTCCAGCCGGGCCTTTCGGCAGAGAAACATCCGCCTCTTCGCCCACCGCGAAGGTTGTCGAGAGTTCCTGTTTCGGCGCTTCCGCGGATTTTTGCTCTCCCTTGGTGCCTGCCGGGGCAATGGCAAAAATGTCCACGCTCAGCTCATTGTCCTGCAAAAATTTCCGGCTCGCTTCCAGTTGCGAAGCATCCTCATTCGCAATTGGCACCGCGGTATTCGCTCCGGGGAAGCGGTGCGAGTGCACGAAACCGTCAATATTGCCTTCGTCCTTCGATGGCACCAACGGCATGTGGCAGTCCGCGCACATCATCGGGGTGGCCGGATAATAAAATGACCGCGCGCCCTGCCCGGAGACGCCGCTGGCCTGCCAGTTGTCGTACTCATTGAAACCACGAATCCAGCGGTAGCTGTTCAGCGGCACGTCGAGATGCACCTTGTGACAGCCGGAGCAGAACTCCGGCACCTGGTTCCTCATGAACGGCTTCAGAAACACGCGACGGTGGGGCTCCGGATTCAGGCGCACCATGAAGTCATGAAGGCTGCGGATGATGGGATTGTCGCTGGCGGCCAGTTCGTGAAGTTTCGGGTATTCCAGGACGAAATCACCCTGGCCCATCGTGCTCTTCACCTGCACGATGCTGTGGCACATCATGCAGCTAAGGCCGGCCTGCGCTTCGGGCTTGTTGATGTTCTGCTTGATCGGTGTGTCCATCATCCCGCTGAAGAGCAAGGCGGGATCATGGCAACCTGCGCACCACTTCGATGGCTGCACGCCGGCGACGTCTTGCATGTACTCGATGCTCTTGCGGTACCACTGGTTGTTGAACGAGGAAAAATGGTGCATCGAGCTTTCCCACTGTTTGTAGATGTCCGCGTGGCAGCGTTCGCAGGCTTGCGATTTCATGAAATACCCTGAAGGAATGTACTGGCCGTCGGTGGTTTGCGCGGAACTCGGAAAGAATTTTCCATGGGGGCCGTCGCCCTCTTGCAACATCGTGGCCGGCGAAATCGGCGGATTCTGCACGACGTAGCGATTCTGCCAGGCAAATTCCCGGGCATACCAGGACCCCGCGGCGATACCAGTAGTCACCAGCAGCAGCGTTGCGACACCTGCTGCTTGCCTGCCAAAACTCGCGCCCAGCCATCCTCTTGCGGAGAGCCACGAAGCCGCCAGAAAAATAACGCCCAAGGTGCACAAGGCAATATGCGCATACAACCAAGCCTTCAAGCGATGCGGCGTTCCCAGGCGAATCAACGCCAAGCCCAGAGCCGCGCCTGCTGCCAACAGAATCCAACCGGAACGCGCCAGCAACCGTTCCCTGCCGATTCCTTGAAAAAGAAAAACTACCAGCGCCAGCGAGACCAGCACGCCCAGACCGGTGTGCAGAAGAACCGCGCCGGCATAAAAGAGCGTCGCGGAAGGATAAGCGTAAAGATAAATTGCAGTTATAACCAGGACAAACACGCCAAGCGAGCGCCAGCGTTCCATTCCCCCCCCAGCCAACCTGATTTAACTGTTCTTTCCCCTGAATGAAAAATGCGGCCGGGTGGTCGTGTGCCCGGCCGCAATCTTTCTTTGTTGGGGTGCCTCCAGATCAGGCGAAGGCAGGGCCTGCAAAGGAAGCGGTTCAATGTTGCATCGTTTATAGGGCAGGGCGGAAAAGTTGACAATACTGCGAAAGTATTAGAACTGGAATATTTCTTTAATGCCTTTGTTTTCAATAATTTGGTAGGCCTTCCCGGCCTTTAGTTTTTGGTGTTCCTGGTTCTGACCACTAGGCCATTCCACGACCACGCGCTCAACGACGTCCTGCTTGCCCAGGCCAAACGTTAACGGCAATTCCGATTGCGACAAGTAACTGGAGCCGCTGCGAACGACGCGCAACTCCGTTTGCCCATTGAAAAAAATACGCACATTCGCACCGATGGCGTCGCGGTTCGATTTGGTGCCAATCAGATGAAAGCGAACGCTGCGATTGCCGGAGAGTTGGTCATTGCGATAGAGATATGCCGGCCCGTTGTTGGTGGTGAGCAGAAGATCCTGATCGCCATCATGATCGAAATCGCCGACCGCCAGGCCGCGCCCGACTTTGGGCGTATCATATCCGCCGCCCACATCGTCGGCAATGTCGCGGAATTTGCCATGGCCCAGGTTCAGAAAAAGTTGCGCGGGCTGCGCGTAGCCGACGTTGCCGCGAATGTGGCGCACCGTATCATCAATGTGGCCGTTGGCGACGGCGATATCCAGGAGCCCGTCCAGGTCCGCGTCAAAAAAAACGCAGCCGAACCCCAAGGTGTTCCGCGAAGCCGCGCCAAGTCCCGTCTGCATGGCCACGTCGTCGTAAGCCTGGCCCGTCTCGTGGTAGAGCCCAATCATCTCGTTATCAAAGTTCGTGATGATGATGCCCGGCTTTCCGGAGTTGTCGTAGTCAGCGACGTCCACACCCATGCCGGCACGCGCCTTGCCATCCTCGCTGAACGCCAGGCCTGCCTCCACCGCGGCATCCTTGAATTTGCCGTTGTGCAGATTGCGGTACAGCTTGTTGGGCTGCGTATCATTCGCGACCAGCAGGTCCGGCCAGCCGTCCTGGTCGTAGTCCAGCATGGCCACGCCGAGGGATTTGGAACTGCTGTCGAAGATGCCGCTCGTCGCGGTTACATCCTCGAACGTGCCATTGCCCCGATTGTGGTAGAGCCAGCAGGTGTCGCCGCGATACGCTTCCGGCGTGCAATAGGATTTGTTTTTGCCATCGAGGCTGCAAAAGACGTCGGTCTCCGCGGTCCAATGCACGTAATTGCAGACAAATAGATCGAGGAAACCATCGCGATCGTAATCGAACCAGATCGCCGAACTGCTCAGCCCTTGTTTCCCCAGCAGGCCACTGGCCTTGGTGACGTCGCGAAATGTGCCCTTGCCGGTGTTGCGGAACAACCGGCTCTGTCCCACGCAGGAAATGAAAATGTCCGGAAAGCCATCGTTGTTGTAGTCGCCCACCGCCACGCCCATGCCGTACATTTCCATATCCAGGCCCGCCGCCTGAGTGACATCGGTGAACGTGCCGTTGCGGTTGTTGCGATACAACTTCATGGTTGTCCGCTGGCGCTTGTGCCCCGGCCAATCCATGGAGTTGACCAAAAGAACGTCCTGCCAGCCGTCCGCGTCGTAGTCCAGGAATGCGCAGCCGGATCCCAGTGTTTCAGGAAGCAGCTTGCCGCCATACGCACCGCTGTTGTGCTGGAAGCGCAGGCCCGCGTTGCCGGTGACATCCACAAAACGAAATCCTGCCGTCGCGGCGGGCAGAGCGCGGGGAAACGCCGCGTGGAGCAGCCCCGCCCCAACCGCCTGCCGGATGAAATCGCGGCGCTTCACGGAAGAGTCACCAGCCCGTTGCGGATTGCATAGACCACCAGCTCGGCCGTTTTGTGGATGCCCAGTGCGTCCATGATATTCGCGCGGTGGACGGACACCGTGTTTACACTCAGATTCAATTCCGTGGCAATCTCCTTGTTCGATTTACCCGCGACGATGTGCTGCAATATTTCCAGCTCGCGCGGCGTGAGGCCGGTGTCGCGCTCACCCCGCAACGCGCCGCTGCGCTCAATTTGCGGATCGAGCACGGTCTGGCCCTCGGCCACTTTCTTGATTGCGCTGACCAGGTCCAGGTCCATCGCGTTCTTCAGGATGTAGCCCCGCGCGCCCGCTTCCAGCGCTTGTTTCACCAACGTGTCTTCCGAATGCATGCTCAACATCAGGATGGCGGTTTCCGGCAGCTTAGCCAGGATGCGCCGCGAAGCTTCAATGCCGTTCATCTGCGGCAGCGCACAATCCATCACGATGACATCGGGATGCAACTGCTCCGCCAACTGCACCGCTTCCAGGCCATCGCTTGCTTCGCCGGCGACGTCAAATGTCGGCTCGTCTTCCAGCATGCGGCGGAACCCGCGGCGCACCAGCGCGTGGTCGTCCACCAGCAGAACTCTCAATTTATTCGCCATGCGTTTCCGCCCTATCCCGGGGGATGTGGATCTGCACCAGCGTGCCTCCGCCCGCAAGCGGCGTAACCTTCAGCGTGCCGCCAAGAATTTCCGCGCGTTCCCGCATGGCCACCAACCCGATACCAGTGTGGCCTGCCGGAGGCGCGAATCCCTTGCCGCGATCTTCTACTTCCAGTTCCAGGCTGGCCGGCAGAAAGCGCAAACGGACCCAGGCTTCTTTCGCGGCGGAATGCCGCGTCACATTATTGAGCGCCTCCTGCAGTACGCGGTAAAGCTGCACGCTCGCGTTCGTTTCCACCGGATAGGCTTGGCCCGATTTCTCGTAATGCAGCGCAAGTCCCGTCTGACGTTCCACCGTGGGGATGTACCAGTCGAGCGTGCTTTCCAACCCGGCCTCTTCCAGCAAAACGGGATGCAGCGCCTGCGACAGGCTGCGGATATTGTTCAGCGTGGACTGGGCAATTTCCCGCACCTCCTGCAAATCCCCACGCAGGGCCGATTTTTCCGGCATGTCTTTATCCGCGCGGCGTAACAACGAGCCAATCGCCGTGAGCACCTGGCCGAATTCATCGTGCAACTCGCGCGAAATGTGGCGCAGCGTCGATTCCTGCGTGGAAATCAGCGTCTGTGCCAGTTCGCTGCGCTGCAGCGACAATTCCGCGACGTGCGCAAAAATCCGCCGGTTGTAGCGGATCAAATAAAGGCTGGTGACCACAATCGCCAGCAGAATCGCGGCGAGGAAGTAGTAGAGCTGGCGCTGCACGCGATCGTAGATCTCCGCGATGCGCGCGGCGGCCTGTTCCTCGCCTTCATTGTTTTGCACCAGCAGGCGGGAAACCGCGGAACTTAGCGCTGCCTGCTGCGGCTGCAGTGTGTCGCGAATCTGCTCGCGCGCGGCTTTCTCCTGCCCATTTTGAGCCTGCGAGAACATGCGGTCGCAGGCGTCCCAGAATTGCGTCAACGACTGGGTCAAGTAGAGGCGCTGGTCGCTGGTGCGCGTGGCCTCCGCCAGGCTTTCTTCCTGCTTGAGCGCCGCGCTTAAATCGTTGCGGGTGCGATCGAATTGCGCGGTCCAGGCGATCAGCGGGTAAGGCTCGCTGGCATCGAGCATGTCCCGCATGGCCAGCCCCAGCGAATTCAAATCGTTTTGGATGCGCAGGAGTTGCAGCGAATCCTTGCGGTTGCGATCCACCATTTCGCCCTGCAGCTTGCGAACCCCCGCAAACTGCCGCGTGATGTAGCCGGCATAGGCCAGCACTGCCAGGATCGTGACGATCAGGCCGAGGTACAGGCCCAGCGTCGGGCCACGTTGCGGCGGACTTTTTTCCACGCGCAAAGGATATAACGTTGCCGCGGCAGGAACAAATGCTGAGAGTGCGATCTCCAGGGCGGCGGCTGGCGCGTCGGTGATACACTGCTGACGATTTCACGCATCCCCAGGGGTACGGTGTAATGCCTGGAAGCTGCGCCAGAGACGAGCCTGACGTCGTATAATCAAAGTTTGGGCGGAAGGAGCGCAAATCCATTCATGACGAAAATCGAACTATTGCCGTCGATTCTGGCCTGCAACTTTGCGCAACTTGGCAGCGATGCGCACGCGGCGATTGAGGGCGGCGGCACGGCTCTGCATGTGGACGTGATGGACGGCCACTTCGTGCCGAACCTTACCGTGGGGCCGCCACTGGTGGCGTCGTTACGAAAGGTGGTGAGCGTTCCGCTGGATTGTCACCTAATGGTCGAGAACCCCGATCTGTTCATACCCGCGTTCGCCGATGCCGGCGCAAACTGGATTTCCGTGCACCAGGAAGCGTGCGCCAACCTGGACCGCACCCTGCACCTGATTGCGCAACATGGCTGCAAACCAGGAGTGGTGGTCAATCCGGCCACGCCCGTGGAATTCCTGACGGAAGTTCTGGACCTGGTGCATCACGTCCTGGTGATGAGTGTGAATCCCGGCTTTGGCGGGCAGAGGTTCATCCCGAATTCGCTGAACAAGATCGCGGCGCTGGCGCGCATGCGTGCCGAGCGCAAGCTGGACTTCCGTATTGAGGTGGATGGCGGAATCGATCTCACCACGGTGGCCGATGTAGTGAAAGCCGGTGCGGAGTTGCTGGTCATCGGCACCGGCGTGTTTGGTCACGGCGACATCCGCACCAACGCCAGCAAACTCCTGGAAGCCGCGCGCAGCGCGACGCTTACACGAGCGTAGGATCTGGCCTAGTCCGAAACAGGCACAACCGCGCCGCCATGCCGCCGCTCATTGGGGCAGCGGGTCGTTCAAGTGCAGGAACATAGAGACAAACGCAGCGACCACCACAGCGGCCGCGAGCCAGCCCAGAAGATAGGCGCGCGTGCGCTCGGGACCCGGGGCCGGCTGGCGATCAGCGAAGACCCTGCCCAGGAGAAAGCCCGTGGCGAGTCCACCGAAATGTCCCCAATTGTCGATTCCCGGCACGAGAAAGCCAAACGCGAAAATCGTAACTATCCAGGAAATCAGGCGTGAGCGCATCGCCTGCATGCTGGCGCCGCCGCGCCGCGTGGTGACGGCAAGGAGCAATCCGATGAGTCCGAGAATGGCGCCACTGGCGCCTATGGAAGGGTATTTCCCCAGCATGGTGCTGCAAAGTGAGCCACCAATCCCGCAGGCAACATAGAGGAAGAGAAAACGAGCCGAGCCGTACAATTCTTCCACGACGGGCGCAATATCCATGAGGACCATCATGTTGAGCCCAATGTGCAGCAACCCGCCATGAAGGCAAGTAGCGAGGATTAAGCGCCACCAGGCCCACAGTCCGCTATGAAAGGGAAGATTTTCACCCAGACGGTAAAGCTCGATGCCACTTATGCCACCGAATAAACCGATGCTGCCGCCCGAATGGAGCGAGCGCACTATGGTGACGCCAAACATGAGTACATTGACGATGAGGATGACCACGGTGACTGGGGCGTGGCCGCCGAAGAACTCGGAGAGGCCTTTGCTCCAGGCGGCGACGGAGAAGCGCTGGCTGGTGCCACATTCGTGGCAGCGATTAGCGTGGATGCCAACGAGGGCGCCGCACGCGGGGCAGAGCTGCGGGCGCTTTTCTTTGGAGCCGCCGAACATGCTGCCAAAGATTTGCTTCCAGCGTGCGAAGCGCATTTGCCAATGGTAGGGAAGGGCCAACCGTCCTCCTTGCGGGCTTCAGGTCGCATTCCTATAATACCGGAAACGCGCCGCGCAATCCGGCGAAGAGGGTGGTCTCAATAGGTCGATGCAACACCATCTGATATAAGTCTGCTCTCTAAAGGTGGTGTTGTATGAGGCCAGGGAAACGATTTGGGCTTTCTGCGATCGAGAAAAGCGACATCTGGAGCC
>Ga0074044_10000212_pt1 | contig 58090 bp, 42 predicted proteins | sample BogForMeECP23OM1_FD_94443 | JGI IMG/M metagenome (GOLD analysis project Ga0074044, IMG submission 94443) | Bog forest soil microbial communities from Calvert Island, British Columbia, Canada - Bog Forest MetaG ECP23OM1 | ecosystem: Environmental > Terrestrial > Soil > Wetlands ...
AGAACGCTTCCTCACCGGCGGCTTCCTTCAAACAGCTGTATCGGACGCGCCCCACCCGACTCCCGCATCTACCTGCCACTCACTACGGGGCGCGTCCGATACAGCACTAGCGTTTCTGGATAGGATCCGCGAGCCGACCACTCGGAATGTATGATCTGCCTTGTCGCAAGCGAAAGATGAGACCATCGCGCGTTCCCGAAGGTCCAACTCGGCCACTAGTGAAGCGAGTTTAGACGCCTTGCCATCGATTTAATGGCCTTCGAACAACACAAGGGGAATCGCGTTCCCCTCGGCCGCGCAACCTGCATTGTTGGGATGCAAATGGTCTCCGCTGTCATAAAGAGCGAGCAGTTGCGTGGGGTGACTCGGGTCCCGCAAAACCTCGTCGAAATCGACCACCGCATCGAATTCAGCACTGCTGCGCATCCAGGCGTTGACCTTTTCACGCACGCTTTCTTTCTCGGGAGTATAAAAGGCGACCGGGGGCGCAGCGAGAAACGAGTTTTCGAACGGCGGGTTAGTCGTCCCAATCACTCGAATTCCCTTTTGATGGGCACGTGCTATGAGCTGACGATAGCCGGATATCACGCTTTCGGCACTTATTCTTTCTGTTAGAGGTGTCAACGAGCCCGGGAACGCGATGTCATTGATGCCGAGTCCCACGATGACATACTTGACGCCAGCTTGAGCAAGCACGTCACGTTCGAAACGTGCCAGGCCCGCTTGACCGAGGGCTGCCCCAAATGGACTGCCAGCCTGTTGAGGGCTGTCATTCAAAAGGCGATTACCGATGATGCCCTGATTGAGGACGCCCACTTCCGCTTTCCAGTCGGCGCCTTTTTGCAAACGCTCCGCCAGCACGTCAGGCCAGCGTCCGTTGGTGTCCCGTGTAGTTCCGTCGCCGTCCGTGAGCGAAGAACCAAACGCCACGATGGCTACTCCACGAGGCGAAGCCGCGACATCCACCCCGGTTAGGAATGGCCAAGAGTGGATCGTCTTGGCGACTGGGAATTTCACTGCCGGAGTGGAGTCCCCGACGGCGGAGACGTAGCTCGTCTGCATTGCCAGAATGTGTGAGGTCGTCGCCTCCGTGGCTTCGGGAAGAAAGACGCTGATCGCCAGATCCGACAGCGCAGGCACGTCCAGTTCGACCGGATCGCTCACCACCATCGATCGCGCAGGGACTGTCATGGACGCGTGTCCGTTGAACATCACAGTTCGGTCGGAGGTCGGATTGATGTCCGCCTCGGAAGTCCGGCGGGCTATGTGTGCGCTGCCGATCTGCAATGGATGGTCACCAAAAGTGTTCGAGATCTTGATCCTGACTTTCGTCCCGCCAGCGCTGGTATGCACGATCAGGCGCAAGGTCTGGTTCCGGAAGGTCTGGACAGGCCCCGGCATGGGCGGCTGGGGGGATGTCGCCCACGTTCCGATCCACAGTTTGCCGCCCCGATCGACGTCGGCGTCCGATGCGATCTCAGAATGGATCGAACCATTCGAGCCGGTCACGAGCAACAACTGGTCGCCCGGTTTCCATCCGATGTCGTTGCACGAGGCGAGCATGGCCTGCGGGGGACTGAGCGCAGGCTTTGTGGCAGGATTCTGCGCCATGGCTGGGATAGATAGCAGTCCGATAAGGGTGCAGGTCACGGTGTTCGCAATCAGTCTGTTCATGGGTCCGGCCCCGCAGAAATGTCTTGTTGGCACGAGCATATGACGGTTGATGGCGCGTAGAGTAAGCACATGGGGTTAAGAATCCCGGTGCAACGGGCCGAGATCCTCTTTGTGCAGGCTCCCTTTAGGGCTTGCCGTTTAGGAGCGGATGGCGGGCAATCGGGAGGTTATTCCGGGCCACAAGTCTTCTGGGAAGTTGAGAAGCTAAGGTCAGGCATGCCGATTTTCGCCGGATGACGGGTAACGGCTCCGACCGCACCGGACCCTGCCTTAAGGAGCGCTTCTGGGGCCCGACGCCAGAAGCGCAGTAGGGTGCATCGTTTGTGAAGGCGCTCTAGTCCGCCGGTACGACCGCCTCCGCGATCTCTGGCGTCGCTGTGGCCAGTTCCGTCTCGCGCGCGTCCACCACTGCGATGGCGACTACGTTCACGATTTCTTCTACCTCGGCGCCGCGAGCCAGCAAATGCACTGGCCGACTCATCCCCATGAGGATGGGGCCGAGCGTTTCGCAGCCTCCGATAGTCTTCAGCAGTTTGTAGCCAATGTTGGCGGAGGCGAGGTCGGGGAAGATCAGCACGTTGGCGCCGCCCTTCAGCAAACTGAACGGATAGGTCTGCTCCAGCATCTCGGGAGAGACAGCGGCATCGGCCATGATCTCTCCATCGACGATCAGGGTTGGGTCGGCTTTGTGCAGCAACTCTACTGCTTTCCGAACCTTGTCGCAGGACGGGTGCTGAGCGCTGCCAAAGCTGGAGAAGGAAAGCATGGCAACTCGCGGCACCACGTCAAAGCGCCGAGCCTCCTGAGCGGCACACAGCGCGATTTCCACCAGGTCCTCCGCCGAGGGTTCGACATTGACGCTGGTGTCGGCCAGGAAATAGACCTCTCCTTTGCGCGTAACCATGGGATAGCAGCCAGCGACCTTGTGCAGGCCTTCGCGCACGCGGACGATCTGCAGCGCGGGGCGAATGGTCTCGGGAAAGTGCTGGGAGACGCCGGCGACCAGAGCATCGGCGTCGCCCATATGCACCATCATGGACGCGAAAATGTTGCGATCGTCGATCAGTGTGCGCGCCTCGCTGAGGGTGACGCCGCGACGCTGCCGCAGGCGGAACAGTTCCTGGATGTAGTTTTCGCGCAGAGGCGATGCGGCTGGATCCACGATCTGCGCTTGGCTCAGGTCTAATCCAAGCTCAGCCGTTTTGGCATGAATGGTGGCAGCGTTGCCGACCAGGATGGGCGTGGCGATCTTCTCATCCAATATCTGGTGACATGCGCGCAGAATTTTCTCGTTCTCTCCTTCGGGAAACACTACGCTCTTCGGTTTTGCCTGGGCCTTCTGAATCATCATGCGCGAGATCGCGTGGGCCTTGCCCAGATGACGCTCGAGCTGCTCGCGGTACACATCAATGTCGATGGGCTCCTGGGCCACCCCGGTTTCCATCGCGGCCTGGGCAACAGCGGTGGACTCCCACACCAGCACGCGTGGATCAAAGGGCTTGGGGATAAGGTAGTCGGCGCCGAACTTCAGGCGGGCGACCCCGTAGGCGCGGCATACCGAGTCAGGCACATCTTGCTTGGCCAAGTTCGCCAGGGCGCGCGTGGCTGCGAGCTTCATCTCTTCATTGATGGTCGTGGCGCGCACATCCAATGCACCGCGGAAGATGAAAGGGAAACCCAGCACGTTGTTCACCTGGTTGGGATAGTCGGAACGCCCGGTGGCCATGATGACGTCATCACGACACGCTTTAGCTTCTTCGTAGGTGATTTCGGGATCGGGGTTGGCCATCGCGAAGACGATGGGGCGGGCAGCCATCGAACGCACCATGTCCGGCGTGATCGCGCCCTTCACAGACAAGCCGAGGAATACGTCCGCGTTTTCCATGACCTCCGCCAAGGTGCGGAGACTGGTGTTGACCGCGAAACGCTGTTTGTAGGGATTCATGCCCTGCGTGCGGCCCTCGTAGACGACTCCTTTGGTGTCGCATAGGATGACGTTCTCGCGCTTGACGCCCAGACGGACGTAGTGTTCAGCACAAGCAACGCCCGCGGCTCCTGCGCCGTTCACGACTACACGAATCTTGCTGATGTCCTTGCCTACAACTTCCAGACCGTTGAGCAACGCCGCTCCGGAAATGATCGCGGTGCCATGCTGGTCATCGTGAAAGACTGGAATCTTCATCGTCTTCTTTAAAGTCTCTTCGATGTAGAAGCACTCCGGCGCCTTGATGTCCTCCAGGTTTATTGCGCCAAAAGTGGGCTCGAGCAACTGGCAGACTTTGATGACTTCGTCGGGATCGTGAGTGTTGAGTTCAATGTCGAAGACATCCACGTTGGCAAAGCGTTTAAATAGGACGGCCTTGCCTTCCATGACTGGTTTGCCGGCGAGAGCGCCGATGTCGCCCAGACCGAGGACTGCTGTGCCATTGGTGACTACCGCCACCAGGTTGCCGCGGGCGGTGTACTTGAAGGCATCGTGCGGGTTCTTTTGGATCTCCAGGCACGGATCTGCCACTCCCGGGGTATAGGCCAGGCTTAGATCGCGTTGTGTGCGGCAGGGTTTGGTGGGAGTGACTTCAATTTTTCCTGGGTGTGTACCGAAGTGGTAGTCGAGCGCTTGTTGTTTGGTGACTGGCATAAATGCTCCTGACTGATCTCTGGCAATCTGATATTCGATTCGGTTAACTTCGAAGTATGACTCCTCTGTTCCTAATCGGGATGTGACGGCGCTCACAAACTGCAGTGAATCTTGCCCGCGTGTTGCTTATCGGCCTTGTCATCGGTTACCTGGAAAACTCTGAGGAGAGATCCGGGAATAGACGCTAATTGGGCGCCACTGCACAAAGAAGCACACTCCAATGAGCTGCGACGGACAAGACACTGTTATCCACAGTACAGCTGGGGGCGCACAACGGCATGTGAGGCGGATCACATTAGCCTGTGCCTGGCAGCACAGCCAAGCGTTCCATCCGGACGGAAACTGACCTCAGACGAGGCCTGCTCAATATGGCTCGTGGACTGGGCAAGATGCGGCCCCGCGAGCGAGCCGGGCCCGACGGTGTTTCAGGAGGCTGGTTCATGCTCTCGCCATACGGAATGGAGATTGTAGAAAGTTGCATTACATGCAAGCTGCGTACGGATCGTATTTTCTGCGATCTTCCTGCTGAGGCGCTACAGGCATTTGAAAACATCAAATACGCGACCGCATATCCACAGGGCGCTGTGCTGTTTGTGGAAGGGCAGTTGCCACGCGGTATCTTTGTGCTCTGCAAAGGCTCGGTGAAACTCTCCATTAACTCCCCTAGTGGTCGGACTGTCATTGTGAAGCTGGCCGAGCCCGGTGAAGTGCTGGGGCTGAGCGCCACGATCTCCGGCAAACCTTACGAAGTGACGGCGGAGACGATCGATCCCTGCCAAGTCAATTTCGTGAAGCGCGATGACTTTCTGCGTTTTCTGAAGGATGATGTGGAGGCCTGCTTCAAAGTGGCAGAACAGCTAAGCGAAAAGTATCACAATGCCTGCAAGGAAGCGGGCGCGCTCGGACTGTCACACTCCGCCGCCGAGAAACTGGCTAAGCTGCTTCTGGAATGGAGCTTAAAAAACGGAGAAGCCTCCAAAACGGAGCCTCGGTTGAAACTGAGACTCACACACGAGGAAATCGCGCAGATGATCGGAACCTCGCGCGAGACGGTTACGCGGCTTTTTGCCGAGTTGAAGAAGCGTCAGATCCTGCAGGCAAAAGGCTCGACCCTGGTGATTCGCAACACGGCGGCGCTGCGCGAACTCGCAACTCGCAACTAGCCGCGGCTGCAGCACAACCTCCACGAGCGCCGGGGGTATCCCCAGCCTCCGATCCCTTCGGAGAAATCTCGATCTCGCCCCTGATGTCGCACATTCCAATAGGGTTAAGTCTCGTGACCGAGATCACAATTTCCGGTGATGACTGTCACCGCTGCGCGGTTTGTTCTCTATTATTGTAGCGCGTGGGGTGGGGCGGAAGAACCCCGGTTTAAGTGGGAGGGAAATTTCATATGGCATCGGCAAACGGCAACGGGCATTCCAATGCAGTCAGCAAGAACAAGCCGCGACTGATTTTCTGGGAATTGACTAAAGGGTGCAATCTCCGCTGCATCCATTGCCGGGCCACTGCTACGGAACTGAGCGCTCCCTCCGACCTCTCCACCGAAGCGGCACGCGATATCATCGATCAGATTGTGGCGGTGTCCACTCCTATTCTGGTGCTGAGTGGCGGCGAACCGCTCTTCCGTTCGGACATTTTTCAGCTGGCGCGTTATGGCACGGACAAGGGTCTTCGGGTTGCGCTGGCCACCAATGGCACTCTGGTCACCAAGCATGTCGCGCGCATGATCGTCGATAGCGGCGTGCAGCGCGTGGCCATCAGCCTCGATGGCGCCGATGCGCTAACCCACGATACTTTCCGCGGCATTCCGGGCGCATTCGATGCCGCAATTGCGGGGTTCCGTAATCTGAAGAATCTGGGCATGTCGGTGCAGATCAACACGACCATCGCTCGACACAATGCGCATCAGCTTCCGAGCGTGCTCGAACTGGCAAAGTCGCTCGGCGCGGACGCGCTGCACACATTCCTCTTAGTGCCGGTGGGTTGCGGAGTGGATATCGCTGCCGAGCAGATGGTTCCACCGGAAGAGTACGAGCGGATGCTGAACTGGTTCTACGATCGCTCGCTCGAAGGTGGCATCGAGATGAAGGCGACGTGTGCTCCGCACTACTTCCGCGTGGTTCGGCAACGGCGGGCTGCGGAGCATCGTTCCGAGGCCGCCGCAGCCGCGGCTCATGCTGCTCCGGCGGTCGTTGAAGCAACGCAAGATGCTCCGGTAATCGCGCCGGCAATCGGCCCGACGGAGATGGCGATGCCCGGATCAACCGGCATCGAATTGAAGCCTCAAGGGATCGGGCGGCCGGTGGGACATCCAGGAGCGCATCCTTCCGACATGAACGCCATGACCAAGGGATGCCTGGCCGGAACCGCGGTGTGTTTCATCTCTCATCAGGGCGAGGTCTATCCGTGTGGATACTTGCCAGCCTTGGCAGGGGATCTGCGGAAGCAACCGTTCGCTGAAATCTGGGAAAACTCGGTGGTGTTCAACGAACTGCGCGATGTCAACAACCTTGAGGGCAAATGCGGCTGCTGCGAGTTCCGCAATGTTTGCATGGGGTGCCGCGCTCGCGCTTATGCCGCCACCGGCAACTATCTCGATGAAGAGCCATTCTGCGTTTACGAACCGAAGGCCAAGGGCTTGAAAAAAGAAAAGGATGCGCCGGCGGAAGTGGCGCGCTGAAGTGGCGCGCTAAGAGTTAGCCGCGCAGCGCAAGGTGATCCACGACGCGACACTACCCACCGCTTGAAATTGCCCAGGTTGTTTCATTTCTCAGCAGCGCTTTTAGGGGCTAAAAGACACCGATCCAGCGTGATATCCCGCAACCCAGTCCTATCAATTCCACTTCCCTGCTCACCAGGATTACGCTAACTCACTGACAATAAATGGGGATTACTGTCCAGGTGCGGACCTTTCTTTGGCATGCCGGGTGCTTTCCCCATGGAGTGGTTGTGTAGGAGCTGAGAGATGGAACCCAGTCTCATGGTCGTTGGACTGAACTACCGTACAGCTCCGGTGGCGGTGCGTGAACGTTTCTGGATCAGCGAGAACCGGCGCTACGAAGCGCTCGTACACTTGTCAGGGGCGGAAGGAATCGAAGAAGTCATCGTGCTCTCCACCTGCAACCGTACTGAGTTTTTGCTGTGGGCCAACGACGTCACCCTGGCTGCCAATTCGGTGATGCGGTTGCTGGGCGCCGAATACGGACTCAAGCTGTGCGAGTGGAAGCACTTCTACCGCTTGCTGGATGAAGCCGCTCTCCTGCATATCTTTCGGGTCGCATCCAGCCTCGACTCCATGGTCGTCGGCGCACCCCAGATCATCCCTCAGGTGAAAGAGGCGTGGAAGCAGGCGCAGAAACTGGGTGCGAGCGGCCGCTTCCTTGACGCTGTATTGCAGAAAGCACTCACCGTCTCAGAGCGTGTGCGCAGCGAGACGGCCATCGGTAAGACGCCAGCTTCGATTCCTTCTACTGCCCTGGAATTCGCGCGCCAGATTTTCGGCACACTGGAAAATAAGAAAATACTCCTGATCGGCGCGGGCGAGATGAGTGAACTCTCGGCTCGAGGGTTGCTCAACCAAGGCGGCAGTTCCGTCCGCCTGGCCGTCATCAACCGCACATTCGACAGCGCGGCTGAACTGGCAGCGAAGGTTGGTGGAATTGCGATTCCGTTTGAGGAACGCTGGCAGCACATGGCGGAGGCCGACGTTATCATCATCTCGACTTCCTGCCCGCACACGATTCTCAGCCGCGAAGAAGTTGAGTCTCTCGTTAGCGGGCGCAATAAAAAGGATCGACCCCTGGTGATCGTGGATCTCGCGATCCCCCGCAACGTTGACTCCGCAGTGCGTGACGTCAAGGGCGTTTTCCTCTGCGACCTTGACGACCTGGAAAATGTGCCCGACCCGGGTGCGGACGAGCGTGATGCTGCCGCCACCGACGCACAGAAGATTCTGTACGCCGCGGCACAAGGTTTCCGTCGCAAGCTGATGGCAGAGCGCGTGGTGCCCACCATCGTGGCAGTGCGCCTGCGGCTGGACGAGATTTGCAGGCAAGAACTGGATGCTTTCCGACAGGAGAATGGACCGTTCTCCAAAGACCAGGACGAAACGTTAAATGCAGTCATGTCCCGGATGACGCAGAGAATCGCAGGGTCCCTGGCCCGTGAACTCAAGGAGCTTCCAGAGAAGGTGGAGCAAGAACAGATGACCACTGCGTTGCAGCGGCTGTTCCATCTGCCAACGCCCGAACAGGCGATTGCCGGCACCAGACCCTGAAAGGCAAGTGGGATTTCCCGCATCCAAGTTGCCGACAAATCGGGTTGTCGCGTGGTGGCTCGATCCAGTGGCGATCCAATATAAGACGTGGGTCGGACCAGGACGGCGAGGTACAGAGAGGCTACTTTGGACGCATAGCCGACCGCCCCGAGTCCGAGTCTCGCCAGCTTTGGGCTACGACGCGGAGCCAACTCTGCCGCACCGTGCAATCACTAGTGTGATGTCATCCTGCTGTTCGCTACCGCTGCTGAATTGCTGGACCGCCTCAACAACTGCTTGGAGAAGAGGTCCCACTGGAAGGTGAGAATGGCTCCCAAGAGTGTCCAACAAACGGGACGCGCCAAATTCTTCCCCATCCGCGTTCTCGGCCTCGGTGATTCCATCGGTGTAGAGTACCAGTGTGTCACCTGCAGCAAGCTCCACTTCCGCAATCTCGCACTGCCAGGCCTCAAACAATCCCATCACGGTGCAAGTGGAACTCAGCCACTCCACCTTCGGCGCCTCCGAGACCTGATCCTGCGAGCTTCCGCTGGTGCGCAGCAGGAGTGGGGGAAGATGTCCACAATTCGCGTAGCGGAGCTTGCGGGTTGAGTCGTTATAATCCGCAAAGAATAAGGTAGCGTAACTGGCATCGCCGCTATTCTCATAGAACAAGCGGTTGACGGAGGCGAGCAGTCGCGGCAGGTCGTCGACCGCGAGCGCATATTGACTGCGCAAGTTGGCTTGCAGATTGGCCATCAGCAGGGCACCAGATACCCCTTTGCCCGCAATGTCCGCCAGCACCAGCGCCAACCGGCCGGGGCAAAGCTCAAGAAAGTCGTAGTAGTCCCCACCCACCTTCCGAGCCTGGATGCATCCTCCCGTGTATTCGAGTGTTTTCATCGCTGGCAGTTTCTGCGGAAAGAGCCTTGCCTGCACCTGCCGGGCAAATTCCATTTCCTGAGCGATGCGCCGATCGGCCTCCATTCGCTCCGCCATCTTTTCCGCGAGACGTATGTTCTCCAAAGCGATGCCCGCTTGTGCCGCTACCGAATCGAGCAAGCGCTTGTCTTCGCCGGAATAAGGTTCCTCTGAAAGTCTCTGCCCAAGAACGAGCATGCCAATGAGGTTGTTCTCACGGCCGAGGATCGGCACCAGGCATTCCGGCGTGAGGGGTGCCAGTGCGGTTAACTCTTCGGCGCCGGCGGACCCAGATGGCACTTCCCACGCTTTCCCGCGGCGCGCAAGTTCGACGAAAACCGGTGCGCTGGCCGCGAGCGTTTCGAGCGTCGCGGGGAGTGTTCCGGAGATCGCGGCCAGCCGGCCATTGCCTGATTCGAAGTAACACGCCAGGGTTTTCGGGTGCAACGCCTCGCTCACGTGGCCTTCGAGGAGCATAGCCAGTTGGCGACGGTCGCCCACCGTCCGCGTCTTCTCCGCGAGGTCGTGCAAAATGATACGAGAGTCATAAGCGCTGCGAAAGAAGGCCCGGTCGATGCGCATAGTTCCCCGCTTGACCAAAGGCGCCGATGTCCAGACCAGGACAATCCCAAATACTGCGCTCAGAGCCATCCCGACATTCGTATCCGCGCGGAGGAGTCGCGAAAAAACCTGGGTGAAGAGCGCGATGGCGGAAGCCGCAACCATGAACATCAAAACGACAAAGCCCCTCTGCACCAGAACGTACCGCGCACTGCGCCGCAGCAACACCGGAAGCCCCATCACGCGGTGTTTCACTACCGCATAAGCGAACGAGAGGGGATACAGGAACAACACGAGCACCAGCCCGGTATCGAGCCAGAAAGAGGGGCGATATCCGGTGAAATCCACTGCCGCTCGTCCGAGCACCATTGGCAGGACACCAGCCATGGTTCCCCACAGAATCACTCGTGATTTGCGCCGCGCTTCCGGAGGGACGGCGGCCATGAATGAATTTTGCGCCAAAGAGATCATGCCCAGGGCAAGCAAGGCGTATTTCAAGGAAAGGAGGATGACGTCCGCCTTGTGGCCGCCTACCAGGTTGGCCACCACTCGTGGAAGGCTCGGATCCCCAGTCCGCAAACCGGGAAAAACAGTACAGATTCCCAAAAGAAGCCCCGCCCACTTCAACCACGGGAAGCGCCGATCCAGAGGCGATGGCAGTGGGAAAACCGCAAAAAAGAGATAGAAAAGCGGACACAGCATTCCAACGAAAACGGCGCGAAAAGCAAAGACAAATGAGCGGAGTGGAGGAGAGAGGGCTCCGGAATTGAAAAAACTTGGGGCGGCGACAAAGGCGCAGAACAGCAATGCCAGAAGCCATGCATTCGGCTCCTCCAGCCTCAAGAACAGGACGGCGAATGCCACCAGAAGAAAAGGAATGGGGAATGATCCCGTGATTTGCTGCGCGGAGGACTTGGCCAGGCCCTCGGACGCTCCGGCCAGTGCGGCAGCCCGAAAGACACCATGCAGAATGAGCGGCTTGGGATCCCCGGCGCGCTCTACGGTCAATTCCACCGGGTCGCCGGGCCGACCGTGAAGATAGGCTTCGTCAGAACCAATGTCGGTGTCCAGCGCTCGCCCATTTACGCCAATAATGCGGTCGCCAACGCGCAGGCCGGCGCGCTCCGCCGGGCTTCCTTCCACCACATCTTCGACTGCTTGACAGTGCGTTTTCTCGTCATACTGAGGGTTGTGGTGGTTATTGAAGCCGAGTTCCACCGCCGGGCGCGAGCGACGCACAGCGTACATCCAGAGGGAGCCGTAGACGATCGCAACCACGGCAAACAGGGTCGCCAATGTTGCCAGGAACGGTTTTCGGAACGACGCGCGCCCACGCATGATTTTAAGTGTCGGCATCGCGCCGAGTCTTCCGGGCGAATCCTCTGCCCTGCTTCCCGATAAATCAAAAAAAACTCACTGCTCCTCTGCCACGCTGCTCTGCGATCCCTCGTCATCGCCGCGAATCAGCCCGAATTTCTTTAGCTTGTAACGCAGGGCGTCGCGGCTGATGTCCAGCAGTTTGGCGGCGTGCGTCTGGTTGCCGTTGGCTTGGCGCATGGCCAACTCGACCATGGAGTGCTCCACTTCCTCGAGCGACGTTCCGCCTTCAGGAATATAAAGCCGTGGGAGAGTGCGGCCGTTGGGCAACGTCTGTCCACCGTCGGCGGGTGAAGTTCGTTCGAAGACAGTGCGGCCACCCGATTCGCCTACGGAAAACGGCAGGTACACGGGGCGCAGGAACGGCTCATCTTCCAGGATCATGCCGCGCTCGATGGTGTTCTTCAGCTCGCGAACATTGCCCGGCCAGTTATGACTGAAAATAAGGCGGCGGGTCTCGTCGGTAATGCCACGAATTGACTTCTTGAATCTGCGGTTGTAGCGGTCGATGAAAAAATCAACCAAAGGAAGGATGTCTTCCTTGCGATCCCGTAACGGCGGAATGAAGATCGCGATAATGGCTAGCCGGTAATAGAGATCCTGACGAAACTGCCCATCGCGCACGGCTTTTTCGAGATCGCGATTGGAGGCCGCGATTACGCGTACATCCACCTGCATATCGCGGATACCGCCGACGCGGCGGATGACTTGATCTTCCAACACGCGCAGCAGCTTCGCTTGCAGCAAGGGAGAGAGTTCACCGATTTCGTCCAAGAACAAGGTGCCGCCGTCGGCGGCCTCGAACAGACCCTTTTTCATCTGCTTGGCATCGGTGAACGCGCCTTTTTCATGGCCGAAGAGCTCGGCCTCCATGAGCGTCTCCGGGATGGCCGAACAGTTGATCGCTACAAAGGGCTTGTCCTGGCGGGAACTTTCGTAGTGGATGGCCTTGGCGATGAGGTCTTTGCCGGTACCGCTCTCGCCTTGAATCAGGATGGTGGTAGCCTCGCTGGACGCAACCTTGCGGACGAAGTTCATGAGCTCGGTCATCTTGGGTGAGACGCTCACCACGCTGTCATAACCGGAGGCGCGGCGCACCTCACCTCGCAGGCTCTGAACTTCGGTGCGCAGGCTGGTGGCCTCGAGCGCGTTCTTGATGGTGATGTGAAGCTCGTCAAAATCGATGGGCTTGCCCACGAAGTCGTAGGCCCCGAGCTTCAGTGCGGCTTTGACATCGTCAAGTTGCGGATCGGCCGTGATCATAATGACGGCGCGCGCGTCGCCATTTTTCCTGAGTTGATCGAGCACTTCGATACCGCTGAGGTCGGGCATGCGCACGTCGAGCAGTACGAGATCGGGCGATTCCCGCTGCGCCAATTTGAGCCCAGGTTCCCCGGAATCGGCTTCGATTACGAGGTAGCCCCACTCTTCGCACTTCTGGCGGAGCGACCAGCGCACCAGGCGCTCGTCGTCCACGATCAAGATCTTCTCTGTAGGCACCGGTGTTTAATTTACTACGAAAGGGAGGCGTCTTGCTTTGGTGGCTGGCCCGAAGCGATTGCGCAGCGCCCGACGACCGGCTTGAAGACCATGCCCTCGTCTGAGGTGTTCAACAACGGCCCCGTTACTTTGCTTGCTTACGGCGAGGCCTCTGCTTCGCCGAAACTGATCGGATAATGAGTTTTCTCTTGCCGCTTGTCGCCATCGGAACTTTGGATTTGGCAAGGGCAGCGGCGATGAGCGCCTCTACCTCGGGACGGGCCAACACCTCTGCCGATCCAATCCGGATGAAACGAGTTTGATTACCGGAGCCGAGCAGTATCTTGTGCGGATCGGGAAGACTGGCGCCGCGGATGAAGCACAGCCCCACGCCATTGGCTCCGGCAGCGATCGAAAGAATGCAATCGGAGGGGCGTTCGGTCGAACCATAACCGATAACGAAGAAGTTGTAGTTGTCGTATGCCAATTCGTTCGCGGTAGGCAGCCGCTTCCGTAACGCCTTGCGCACCGCGCGAATTAAAGCCTGGTTCTTCGGCTCGAATTTGTCGATGAAGGTATTGAGCTGCTTTTCGGCATCAGCCGGTGCTGTCGGAGCAACTTTTCTGGCTGCCTTCATTGGGTCGTTCCTCCCCAGTGTGCGGATGGACAGCTCGTGAAACAAAGTCAGAATTACGCCGTGGCTGCAAAAGGCAAAGCTGACGGGTCTAGCATTTGCCTCAATCGACTTTTGTGCACCTAGTAGATCACGATCCCAACCGAGTGAGCGCCGCCTTGCGGACCGGCCGGACCTACGAAGTTGTTGCGCAGGCACTCCTGGGAAGACCCGCCCACGTAACAGTAGTAGCCGTTGGGCTGGCCGTTGGGATTTTGCTGATCAGCGATAAGCATACCGAGCGTCGCGGGCAGACCGGCGCCGACGCATCCGTAGCCTGGGGCACCGCTGGCAGCCGGAAGCCCGTCACAGGTCTCGGTGCCATCCGTTTTACCCTCGAGCGTGCAGGTGTAAGACCCGGGAACCGTATATGTGATTGTGGTAGAGGTGACGTTACTATCGACGGTCTGATATCCATTACACGGATCGCTCGGCCCGCCAGTACCGCTCGTCAAGCCCGCCACCAGGATTCGCATCCCTGGGCCAAACCCGGTGTGGCTATCGGAAACCGCCTGCCCGTCTAGCATCGTAACGGTGAGCGTGACCTGCGTGTTTCCGCCTGAGCTTGCAATTCCCGGCGCTTCTTGCACGTAACCAGCGATCATCGCATTGGCGGGGTTGCCGAAGGAGTTGCCGATGTGGAATTCGGCGCCACCGTGGTGCAGGAGAGATCCATCTGCCCAGAGGCCCATCGCCTTCTGGGGTACCTCTGAGGAGGCCGTTGTCAGACTGTAGGTTCCTACCGGCAGCGTGCAAGGGTAAGACTGGCACACCGTATTTTGGTCGGCCACGAGCGGAACGGACACCTGCGTGTCGGATTTCGGATTGGTCTGAGACGAAAGCAGGGGCCCGGTATGCGTGTAGAGCATCCCTGGTTGGCAGCCGCCTAGTTTGGGGCCGGGGCTTATGAGACAGTGGAGTCCGGCGTCGTAGATGTTAATCAGCGACAAATGCGCCGTATAGGCACCAGCTGGGGTCCAGGAGGCACGCGACACCGCGACCGGAACTGAGATCGTAACGGTGTCGATCAGGTGATGGCTGAGGGAGTTGCCCCAAAGGTTAGCGGTAGAATGGATCTGCGTGCCGGTGACGTAGCTGCTATAGGTTTGCCCACGAGCTGCGCCCGTTCCCACCGCGAGGCTGGCACCGAGTAAAAGCAGAATCAAAGCGACTTGTCTCTTCATGTTTCTCCTAATGCTTAGTCTAGAAAATGAGCACCATTGGAGGGCGTGGTAATTTGGCCAGTCCTAGAGCAGGGTCCGTCGCCGGTGGCATGATGGAGGGCGGGAGACCAGGTGCAGTTGCCATGAAGAAGGTACAGGATGGAGGTGTTCCTGACGGGCAGCCGGCGGGCAGCAAGCCAGGATTCACGCCCGTGCCTCCGTTTCCGCCGAGCCATACATTGAATAGGTACATATAGCCATCATTGTCGTCACCCCAAAGCGCTGCACACTCGGCGGAGCAGTCGGTCGCCAGAGCGAGAGCGTATTGACCGGCCGGGAGCGAGCACGGAATTGAGCAGTTCGCAGTTCCGACCCATGAAATTGTCGTCAGCCCTGGACTTGGGGCAAAAGTGATCCCCGTCAGCTGACTTGTGTGCACGATCAACTGCCCGGCGAGAGATTTCGCGCTCCGTCCCTTGATGTAGTAAAGGCCAAGATCGTAGTGGTTTCCCGTGCTGTTGTCCGGCGTTTGGACCGCGTAGGCAACCGAGTTGGTGACGCAAGGCAATTGGATGTCGAAGCCCCAGACCGTCATGCCTCCACTGCCTTTCGGACAGTCGTACTGAATCCCACCCACCGGCATTCCAGGCGTACACCGAGCCGATCCCGTCGTACTAACTTCGATGGCCGATTCCGAAAGATAGATATTGTGCTCCGCGCACTGAGTGGCAAACATGCGCCCGAGCAGGGCGAAGATAATTAACAGTCGCTTCATGACACGCTCCTAATAGATGAGAAGCTTCACCGGCTTGATGGGAGCCGAAAGACCTTGAGTTGTATTCCAAACGGCGGTTGTGTTGTTCACTGTGAAGCTCATGTTCGCTGGCAATCCTCCTGAGTCATATTGCGTCGACGAGGTGGTAAACGGGTAGATCAAACCGAGGTCGGCATCGCCCAGAAGTTGAGCGCAGGTCACTGGCTTTAGGGCATCGGTACAGGTTGTACCAATCGCCGCCGCATATTGGCCTTCAGGCAGCGTGCATGGTATCGATGCGCAGACTGTTCGGCTGTCTGCAACCCACGGCAGGGCCTCCTGGCACGGATCGTCCACCGAATGGTTTGTGCACATGTGAGGCTTGGCGAAGCCCGTTGGATAGCCTGCCGACGTCAGAATGGTGCAGTTCGAAACCGTGGCAACTTGAGTGGTAGGGTTATTTGTCGTAACTGACTTCGTGCTTGCTGAGCTGACGACGACCGCGACGTTGTACGCCCCGCAGTTGCCGAGCGTGATGCTCTCGCCAATCGGGAAATCGGGTAGAAGAAAGGATCCTGCGAGTGTCAGTGTCGTCGCTGATCCGGTGACTGTCACACCGGTTACGGTTGCAGGAATGCGGTTATTCGTAAACCAACTGCCAGGGATGGGTCCGGTGTGAACGTAGAGGGCGCCGGCGTAACCTTTTGTCGCGCACTGTCCGCTCACGCAGTAGAGCCCGATGTCGTAGGTGGTCGGTGCGCTCGAAGGGCTCGTGTCTACTCTCCACACGTGATAGCCGACGCTTTGAGTGGTGCAAGCAACGGGAATGCGGAAGCCCACGGCACCGACACCGCCCGGAGCAGAGTAGCCCATGTTTTGCGTGGCACTGACAGTGGCGATGCCGCTGTCCGCTCCGGTGTTTGAGATCTCGCACCCTGCCTGAGCCCACCCTGAGGCTCGGAGCAAGAGCAGCGCCGCAAACAAACTGAGTTTACGCATTTGGTTTAGTCACTCTCTGAAGGGCACGGCCGAAACGCTGAAGTACCATACTCGGTGGCTGTTGCCCCGTCAATCTGCAAATAGTTGCAGTCGTAAGGCTCGAAGTGGCTTCTGAGTGCCATAGAGTCATGGGGTTGACGATAATCTCGGAAGTAACGGTTGAAGAAATGTCGCGATGGACATTAGTAATTCTCAGTTAGTGCAAAGGTCCTGATTTCAGCAACCATCGGTAAGATAGTAAGCGATAAGGAAGGACTTTCTTTCATCCATGTGGGTTGGAAAGATGCGGCGCCGGGATCTGCAACGAAGTAAAGGCTGCCGCCACACCCAATCGTCCACGTGCAAAAACGCAACGCGGAGTCTAGGGCTTTGATTCTTGCAGCAGCACTACATCGGAATCGGAATGAGTGCGGAGTATGCCGAGGTTCTTGCCGTCCGGCGACCAGTGAAGGTCGACAATCTGCTCGGAGTTGAAATTCGTGATCTTTCGCCCGGGGGAACCATCCAGCGGCTGCAGCCAAATGTTGTCGACTCCGTTTTCCCGGATGGGATAGACCAACGCCTTTCCGTCGGGAGAGAACTGCAGACCGTCGCCCGCGATACGCGGATCGGCATTGAGCAGGCGCGGAGTTGCCGCAGAATCCAGGCTAACCAGCGCTATCTTGTCCTCCGGCTTCATGACTTCCGGATTCAATGCTGTTCCCAGGACGACTGCTAAAAGCTTGCCATCCGGCGAAAGGCCGGAGCGCATGCCCGCGAGGAAGGTATTGGGGAGCACGGTTCCAGCAACCAGTTCCCCTTTGCCCGATCCGTCCACCGGCACACGCCAAATCTGGCCAGCGACGTCATTTTCGTAATAAACCCATTTCTCATCGCGGGAACAGATCGGACGCCAGCCCCTGCCGATCAGTTTGACCGGATTTGAGCCGTCGGGGTTGGCCCGCCAGACGTCTCGGACGTGTGTGCCTCCGTGAAATACCCAGGTAAAGACAAGGTAACGGGCACCGCAGGCCGAAGGCTCCAGAACCCTCGACGTGGCATCGCCCAGTATCTGACTCGAGCTGCTTCCATCCCGTTCCATGCGCAGAAGCTTCCCAGACTCGCCGACCAGTAGATTGCCGCTGCTGTCCCAACCGAATCCGCTCACGTATTGTCCCGCAGGCAGCACTGGTGACAACTCTGGAGCCTGGCTGCCCGTACCGGGAACGAGATACAAATTCTGAGCGGTCTTCACCTGAACCGAGGCTAGCGTCCTTCCATCCGCGGAAAGGGTCAGAGTCCGGTAGCTATTGGTATCGCGAGTGATGGGCTGGAGCGCGCCTCGGCCGCTGGGCAAGAAACCGATCTGGGCGCGCTGAAAATTCGGGCCGGCTTGCTGGTAGTTGACGAAAAGCCCGCCGCCATCGGGTGGCCATTGCAGTTGATTAACAGATTTTTCTTCGAACGTGGCAAGCTGCTCCACCTTACTGGTATTGAAATCAAATAGTGCGACTCCGCTTAAGGCATTTTCAAGCGGGGGCTGGGAGAAGGCAAGCTGCTTGCCGTCCGGGGACCAAGCCAAAAAGCCAGGCAAATTGTTACCCGTTATCGGCGCAATCAGCAGAATCTTTTCTTCATTGCCGTCCTGGTTGGCTGCCAGCAACCGGTACTTTCCCACTTCGGGGTCATTCCCTCGAAAGTAAGCAATGCGGCGGCCGTCGGGAGAGAATGAGATGTCACTGTCAATATCCCGGACGAGGACTTGCGGCGTGCCTCCTAGCACCGGTGCGCGATAAAGATAGAAGGTGGTTTCGAGCGCGTCTTCCGCTTTGCGAAAATACAAGTAGTTTCCGTCGGGTGAGAACGCAAGGCTGCGATAAGAAACTGGAGCCGGTGGAACGACTCGCGTGTCGCTGCCGGTCGCGACGTTGCGCAGCCAGAGGCTTTGCTGTCCTTTGTCGTTCAACACACTGAGCACGTACTTGCCGTCCGGGGAAATGGCTGCCGCCACGGCTTTGCCCGAGTTAGTGATCTGCGCGACGGTGAAATTCTGGAAAGGCACGGAAACGGTGCGGTGAAGGATGGAATAGACGCCAAATCCAGCCGCAACCAGAACTACAAGCGCAGCGATCGCGCCGACTGTAACTCCCAATTTATGTTTCTTCGCAGCGGCGACGGCTGAACCACTCGCCGTTTGTCCGGAGGTTTGTGCAGGTGTCGTCGGCATCGCCGGCGCCATAGTTGCGGACGACGCCGGTCCCGACGCGGGCTGCTGCGCAGCGGTTTGAGAGCCGCTTTCCTGTGCGATCGCGATCGTCCCCGAACCTGAGGCAGGACGATGGCGTGATTCCGTTTCTCGTTTCAGCCGCTTCAGGTCGGCTCGTATCTCCGCCGCACTCTGATAGCGCAGCTCCCGGTCTTTCTCCAGTGCCTTATTAATGATGCGTTCGAGCTCGGCGGGCACGTCCGGATTCAACCGTACGGCGGACGTCGGATCCGCGTCCAGAATGGCTTTGAAGATGACCGCGCTGCTGTCGCCTCGGAACGGCATCGTGCCCGTCGCCATCTCGTACAGCACGGCGCCGAAGGAAAACAAATCGCTGCGCGCGTCCAGCTCTTTGGCCTGTGCCTGCTCCGGCGACATGTATGCTACCGTGCCGAGCGCGGAACCCGGGCTGGTGAGGTGTTCGTCAATGGTGCCTGTCATCGTGTTGGCTGCCGCAACTTTGCTCGACGCACTGGTCGCGGGAGTGACCTTGGCCAGCCCGAAATCCAGAATCTTGGCGTGGCCGCGCTTGGTCACGAAGATATTCGCCGGTTTGATGTCGCGGTGAACGATGCCGGCAGCATGAGCGGCATCGAGCGCGTCGGCGATGTCAATCGCCAGACCGAGCAAAACATCGGTGTCGATGGGCTTTCCGGCGATGCGGTACTTCAGCGTCATCCCGTCCAGAAACTCCATGGCGATGAACGCTTTCCCATCCTGCTCACCAATGTCAAAGATCATGCAAATGTTGGGGTGATTCAGCGCCGAGGCAGCCTGGGCTTCGCGTTGAAAACGAGCGAGGGCTTGTGCATCTCGGGCTACTTCTTCCGGCAGAAATTTGAGCGCGACAAAACGGTGGAGACGAATGTCCTCGGCTTTATAGACAACACCCATGCCGCCGCCGCCGAGCTTCTCCACGATGCGATAGTGCGAAATGGTTTGGCCGATCATCAGGGGCAAATCTTACGTGGGTGAAACGTTCAAGTCAATGAAAGCCGTGGAGTTGGCGCCATCCCAAGAGATTGGTGGTTTTGAGAGCTTCGTGCCCGATAGGTCCGTCATGGCACCTCCTGCGAAGAATCACGCTGATGGGCACCGGAACCCAGCAAGTCCGAGCAGGTGGAATCGTGTTTCAGGCTCGCTCTACCTGCGAAATCAGCCGCGGTCTCATCTTCAAAATTTCTCAGTCCCGGGAATGGGTGAAGCCACGCCTGCTTTGTCTGCCTCGCGCTCAGTTTCGCGATCAACGATTGACTGAAACTTCCGCAACACGTGTTCGGAAAGAGATGGCTTCCGATACATGCTCACCAGTTCGTCGACTCGGGCGCGGGCCCGTGTGAAGACGTCGCTCGGTGGCTCCGTGCCTCGCGCGCTCCGATCGATGACTGGAGAAGGAAGATGCTGCTCCTGCCGAAAAAGCGCGCGCGTTTCCTTCAGCTTGAGAAATTCTCCGGAGAGCCCGGTTTGCGCGAACATAGCGGTGGCCAGGGTCTCTCCGCGCATCTCAACGCCTCGCACCAAACGGTATGCCGAGGCAATCGACTCGGCATCAATGACCAGCTTCTCGACGCTGTGGCAGGCAAGAGATTCGAGCATCCCTGCTCCTGAGATCATGTTGATACCTGTGAGCGCTCCCAGCATCGCCGAGCGGGCGCTCTCCGCGCCGGCCTGGGCATCCACAAACTTCGAGTCGGTCGCGACCAGATAACCGTGGGTCGGCAGGCCCAGATGCTTGCCGATTTCCGCGCACGCCATGTTGAGCATGGCAGTTTCCACCGCGCCCATGGGCGCGCCTCCGGTACGCATGTCGAAGATGGCCGGAGCGCCGCCCCAGACTACGGGTGAGCCCGGTCCCGCGAGTTGATGCAGCGTGATGCCAGCGAGCGTTTCGGCAGCGTGCTGCGTCACGGAACCTGCCAGCGTCACGGGAGCGGTACCGCCGGCCAGTGGCATAGAGACGATTTGCGCGGGCACACCGGCGCGGGCCAGGTCGAGCAAGTTGTGCGACCCGAACTCCGACCAGTTCAACGGTGGGGAGGGACACACATCAAAAACCGCCCGCGGTTTCTTGCGCAAATTGTCTCGACTGCCGCTGTCAGCGGCGAGCAAGTCGATCATGCCTTGCAATCCGGCCGCGGAAAACGATCCGGTCACCACCGGCTTGTCGGAATGCTGCAGGACTACAAACAGGCGGTAGAGATCGCCGATCGCACTGGGCGCATTACTATCGCTGCACACGACGGCAGTAGATTGCGCGGCGAACTGCGGCAGCATCTCGGTGACTTGGACGAGGCGCACCAGGTCGCGGGTCTCGGACGGCCGCGCTTCCAGCGTGTCGGGATCGAGCATCTGCACGCAGCAGGAGCCCGGGTCGAAATGCACGTCGTCGCCGCCGTAATGAACGGCTTTTTCTCCCTGGCGGTTGTACAGGTAGAAGTCCCGTGGGACGGATGCCAGGCAGCTTCGCACCAGCGGCTCAGGAACACGCGCCACACCGTCATTGACCTCAACCGCGGCCGACCGCAATAGCTGGACCACCGGCGCCGAGCCCACGCGAACTCCAGGATTCATGAGCAGTTCGAACGCTTCGCACAGAATGCGCCCGATGAGCTCCGGAGCAAGCAGTTCGATTCTGGGTCTCATGCCTGGGCCGTTCCTTTGTTCATCACTTTGTTCATCATTTTGTTCATGAGATTCTTGGCCAGTTCGAGGGCATCGATGGCATTGCGGGAGTAGCCATCGGCGCCGATTTCAGCCGCCCACTTCTGGGTGACCGCGGCGCCGCCAATAATGGCTTTGACTCGCGGCCGCAAACCATTTCGATCGAGCGCTTCGATCACGGCTCTCTGCCCGGCCATCGTCGTTGTCAGCAACGCAGAGATGCCGACGATGTCGGCATCGACTTCCTTGGCCTTGGCAACGAATTGCTCGGGAGTCACACTCGTGCCCAGATCAAAGATCTGGAATCCACTGGCGGAAAGGATCGTGGCGACGAGATTCTTGCCGATGTCGTGAATATCGCCTCGGGCAGTACCGAGGACGATCTTGCCCAGAGCCTTACGCTGCGAGCCGCGCTTCAGCATCTCCGGTTCAAGAATGTTGATGGCGGCTTTCATGGCCTCGGCCGACGCGAGCAGATCCGGGAGAAACATTTGGCCACAGCCGAATTGATCGCCCGCGAACGTGATCCCCGCGGCAAATCCCTGGTTCACCGCCTCGAGCGGATCGACGCCGCTGGCCAGCGCCTCCTGGGCCAATTCCGTGGCGGTATCAGATGCGCCGTCGATTATGCTTTGGCGCATCGCTTGGAAGAGTTGATCCGACAAAGAGCCTCCCGCACAGATCAGCCTTGGGATCAGGCTGACCAGGCGGGATTGTACTCCCGCTCGGAGTCAAGAAACTGTGATTCGCCGCACATCCCCGATTGTTAATGATGAATTCTTAGCTCGCTCGTAATCGCTTCCAGGTCAGAGAATCAGTCCGACCCATGCATCTCTTCGGTCACACCCTCAATCATGATTACTGCTGCGAACTCCCCCGGCCTCCGTGGTCGAAATACTCCGGTAGACATTGCGGTCTTGGACGCACGCTTAGCCGCTGCGGTCGGCAGTTACCTCAGGCATAGGGCCCTTCTCGTGCCCGGCCCTTACGTCGTGGGCCTCAGCACCGTACAAACGGAGGCGCAGATGGGCCCGCCGATGTTGAACGTCGCCGCCAGACGCGGATTCTTCACTTGCAGGCCGGCAGGAGCCTTGCCCCGGAGTTGCCACGCGCACCACCCCAGCATGGCGATCCCGGTGGCGCCGATGGGATGGCCTTTGGCAATGAGTCCGCCGGAGGTGTTGATGGCGCACTCGCCGTCCACGCCTGCTTTGCCCTCGCGCCAGTAGCGGGCGCCCTGACCGACGGCGGCCTTGCCCAGCACTTCGGTGCCGATCGCGGCCATCACCGTGAAGCAATCGTGCACCTCCGCGACGCTCACATCTCCGGGCTTGACTCCGGCCATGTCATAGGCCTTGTTCATCGCCCGGTAAGCGCCCTCGGGCCGCAAGACATCGCGTCCCGCTTTCTTTAGCGGATCGGTAGCCTGAGCATAGCCGGCAATCTCCACGCAGTCGGCCTTGGCGACTCCGAGCTTCTGCAACCCCTCGTCGGTGGCCAGGATGAGGCTGGCGTAGCCATCGGTGATCTGGGAACAATCGTAGGTTTTCAGCGGCAGCCCCTCGACAATGTGGCGATTGATGCCTTCGATCTTCATCGCCTGCTCCAGAGTGATCTGCACATTACGCATTTGGGCATAAGGATTGTTTCTGGCGTTGGCGTACTCGGCGACCGCGATCTGCGCCAGATCCTCCTCCCGCACCCGATGCACCTTCAAGTAGCACTCCATGATCTCGGCAAACAGATGGGGAAAGATGAACACCTTGCCCTCGCGCTCATCGGGATGGGAAAAATAGCCCAGAGCCTTGCCGATAAGTTTGCCGTCCATCTTGCCTTCGGCGTCACGCATCTTTTCGTAGCCGACAGCGATGCCGACGTCACCCCACCCCAGCAGAAGTTTCTGGATGACGGAGAGTACGGCCTGACCACCCGAGGCGCAGGCGTTCTCCACGGATTCTATGGGCTTGCCGGCCAGGCCTGGCAGCATCGCCATCAGCCCGGCGAGCAGACCCTGCTCGTTAAGGGAAATGTTGCAGGTGGCGCCGATCGAGCCGACATCCAGCACGGCGGGCTCGACGTTGATCTCGCTGCACGCACCGTTGACAGCGTTCTGAATGATCTCCGGCACCGACATGGCCATGAGCTTTCCGAATTTTGATTGATGGTAGGCAGCGATGTAAACGCGCTTCATAAGACACCTCCTTAGCAGGATAACTTTTTCCGCTCCGGCTTGACCGTATCGTTTTCGCTGGCGACGCTGGACTTGAGATTCCGCAGTCGGTCCCGGAGCTCCAGTTTCAGGACCTTACCATAGGCGTTGCGGGGCAACGCTTCTATAAAGATGATTTGCCGGGGCAGTTTGATCTTATTGATTCTGGGACGAAGAAACTCGATGAGTTCGAGTTCGCTGGCGCTCGCACCTGATTTCAGCGCAACGAAGGCGACCGGAATCTCGCCCCAAGTCTCATCCGTCGTCCCCAAGACCGAGACCTCGGCAATGTCCGGATGATCGAGTAATTCCTTCTCGATCTCCGCCGGATAGATGTTGACGCCACCACTAATGATCATGTCTTTGGAGCGGCCGGCGATATAGAAGAACCCATCTTCGTCACATCGTGCCAGGTCGCCCGTGTGGAACCAGCCGTCTCGGTCAAGCACTTGGGCGGTGGCGGCTGGATTATTCCAATAGCCCCGGCAAACATGTGGTCCTCTCAGGCAGAGTTCGCCAACATCATTGGCTGCGACCTGATTACCCTCGGGATCGAGAAGCTTCGCCTCCGTGAACATCAGGGGCTTGCCAATCGAACCAGCCTTGCGCAGGGAATCCTCGTCGCTCATGGCAAAGCAGTTCACGCCGACCTCGGTCAGCCCGTAACCTTGGCGAAAAATCACCCCGCGCTCCTGGTAGGCATGGAGAAGTTTTAACGGAAGCGGAGCGCCTCCACTGGCACACCAGCGCAGATGGCTGAGATCGAGCGCTGCGAATTCTGGCGAATCAAGGAACATTTTGAAGATCGTGGGCACGCCGAAAAGAAGGGTGCACTCGTAGTCATGGAGAGCTCGTAAAACTTCAGTGGCGTCGAAACCGTCATGCAAAACAATGCTGCCCCCGATGGCGAAGAGCGGAGTCATGAATACGGTGAGGCCACCGGCGTGATACATGGGCGTGTAAACCTGAACCCGGTCACTCTGCCGCAATTGCCAGGAGACAACCGTGTTGTAGGCGTTCCATGCGATCTGCCGGTGTGGAATCATTACACCCTTCGGCCGACCGGTGGTGCCGCTGGTATAGAGCAAGCAGAAAATATCCTCGGGCTGGAGTCTCGTGGAAAGCGGATCTGGACGAACCCGATCGATCGCTTTGGCATAACTCAGTGCGTTCGGGACATTGTCCTGCGCATCCAGACTTACTAAGTGGTTGAAGGCCACGAGTTGTTGGAGCTCTTGCACGAGTTTCTCGTACCGTGCCGAGTACATGAGGCAGCGCGGTCCGCAGTCCGCGAGTATCTGGTGTAGTTCGTGAGCCGTGCTGCGAGTCCCGAGAGGGACGAGGATGACGCCCGACTTACCTGCGGCCCAAAAGGCATCGACATATTCAACCCGGTTCTCGGAAAGGATGCAGACGCGATCCCCTGGGACGAGAGAGCAGACATCCGTCCAGACCCGCGCGCACAGCAAGGCCCGCCGATTCAGTTCTGCATAAGTAAACTGCAGGCGCGTGGGAACGTGGATCAATGCGATAGCGTCAGGGCTAAGACGGGCGCGCTCTCCGAGAATATCGCCGGTGATCACGAGTTCTCTCCAGACGGCCTGGAAGCAGATAGGGCAGCGGTGGGCGCGGGGGACGAATCTGACGCGAGGATTTGCAACAAGACTCGCGTCAATTCTTGGGGACGCTCGAGCTGAGGTGCATGGCCGCAACGCTCAATGACCGTAAGCGTGCAATGCGGAAACTGCGATTGCAGTTTCTTCGCATAGTCCAGCGGGACGAGTCGATCAGAGGCACCCCAGATGAGATCGACCGGCAGCGGGAAGCTTGCCAGTTTGTCATCGAGCAGGTATTTCGACATATCTTCTACACCGGCGGCCAGCAGCCGCGAAATCGGACCGGTATTCGAGACGCGAACCAGATCATCGAGGACGAAATCCGGCCGGCGGGGCGTGGAAGGATCGAGCACGGCATCGAGTGCGCGCCGAGCCTCTTCGCGGTCCTTCGGCATGATGCCAATCTCCGCTTCGTTCTTGATGGGGCCGCCACCGATGAGGATGACCCGCGTCACCCGCTGCGGGTATTTCTGGGCATAGAGCATCGCCATCCAGGCCCCGAGCGAATTACCTGCGAGCACCATCGGTGCTTCGCGCCATGGAGCTTTGTCGAGCGACTGTTCCAGTGCGGCGAGCAACGTTCCCAGACTCAGCGCACCTGCGACCGGGTTGCTCTCGCCATGGCCCGCGAGGTCCGGAATCACCAGTTGAAACTGGCGCTTCAGTTCCGGTGCCACTCTGTACCATGTTCCCGCTTGATCGCCTGCGCCATGCAACAACAGCAGCAAGGGCCCGGCACCGCCTTGCCACATGATCTGTTTTCCAACTGTGGTAATGAGTTTGGTTTTCTGAAAACCGGCTCGGCGAAGCGCACTCCGTCGTAACCAGACCGTCATGGCGATGGGCCGCAGAAAAAAGAAGAGAATGGAAGAGACAGTCAGAGCGATAATGGCGGTAACAACCAGCAGCAGCGCAATCTTGATTGCCACGCCCATTCCGCTCCTCTCGGCCGCCCGGTGGAAGTCAGGTCCGAAAGCTACCTACGGCATACGAAACGCACAGCCCGCCTGATTGTAGCCAACCCCGGAGCCCACCAGCACAACTAGGTTGCCGGACTTCACCTTGCCCTGCTCAATAGCGTGGTCGAGTGCCATGCCCACGCAAGCGGATCCGGTGTAGCCATACTGCTCCATGATGGTATGCGCGCGTTCCACAGGCACACCGAGACGGTCCATCACACGTTCAATCGTGGGTTTCCGCACTTGGGTAAAGATGAAGCAATCGACGTCGCGCAGATTGAAACCGCCGTCCTTTGCCAGTCGTTGCACGATGAGCGGCCATGTCTCCTCGTTCAACTCCGGAGGATAGCGGTTCTTGATCGTGCAGGAGGTACGCCCGGCCTTAACGGAGTCCTCAGTGGCCGGTTCGAAGGTGCCACCAGAATAAATTCCCCAATAGTCGTGATAAGAGCCGTCAGCGCGAAAGGTCGAAGTGATAAAGCCCGGCGAAGCGGCCGGTTCGAGCACCGCCGCGCCCGCGCCATCACCATAGAAGAAGACCATGGGGTCGGTAGCCGCAGTGAGCTTGTGCATGAGATAGACGCCGATGACGAGCACCGTCTTGATCCCCGGGTTGGCGGCGATGATTCCCGCAGCCGCGGAAAGACCGGTTGGAAACGAAGCACAGGCACAACCTACATCAAAGGTCCCGGCGTTCTTTGCGCCCAGCTTATACTGCAACACGACCGAGGTAGCGGGTGTGATGTAGTCGGGCGAATCGGTGCCGAGAATGATCAGATCGACATCTTCGGGTTTCTTGCCGGCACGCTCCAGTGCGAGCTTGGCTGCGGGCAAAGCGACATCGCTGGTAGCCCAGTTTTCGGGAGCATGCCAGCGCGTCTTGATGCCGCTGCTGGCCTCCATTTTGTCCACGAAATCTGGGATATGTTTAAAGCGCTCGCGCAGCATGTCATTGGTCACTTCTATCTCAGGCACGTACCTGCCGGTGGCGACAATGGTTGCGTAACGCGTCATGAATGCGCCCCCTTGAGTTGCCGTAAATTACGTCCCCAGTACCAATCCACCATCGACCGAGAGCACGGCGCCAGTAATGAACGATGCCGCATCGGAGGCTAACCACACGTAGGCCTCGGCGACGTCTTCAGGCTTTCCCATGCGACCGAGAGGCGTGTGCGAAACCATGGTCTGGACGACCTTTTCCGGCATCTTCTGCACCATTTCGGTGGCGATGAAACCGGGAGCGACAGCGTTCACGCGGATATTGTATTTTGCCAGTTCCCGCGACCACGTTCGGGCAAAGGCGATGACTCCTGCCTTGGTGGCGGCGTAATTTGTCTGGCCGAAGTTTCCATACAGACCCACGACGGAAGAGGCATTGAGGATTACGCCTGAGCCTTTGCGGATCATGTGCGGCACGACGGCCCGCGAGCAAAGAAAAACGCCTTTGAGGTTGACCGAGATGACGGAATCGAAGGCTTCATCGGTCATCGTGCCGGCAACCGCGCCATCCTTCCACTTCACGAACTGCGCGTCGCGCGTGATGCCGGCATTGTTGATCAGTACATCAACCGTATTCCAGCGAGCGACGATTTCCTGAACGCCCGCTTCGACGTCGCGGGAGTCGCAGACGTTGGTTTTACGGAAGAGTGGCTCTCCGCCGAGCGCGGACAGTTCGCGCAACAGCTCTCCCTGCCCGGCATCGCTGACATCCCATACGGCCACCCGGCAGCCTTCGCTGGCGAACCGCCGGGCCGTGGCGAGTCCGATGCCCGCCGCGGCGCCGGTGACGATAACGACCTTACCACGCAGACCCGTGTCTTTCATGCGCCCCCTAAAAGTTGTACTTCAGCGCAAACTGGATCACTCTGGGCCCCGTCGTGGTTGATACGATCGCCCCGAAGTCGGTCGAAGGGTATATTACGTTGACCGGGTTGGCAAAATTAACATTGTTGAACAGATTGAAGAACTCGGCCCGGAACTCTACCCGTTGGCTTTCCGTGACCGGAATGGACTTTATGATGGAGAGGTCCGTGTCGATCTGCTTCGGGCCGCGGATGATGTTCCTTCCTAACTGTCCGAAGTCACCGAAGGCCGAGGGCTGCACAAAGGCTGTCGGGTCGAAGTAGGCATCCAAGCGGTCCTTCACATCGCCGCCCTTAATCGCGGATTGGAGCGTTCTGCCAGTCGCCAGGTCGGCCACCGTTGCCTCAAACGCGGCATCTTGACCGTAGATGGAGAACGGAACGCCGGATTGCAGGGTAACGATTCCCGACACGCTCCAAGTGTTCACCAGCTTTTTCGCGAAGGCGGAGCTGCCGTGATAAGCGTCCGGAAGGCTATACAGGTAACTCGCAACAAAACGATGCCGCCGGTCGAAATCCGAAGAGCCATAGTTGTGCTTTTCATTGACCATGTCGCCCGGGAGCAGTGTGACGTCGCTGACGTCACTCCCAGAGTAATCATCAAGTGAGTGTTGCCAAGTATAGCTGAGCAGCATTTGCAGTCCGTGGGAGAAGCGCTTTTTGAGAGTTGCCTGCAGGGAGTTGTAACTGGAGTTAGAGTTGCTCTCCATCAGGAAGCTGCCTAACCCGGGAGCGGTCAGATTTCCGAAGGCGGGGTAGAAAGGTCCGCCTAGATTCCCGGCGGTCCAAGGGAACCCTACCCCGAGCCCCCCGAGTGACGGATTTGGAACTCCTAGCGTGACCTCGGGTGTAGCCGCTTGGCTGAACGAGAACAAGCGCGGAAACTTGCGTCCCAGCGAACCGACGTAACCCAAGTCGAGCATCCAGTTGTTGGCGAAGCTGGTTTGCACGCCCAGATTGAAGGTCTGCACATAGGGTATGCTCCAGTCATGCAGGTCCGGATAGAGTCCGGTGGCCGGAATCGGAGCGGTCAGGGGGCCGAAGAAGGACGATGTGTAGGGCAGGAACGCTGGATATCCTCCCAGCGGGAAGATGTTTGTGTTGCTGAGATTCAGCGGAAACGCGCTGGGTAGTGGAACATTCACAAATGGGCTTACGTTAGGCGTGAACAGCGCGGTCGCCAGCATTTCGTACGGCATATTGAACAATTGGCTGTTGTATAGCCGCATGTTAGGCCGGTCATAAAAAATGCCGTAACCGCCGCGCAGGACAATGTCGCCCTTGTCCGTCAGCAGGTAAGCGAAGCCCACCCTTGGCCCGAAGTTCTTGTAATTGGAGTTCACCAGCCCGTCGCTGCCTTTGGGAAATCCGGGCAAGTTTCCATTCCCAGCCTGGACGAACCCCCCCGTGACAACCGAGCCGCACGTGGCCGCCCCCAGACAGCCCAAGAAAACGTCTGAAGCAGGCAAAGGCACCGTAGTCGCCTTCGACGGGTCGAATCCGACAAAATGGCCATGGGTTTCTGTGGTAGGACCGAAATAGTCATAACGCAGCCCGAGGTTTAGCGTGAGGCGTCGAGTGACCTTCCAGTCATCCTGGAAGAAGGCCGAAAAGTCGTTGGCGCGGTTATGGAGGCTGTTAGTTCCAGAGCCGATTGCGGACAGGCCAGTGAGCCCACCGAGAAAATCTTCAAATGGGGTGGGCTTGGTAGTAACAACGAGGGGATTAGCGCCCAGATAGAACAGTTCGCCATTGGGAAATACATCGAAATAGGGAGCATCCAATTCCTGCCGCTTGTATTCGCCACCGAACTTCATCGTGTGCCGGCCCTTCGTCCATGTCATCATGTCGCTGACGGGGTAAGTGTTGGTCGCAGCGTAGGTGATGCCAAGCGGAGACGGCCCCAGGGTGAACATGTTCAGGAAGGACATCGTCGGCATGCTGGGGAACAAGCTGCTCAGCGGAGACGCAATTCCTAAATCGGCTGAGGTGACAGGTGTAGAAGGTTTGCCAGGGCCATAAATCGTGCTCCAGCCGAACCTGAATTCGTTCAGCAGATGACTCGAAATCACCGACTGTACGCCTGCCGAAAGCACGCGCTGGTAGATGTCTTCCTCGGCCGGCCAGCCCGGAGCCTGCAGCGGGTTACCATCGCCAAACTGATTGTAGATCGCCTGATTTTCCCGGTTGAACGCTTGAAAGTATTTGGCAAAGAAACGGTTTGCTTGCGTCAGCTTTACATCCAGATTGGCATTGAACTGGTCTTCTTTGTAGGTCGAGTTGGAAGGAATCGTTGCCAGGACGGGGCTGGGCGGCGCGACGGGCGAGCCCACCGCCCCTATTGGACAACCGGCCCCGGTAGTAGTCACGCCGGGGGCCGAGGGAATCATATACTGCCCGTTGGGAAGCTTTTGGTTCAGCGCTGCAAATGCCACAGGGTCGACGTATCCAGTAGCGGGGTACGGGAAGGTGTTTAAGCCATAACATTGCGAGAGATTTAGCAGCGACGTAACATCGCGCTGCGGTCCCAAATACGCCGGCAGAAACATGGTGGAGAGCGAGTTAGTCAGCGAGGTGCCATTGGTTTCGCGGGTACCCTGATAGGAGATAAAAAACCAGGCACGATCCTTCAGCAATGGACCGCCCAGGGTGCCTCCAAACTGGTTGCGCCTGTACGTGGGCCTCGGCGTGACTACTCCTTCTATTCCATTCAGGAAGAAATTGTTCGCATCCAAAACGGTATTTCGCAGGAATTCGTAGGCGTTGCCATGGAGGCTGTTGGTGCCCGACTTGGTGACGGCGGCCACATTGCCACCCGCGTTGCGGCCCGCGGAGGCATCGTACATGCTGGTCTGCACGATGAACTCCTGGAGCGAATCGATGGACGGGACAGAAAGATTTGGGTTCTCGCCCGTGCCGATGGAATTCGCATCCACGCCGTTGATGATGACGTTGTTAGAGAGCGCGCGCTGGCCGTTGACGTACACAGCAACATCGCCGCGCCCCAACTCGGAGGAATTCTGGAGGGACCCCGAAGTTCCAGTCGTCAGAGTTAACAATTGCTGGAAGTTGCGGGTCGGCAACGGCAGCGAGTCGATCTCCTTCTCATCGATGACAGTGCCGCGGGCAGAGCTTTCCGTCTGCACCAGGGGCGATTCGCCGGTTACCGAAACCGTGGTCGGCGCACCAGCCACCTTGAGCGCAACGTCGGCGACCGTGCTTTCGGTGATCAGGACGACGATGCCTTCCAGGTTGGCTAGTGCGAATCCGCTCTGGTTTACTTCGAGCCGATAGGCGCCCGGGCCAAGCAGGGGAAACGTGTAGCGGCCGTTGCCGCCGGTTGTGGTTTCGCGCCGCACGCCAGCGTCGCTCATCAGCGCGACTTTTGCGCCTACCACGAGGGCCCCACTCGGATCCGTCACCACGCCCACGATTTGTCCGGTGGTGGCTGTCTGCGCCTGAGTCATCGGCGTCATGAAACAAAAAATGGCGGCGACTACCAGCAGAGTTGCCAGTGTTCGGATTCTCATACTTCCTCCTTAGTGTCGCAATTACGGTCTCGCAACTCGATGCTTCCGGCTGCGGGTGTACAGACGGACAAACTGCTCGACAGCCTCCTCGTCACTCACGCCCAGATAGCGCTTGGCGCCGAAGAGTTTCTCCACCAGAAAATGGGTAACAAACTGCAGGTACAAACTGACGTAGGCAAACCCGGGGTTCACGTCGCTGGGAAAAGGAATCGGCGCTTTTTGAAACAGGGCCGCCGAATAGGTGCGCAGACCTCCGGCAACTTCACGATAGCTATGAATGAAGTGCTTATGACGGAACTCAACTACGTCGACGTACATCAGCCGCCAGTAATCCAGATTCTCTGAGACGACACGGCCGACGGCCATCCCCAGCTTCTTGAGCGACTCCGGATCGGGGGATTGCATCAAGGGAAAAAGCTCTGTCTGCCGGAGGGCTTCCATTTTCTGCTCCATGCGCTGGACCAGATCGATGAAGATGTCTTCCTTGGTCGGGTAGTAGAGGTAGAGCTTGCCCATCGATACGCCGGCCTTGCGGGCGATTTCGCGGACGGTAGTACCGTGAAATCCTTGCCGGGTGAAGAGCTGTTGCGCGGCGCGTTCGATCTTGAGCCGGTTCTTGGCGACGGTGTCGTCCAGAAGCTTGGGCATATCTTCCATCCGCTCGTTTTACCAAGACGAGCGCTCGCTCTTGGTGAAGAATTTTAAGACGCCGCCCTTGGGCTGTCAAGAAGATTTCGCGGCCAGAGCTGGCGGTCGTCCAGGAACTAAGGATCAGGCCTCACGTAGATGCCAATCCGCCTATGCGGACCAGAAATCGGCCTGTGAAGTCAGCCGCGGTCAATCGACGGGTTCCCCTTTCAAAATCCCGCAAGGTAAGGGTTGCCGACGATACATCCACAATCGTTGCATCCGCTGCAACATGATGCGCAGGCTATAATTGCGCGCACGGAGGGCATCCGTGCCAGCATCGCGATTGGGAAAGGTTACGGACCTGCCAATCCGATCAAACTCGAAGACAGCCGGGGTTGTGCTTGTCTCCGTGATGCTCGGTTGCCTGGCTGCGCAGCTCGTCGAAGCTGCGGAACTGAAAAAGGAAACCGCTGCCGCGTTTGACCGCTATATTGGCGCGACCGAAAAACGGATCCAGGCAGAACTTCACAGCGGGCCTTTCCTTTTTGTTGACGAGTTGCCAGAGGCGCGTCGTGTGGAAGCCTACGCACAACTTCGTGAGGGACAAGTTCTGGTTAAGCAGGTCAGCATGAAGGAAGAGGGCCATGCCATCGAAGTCCCACACGGACTGCTTCACGACTGGACCGGAGTGCTGTTCATCCCGAACGCGTCACTGGCGCAAACCCTTGCTGTCGTCCAAGACTACGACAATCACCAGAACATCTACAAACCCGAGGTGCGCCATTCCAAGCTGCTCAACCGCAACGGCGACAATTTCAAGGTGTATGTCCAGTTCTACAAGAAATCGCTGGTTACGGTCGTGATCAATGCCGACTTTGACATCAACTACGAACGGTTCGGACCGAACCGCGCCGTGAGCCGTTCCTATTCCACGCGCCTTGCCGAGGTGCAAAACGCTGGCCAGGCCGACGAGCACGAGTTGGCTGTAGATGACGCGCACGGTTATCTCTGGCGCCTTGACACCTACTGGCGGTTCGAAGAAAAAGATAAGGGCGTTTACGTGCAGCTCGAATCGATCGGGCTGAGCCGCACAGTACCCGCCATTGTCGGCTGGCTGGTAAACCCGTTGCTGAGAAGCATCCCGCGTGGAACCCTTACGAGCCTGCTCGGCGCTACACGTGCTGCCGTCGCCAACCCGGGCGCAAGAGCGAGTTTTCTTTCCCAGACAGAGTCAGGGCTTCTTGAGACTGCGCTCGGATCGGAGGCACTCTTCCCACAATCCGATCCGATTGATGGAGTTGGTAAAGGAGCGGATCTCGAACCGAAAGGCAATCGAGATTGTGAACCAATTTTATTGTAACCACACACTCGTCGTGTGGCATAATACGTTCCGCCTCCCCGAAGAGCAGTTCCGACCGTGGGACGCAACACCCCGTGAGGCGAATGACCCGAATCCTGCGAGGCGGATCGTGAATTTGAGATGCTACCTGTTGTCCCTTCTGAAAATCCACCGTCCAGACTGTGAACATTGCAATCCTCGTGAAACGTGCGGAGATGAGATGCGAAAGCGGCTGGAAGAGTTGAACTGGCGGACGCAGCCGGGTTCGCTCGACAATTGGAATCATGGAGAGGTAGTGGAGGTCTTCGATCCCAAGCCCGGGGAAGTCGTAACAAGTCCGCCTATTTCGTTGGCGCAGCGGAAGAAGATTGCTTAGGCCCGACGGCGCCTGGGCGAGTACGCGGCAGGCGTTCATGCTGGAACTCAATCGTTCGGCATCAACTGCTTCCCTCTGCTACCAATCGGACTTGACACACCGTAAGTCGCGTCGATTTTGCACGTCCTCGGTAGTGGTGACCCCTGGGCTTGAATCCGCATCCCTACCCTTCTGAAGACAAGGCGAAGATAATCCACACTTCGTCACCTTGTGCTCTGAATCACCCAGCCTTCCCTCCGCGGAGCCTTGGACACTGATTCGATGACTGGTCTCCTCGTCCCTTCCCAGTGCAACAGAGACATGATCGAAAGCGGGTCGGGCCAGATGCCAGTTGTTGTCGTTCGTAAGCGAAGAAATGTGACTGCGGCAGCCCGGTAGGGAGTGATGGTGATCTACATAGCAGCCTTCGGATCATGCGAGATCCATTCGACCGAGTCGTTCCAATCGGACGCAATGATTTCAGGAACCCGATGGCCATCCTCGGCATTGAAAATCGCGGACTGGAAAAGATCCTTCCACGGCAGCCGTCCAAAGCGTTCGTGTGGCGCGTGCCAGCCCGCCACCGCGCCGGGGCGGCTTGCTGCTTGTTGCGAGGTGATGGGTTAGGGCTGCTAGGAATGGCTGACACATCAAGATGTGACCCTTCTCACTGACAGAGCGCGCTCATTTGTGTTTTCATTAATTCGAATCGCCTCTCCGAAGAGCACTTCCCGCCCGTTGAAACGCAACACCCCTAGAGGCGAGGGACCCAATCTCCTTATTGGTTGCGTTTAGTCGTCCGACACTCAGAAGTGGGGCTCATACCCCCTACTAACCACATTGGAGGCGTGTGAAGGAGGACACCAGGCAAGTCAAGTCAAGCCAAACATAGGCTACAAATCTGAATCTTAACGTTACTTACGGCGATGGCCTTGTTCGTTGTGCTAGCGATTACGGTTCAGGGCGCGTATCACGGCTTCGTGCGGAGCGAGTAATACGACATTCTAACCAACACTATGCCGCCCGATGTTATGGCACCACTACCAACTTACGACGCTCTTTGACTACTACTCTGCATGGCGGACAATTCTTAGTCCGCTACTGCTGTGTAGCGCAAGGCGTCCTCAAAGTTGCTGCGAAGGCGAAGGCAGCGAAGGCGGTGCACGATGAAGTCGAAGGTTGCCCAACTGCTCGAGCGATACGGCTACACACAGGATACCGAGCCAGCCGAGTACGTTCGGTACTGGAGGAGCGAACGTTACTCTCTTCCAGTCTCGCTAATCAACGGTATCTGGGAATTCTGTGACGACGCGAAGGTGCAACGCGGAACCGGCTCGCCGGTGGGACTTAGACGGCTGGAACTTGCCATCCTCCGCTCAGCAAAGCCGTAGGCGGTCATTTCACCAACAATCCCGGAGTGCTTGGGAAAAAGCGGGAGGTAGGACGCGTCGATTTCACGTCAAAATTAGCCTTAGAATGGCACTCTCAGAGCCTGCTAGGGCTGAGCTGCTCCTTTAATTTTGATAATGGGCAAATACTCCCATATCACTCACTGATGGGTCAATGAGCACTATTGCCTGGTTACGTAAACTATCGGCAAACAAGTGCGGAGGCAGAACCTCTTTCTCGGCTATTGCAGCTTCGCGTACTCCGCTGTGGCTTCTTTCAGGTGGGGATGTCAGGGTCGGCGTCCTTCATTGTGGACTTGGCCTCGCTGCGACCGCTCTTTTCTTTCGCGGCTTACGGCCCGTGCGTCTTCCCTGGGCTCAGTCGATCCCAGATTCTCGAACCGTAGGATCTTGGAGCGATCGCGAAACGGAAGGTGCAGGAAGATGTGCGGACCGCGGCGGGCGAGACTCATCATCCGTATCAGTATCAGTGGAAGTTTTCGGCCATCATCAGGCTGGTGCGCGCGTCGTCCAGTTCCACATACAGAAGGTACTTTCCGTCGGGTGAGACAGACAGGCCGGGGGCCGCTTGGTACGGGACTTTCTCCATATCCCCCATGACCGTGATTTTGCGAGTGGCAAAGTCGAAGAACTTGAAGCCGGGACGGTGCTTCGCGGACGTCCCAGTGTCCCCCACAAAATACAATCCATCCCGGCCAACGGCAAAGTATCCCCAGTAATTTTCTGGAGGTTCGTCGACGACTTTCATTTCCTGGCCGCCGTCGACCGGGACCCGCCAAATGCCGCCCTCGTTGAACTTGGTGTAGTAGACGGATTTGCCGTCGGGTGATTCGAGCGCGGCGAATCCTCCATTCCCGGTGACCTGCATTGGTTGCCCGCCATCGACGGTTCTTTTCCAGACCTGCCACTTGCCGCTGCGGTTGGAAGCGAAATAAATCCAGCTTCCGTCGTGCGACCAACTGGGGACGGCATCGTCAGAGCTGTCGTTTTGCAGTCGGCGAACCGGTCCGCCGTCGGCGCTGATGATATGAATATTCGGGTGCACGCCGGGACGGGAGTCAAAGGCAATCTGCCGTCCGTCGGGAGACCACCGCGGAGTGCCAGTGAGCGGTCCACCGAACGAGGTCAACTGGACGAGGTTGGTTCCGTCGGCGTCGGAGCGCCAGATCTCGAAACTGCCCGAGCGCGTGGACTGAAAGACGATGCGCTTGCCATCGGGCGAGTATTGCGGGCCTTCTTCTTGCAGGGTCGAGGAGATGAAACGCTGCTGCTTTCCGAGGCGATGGCCGGAACCGATCGGGACCCTCCAGATATTCTCATTCCAGAATCCGCTGTTGTAGATGAGGCGATTCCCGTTGAGGCTGATGGTCGGCATGCAGGCGTGTTCGGAACCGACAGAAAGGCGCTCGGGCGCGCCCCCGGCGGCGGACACGCGCCAAAGACCCCAACTGGCGCCGCCGCGGTTGGACGAGAAGACGAGTTCCTTGCTGTCAGGAGTCCAGGCGAGGCCTATCATGAGACGGTTGTCGAATGTGACACGGCGAGGCGTGCCGCCGGAGGTGGGCAACACATAGATGTCCCGGACGTCTTTGAGATCGCGGATAAAGGCGATGCTCTTGCCGTCGGGGGAATACTGGGCATACGCATCGCCGATGGATGGGACGGGCGGGGAGGAGAGTTGGCGGACGCTGAGGTCTTCGATATTGAGCTGCTGCACACTGCAAGGCTGATCGCCGGACCGATTGGCAAAGAGCAGGAATTTGCCGTCCGGAGACCAGTCTAGACCTTCATTGCAGTCCTGAGTGGGAGTGAATTCGAGCAGTTTGCGGGGTGGTCCGCCCAGGGCCGGAACGACGAAGATGCCGGGTGATTTGCCATGATCGGCATGCATGAACGCGATGTAGCGGCCGTCCGGCGAAAAGACTGGGGCAAAATTGTAGCCAAACTGGTGAGTGATCTGGAGGGGTTTTTCGACGCCGATCTGCTTGATGTAAATGTCGATGCCGGCGTCGGACTCATCCCCATCCCAGTCGAATGCCACCTGGTTGCCATCAGGAGAAAACGCTCCTTTCGAATAATCGTTTGAAAAGGATGTGAGTGGCACCAGCTGGACAGCGGAGGACGCCGATAAGTCTCCAGTGCGCCACGGCCGGAACCAGGCAACAAGCCCAAGCGCCAGGGCAAAGCCGACCGTACCGGCGGCCCAAAGTTTCCAGTGGTGGGCATGTGGGGATGACGGGGCAGCGGGCGCGGCGGAGGTTTGAACTGAGCTTTGCTCTTGGCCATCGGTAGTGGATTCCGAGAGTTCAGGGGCCGAAGACGCGGAGCCCGAGCCATTGTGGAGAGGCGCGATAAAACGATAGCCGCGGCGCGGCAGGGTTTCAATGAAGCGAGGGACATCGGGATCGTCGTTCAAAGCCTGACGCAACTTCTTCACTGCGGTATTGAGGCTGTGATCGAAGTCGACAAAGGTGTCGGAGGGCCAGAGGCGGTCGCGCAGTTCTTCGCGGGTGACGACTTCTCCGGGCTTTTCGAGAAGAAGAACAAGAATCTGAAAGGGCTGGTCCTGCAGCTTGATCCTGAGGCCATGCTTGCGGAGCTCGCGGGCGCGCAAGTCGAGTTCGAAGCTTGAAAAGCGCAAAGAATGGCCGTTCGATCTGGTATCGTCCATGGGCACGCGTGAGTCGAGCGGTTGAGATTCTGAGCCGTCGGAAAAGGAAAGTCTACCATCCCTTGTCTGTTACAAAATGTAACGCGCCGTTAGTGGCCAAAGTTCCCCGATTGTTCATCTGAAATTGTTCACCCATCTGATTCGAGGCCGCACGTTCACGCCGGGGAGCCGAGAGCGAGTTCCTGCACAAGTCACCTGACAATTTAAACCATGCTCTTTCAGCAGATTGCACGGTCACCCGCAGATCGGCCACGTTTCACCTCGGGAGCATTTCCCTTTTGTCTGACCCATCGTTCAATGCACATGTGAGCGCGAAAAGCCCGAAGCGGCGTCGCGAAAACGTTCCCAAAAATAGAAAACTAAGGAGGAGTTATGAACAAGAATGCAGCAGGTTTGGTAGTAGCAATGGTTTTGGTGCTGGGAGCAGTGGTGCCGGCGTTGGCGCAGTACTCCGGGCCGATGAAGGTCACGGTTCCTTTTGAGTTTGTGGTGGAAAACGATCGCATGCACGCTGGGGACTACACGATTCAGCGAGTGGCAAACGGCAGGCTGCGCATCCAGAGCAACGATGGGCGCACCGCGGCGGCTTTTCTAGCGATACCGAAGCAAGGAAAGGCTGCGCCAGAGAAAGCCCACTTTATTTTTCACCGCTACGGCAGCGAATACTTCCTGGCGACGATCTGGACGCCGGGACTGGAAGTGGGATGGGAAGTGCTGCAGGGAAAACTGGAGACGGAACTGGCAAGGAAGGGAACGTCGCCAGCGGAGACGGCGATGGTTATGGGTCATTAAGGAGCGGACGATCGGTGGTGGGCGAGAGGAATCTCAGACCGAGCCCACCATCGATCGTCGCGAGGTAGCGCAGCAATCCCAAAGGCCGCTACCGTGTTACCTGGATCCAGCCTGGCCTTGAAACGCGGCGACGCTTCTGGCAATCCGTTCCATCATTTTATAGCCTCCAGAAGGGGCAAACCTCGTAGACCACACCAATACCGCCGCCTCCGAGCTTCTCGACGATGCGGTAGTGCGAGATGGTCTGGCCGATCATTGGAGCCGGCAAGTCAATGAAGGCCATGGAGTTGGCAGTGTCTCGAAGGGATAGTTGGCGAAAAATCGCCATATCACCCATCCTATGAAAGAGGATGTCAAGAAAAAAGACTTCTCCCCGCCCCTCGGAGAGATGCGGGTGTGGTGACTTACATCCAGCCCCATCTCATTCTCAGAAGGGTGATTGGTTTTGGCCGCTTCGGCCGTCGCAGATTCCAGCGGCAATGCCAACCCCAGTGGGTTGTCCCTACTCGATCGTTTCATGAACCACGGTGCTCGACGCTATTCGGTTCCGAAGCTACGCAAGCGAAGGGTTGGTTCAAGTGCCAACCATGATCCTATGTGAGACTCGAGGCCTACAGCTTTTTGGGGTTATCCGAGGGGGCATAGGATTGACCCGGAGACGCGGTGCGAAACGGCAGCACACAGAGCGCCTAATGAGTGAATGGATACTCTCCCTCGAACCCGAGCATCGCACGAACCAATGGGCCACCACCGAGGCATGAAAACCTGGGGAGATCTCGCGAGTTCTGTTAGATACTCAAGCGGCTTGCGTTTTCAGTTGTTCTGCGTCGAAACGTTCTCCTCTCTTCCAAAGTGTCAAAGTAATGGCCGCGATCTTGCGCGCCAGTGTCAGACGAGCCATCTCCGGCTTCATCCCTTTGGCCAGCAACGCCGCGTAGAAATCGTGGAACGGTCCCCTACCACAGCTGGCCCTGGTGGCCGTACTCTTGAAGATCTCCTTCATCTCATGGTTGTGGTTCCGATTGAGACCACGGAGCTGCTGGGGTTTCTTGGAGCGTTGCAACTGCCCGCCAACATAGCGGTATTGCGCACTGTCGTGGGTTTCAATCCCCAGGCCACTATAGGTCCACAGTTGCCGCTTGCTGCGGAACCGGTGCGGGGTTTGCATCAGCGCGATCAAGCGGGCGGCTCGAATCGGCCCGATGCAGGGAATCTGGCGCAGCAGTTTCGTCGCCTTATGTTTCCGGCTCTCGGCCAAAAACTCGGGTCGCAGGTTTCGCCGCAAGGCCTGCAATCCGTCCAGCTGCTGATAGAGCAACTCCGCGCGGCGACGCACCCCGGCTTGCGTAATCTTGCTCAACCATTCCTCCCGATAGCGCGAGGCATAGACCTGGGTGCCGGCACAGGGAATGCCCCAGCCTCGATACAGCGCCTTCAGCCGATTCATCACGCGGGTCAAATCTTTGCTGATGGTCTGATAACTGCGCCCCAACTCGCGCAGCGTTCGTAGTCCGTTTTCTCCGTGGTAGACCGGGCGCAGCATTCCCGTGCGCAGTAGTTCAGCCAGCTTGCGCGCGTCCACCTTGTCGCTCTTGTTCCCCTCCTTTAATAAAGCATTGCGCCGCGGGTTGCAGACCAGAACTTGTTGCACCTGGGGCTGCAGCAGATCGTACAGCCAGGCCGCCCACGTTCCTTCTTCCCAGGTCACATGGAGTTCGCCCCGGAGACCGTGGATGAACTGCAGAATGCTGCTGGCTTTGGTTTCCAGAATGCTTTCCATGACCAGTTTCCCACTCCCATTGAGGACGGCGATCACAATCGCTTCCTGGTGCACGTCCATGCCGATATACTTGATGTCGCGACTCATTGCAGTTGCCTCCTTGGGGGAAAGGTCATTCGTGCCAACGCTTATCTTCCCCCCAAGGTAAAGTGCCATTCTCCCGCCGATTTGCCTACGCCCGACTGCACCTCTTTCCCACCGCACACACCATTGCAGTTACTCTCTCGCCGCCGTAGCGGAGCGGAGCCCTGCACAGCGTAGCGGAGCGGAGGCGGCGCCACCCATTCGACCCTCTCAAGCGGGGCGCTCTTTCATAATGCATTGAGCCTGGGTCGGCCAATTCTCAATGACTGAGAACTGATTTCGCCAATAACCAGCTTGTCTCGGTTTCCTCCTGCCGGATGTACACTGTCAAACTGCGACCCCGTTTGAAGCTCACGCCAACTATGCCGCCACAAGCACCTCGTTTGCGCGTCTGGGTGTACTTGTGGCTCGATCGCTGGCTCCAGCGATGGGTGCGGCTGCTGGGCATCGTGCAGGAGGGTTTCTGGCTCGGCTGTCTCGACCACGAAGACCTGACCGCCGTAATGATCCGAAGCTTTCAGCAGAGCCGCCTGTACAACGGCCTGGAACACAACCAGTCTGGTCTTTTCCCTTGGGAGCAGGAGACCGTCGACCGTTTCTTCCGGCCAAGTTCAAGGATTCTGGTCGCCGCTTCCGGTGGTGGGAGGGAAATTATCGCCCTGCACGGCCTTGGGTTCCAGGCGGATGGCTTTGACTGCACTCCACGCCTCGTCGAAACTAGCCGACGGCTCTTGCAGGAGCTCGGCATCCCCTCAAACGTCATGCTCTGTCCGCCGAATGACGTGCCACGGGAATTGACGCCGCACGATAGCCTCATCGTTGGGTGGGGGGCGTACACGCAAATCCCCGGGAGTGCCCGCCGGATCGCATTTCTTCGAAAGCTCCGCGCCTCGGTGCCGCCCGAGGCCCCCATCCTCGTCTCCTTCTGGGTTAGAGAGGGAACGTCGCCCGATGAGGGCAGAGCCTTCCGGCTTGCGAAGTGGTTTCGATCTCTACGAGGCCGGCGCGCGGAGCCCTTGGAAACCGGCGACCACGTGACAGACCGCGGTTATCACCACTGTTTCGCCAAAGCAGAGATCGAAGCGGAGTTCAAGGCAAGTGGATTCCGGATGTGCCACTACTCCCAGGCGGACTACCCTTATGCAGTGGGTGTCGCGGAGTAGGACGACGCCACTATCGACCTTACCCGTGCCGCCCCTCACCGCTTCTGTCAGCGCCGCGCGGTCGTACCAATCTTGACATAGCACTCATTGACTGGGTTGTGGCCGCTATCGCCTTCCATGAAAAGGCCGGTCGATGTCAAGGGCGATTTGTTTGCCGTTCCTAAGTCTCCCCTTCCCTTCCTAGCGGAGCGGCGTTCAGAGCGGCTCGGAGCGGTCAAGGGCGCGTTGTGTGCGGCGTCAGCGAACCCTTGACGGCGGGGACCGCTCTGCCCCTCTTCCGCGGAAAGAAAAGGGGCTGACGTTCCAGACTCGGTTCCGATTAGGCCAGCGCTCACGAAAGCCGTACATTCCATTTTCTGTTTGTCGGCGGGTCCTTTCTCCTTTTTTCGGTTGGCCCGCGCTCCTAACTGTCGCCACCGTTCCATCCGCACTCAGGTTTGCGAGCAAGCATCTGGAAGGGGTGTTACCACGATAGGGGCTATCCGGATGAAAATTGATTCGTTGACGCGAACAGGGATTTGGGGGGACAATGGCAGCCGTTTTTGAGTCAAGAAAACTTCCGGTCAAGGTAAATCGGAGAAAGAATGAGAGTTGGGGGACTGAGTTCACAATCTCGCGACACGAGGTTGTCCCATGACTAGTCCGATTCAGGTGATCGTAAGGAGCCAAACGGTGAAGGTTTACGCTAAGCTCGTTTGCGTCCTGTGCTTATGGGCTCTTTGGAAGGCGACGGCGAATCTGGCTTTCTGCTATTTGTTTTGGATCACAACTCTAGCGTGGGTAGTACGCTACATTGTCCATGCCAAAGCAATAGGTGGATTGTTTATTTTGTTGGGAATCACTTCCAACGCTTTGGTTACATTGTTGAATGAGGGTGTTATGCCGTCCGTTGGCATTCCCTCTACCTTCCAGCCAGCATCTCCGATTTGGAATGTGTCCGGCAACGGGCAATGGTTGGCGCTTGGAGACCAAGCAGCATTGTACCGTTTTAGTGTTGGGGATATTTTGTTGATCGTAGGCCTTCTACTGTTTGTGATGTGGAAAGTGTACCGTTTGGTCTTTATACCCTCCCATCAAAGATGGAAGTATTGTCGCTATACGAGGTAATTCCCCGCTCGTCCTTCCACCCCGAGATGTTCTGCTTTCGATCCATAGACCCCCATCTGATTGTGGACCGTGGCGCTCTCGCTCAACTGTGTTAATGGCCGCATAGGTCGCCCAGGGTTTAACAATTTGAATTCAAAGTAGCTCGCTGTTGTGACACCGCCTTTGCACTCTTTGACGATTACAACCATGGTGGCTTACAGAAGTCTTTCACGATCACTTCGAGAAGCGAGCGGTTTTTTGTATTCAGCTAGGATTGAGAACCGGACGTAGAACTCTATGTGGAAACTTGTTGTAACCTTTCATCCATGCTCATTGTTTCCTCCACTGATCGAGTCTTCATTCTTGCCGGAGCAGGAGTGAGCGCGGAAAGCGGCATTCCAACTTTCCGTGGTATGGGTGGCCTTTGGAGAAGCTATAGGATCGAGGAGGTCGCTTCGCCCGAAGCTTGGAACCGTGATCCGCAACTGGTATGGGAGTTTTATTCCATGCGGCGACGGGTGGCGTCGGCGGCCAAACCGAACCCAGCCCACCTCGCTTTCGCCAAACTTGAAAACGCGCTGCAAGATCGCCTTTTCGTCTGCACCCAGAACGTGGACAACCTTCACGAGCGGGCGGGTTCGAGAAACGTCGTCCACATGCACGGAGAACTTTTCAAAAGCCGTTGCGACACTTGCATCCGCCCTCCTCTTGACGATACGAATCTTTACGAGCCTCCCACCAAGCTTCCCCGATGCAGATGCGGCGGTCGGATTCGTCCGCACATCTGCTGGTTCGGCGAAGTGCCGTTCGAATTAGATCGAATTTATCGCGCACTAGATCAATGCACTCTCTTTATGGCCGTAGGGACGTCAGGCGTGGTCGAGCCCGCTGCCAGTTTTGTTGCTCAAGTCGCTGGCACTGCGCGGACAATCTATATCGGACCGGAGACCCCTGCAAACGCATCCTCGTTCGCGGAATGCCACTTGGGCAGGGCAGAAGAGGTATTGCCTGACCTGTTCGGTTTTTTTTCTTAGCGTACTTCTGAAGGAGGAATTGCTGCTCGACACGTCGGGGTTGTGCGAGCAAACTCTCTCCGCTCTCTATCGAGCATATCCCAAGGTAGTCCTGGCGATCCCGCACGTCTGGTGCTTAGGTCATTGCAAACGCGATTGAAAAACCATGGAAGACTGTTCCACTTGACGTTAGTCGCTCTTTTGTTATAGTTACCCTCACATTTTACGGATACGTTGCGGTTGGGACGTGCCGGTAATCGATGCAGGAGGAAGAGACCATGGCTGGTGCGCTCGCGACGCGGAGTGCGGCCGCAGAGATAGTGGGAGAGCAGATCGAGGTCGGGCTCCGGGAACGGAAGAAGGCGCGCTTGCGGCAGCAGATTATCGACACTTCGATCAAGCTGTTTCGCAAGCACGGATATGGGGCCACGCGAATCGACGACATAGTGCAAATGCTCGAAATCAGCCAGCCCACCTTTTTTCGGTATTTCCCCAGTAAGGACGCGGTTCTGCGCGAGGTGGGAGAACGCGGGTATGCCTGCATCTGCGAAAGGCTGCGTTCGGAGCTTTCAACCAAGGCGGGGACGGGCGAGCGTTTGCGGCGGCTGTACGTGACCATGGCGCGGGAGGTAGAAGCTGACCGCCAACTGTGGCAAGCGGTAGTGCTGTCGGGTGCCATGGATCCGGTGCGATCCGCAGAACTGCGGGGGCACGAGGAGGCTGCCGTCCGCCTGCTGCGAGAAATTCTGACGCAGGGGCAGAAGCGAGGCGAAGTGACGCGCGCGTTTCCGGTGGTGCATCTGGCGGAGTTCATGGAAGGGCTCTACAACACGGTGGTACGCCAATGGGCGGTGGATCTGACCGGGCCGCACAAACTCACGGACCGTGTGCGGAGCGCGGTGGAGTTTTTCTTGTGTGGGATTCGACCGTAAGATTTTCTGGAATCGCAACAAGTATTTCTTTGCTGTTGAGTCATACCCGTTAGAAGGGAGCGCGATGAAGGCCGCCGTTCTGCACGCATTCAAGACACCGTTATCGCTGGAGGATGTGCCCCGGCCGGAAGCTGGCGCTGACGAGGTTTTGATCGAGGTAGAAGTTTGCGGTGTATGTCATTCCGATCTGCACGTGGCTGACGGCGACTGGACGCAATTGGCCGGCATTGTAAAGCAACCGCTGATCCTGGGACATGAGATCGTAGGCCGTGTGGTGGAGCGAGGCGCGGCGGTGCAGAGTGTCCAGGAAAGTGCCCAGGAAAGCGTCCAGGTGGGAGACCGTGTCGGGTTGCCGTGGGTGCAGTGGACATGCGGGCAATGTGAGTTTTGCCGCGAGGGCAACGAGAATCTATGCGTGCGGCAGCGCATCACGGGCGTCATGGTGGATGGCGGATATGCGGAATTTGCGAAGGCGCCCGCCAGCCACGTGGTCAAGATTCCTGAAGCGCTTTCCTCCGAGCAGGCGGCGCCGCTGCTTTGTGCGGGAGTCACGGTTCATCGCGCCCTCAAGCAGGCCAAGGTTCGCGCCGGGCAGCGGCTGGCGGTTTTCGGTGTGGGGGGACTCGGCCACATTGCGGTCCAGATTGGCCGGGCTGCGGGAGCGGAAGTGACCGCGGTCGATATTTCCGAAGAAAAACTCGCGCTGGCGAAATCGCTGGGCGCCACGCGCACACTGAACGCAGCGACGAGCAACGTGGTGAAGGAAGTGCGCGGTTCCGGCGGAGTGCACGTTGCTCTCGTCACTTCGGCGGCCAAGTCCGCCTACGACATAGCGTTCTATTGTGTGCGACCGACGGGGACGCTGCTGGCGGTGGGACTGCCTGCAAAGGAAATCTCGTTTCCCGCAATTCTGATGGCGGCTAGCGAGATTCAGATCAAGGCTTCCGCCGTGGGCACGCGGGAAGATCTGCGCGAGGTTCTGGCGATGGGGGCAGCCGGTATCGTGCATTGCCAGGTGACGACGCGCCCGCTCGGCGAGGTGCAAGAAGTTCTGCGGCAACTGAGCCGCGGAGAGGTCTCGGGGCGGGTGGTGCTCCGTCTGCGAGAGTAGTTTCCGGGCAACTCGCGGCCGACGCGCGGTTTGCAAATGGTGGAGAGAGCATATTGACGTTAGCGACTATAAGATGATATTAACTATCAGTTTTGCGTGGCGCTGCCGCCCGGAAAGGCCATTTTCAGAGTGAACGTCAAAGAGCTTTTCGATTTAAGCGGGCGGGTGGCCATTGTTTCAGGTGGCTCGATGGGGCTGGGTCGGCAGATGGCCGAGGGCCTGGCGGAGATGGGGGCGAATCTGGTGCTCTGCGCCCGCAAAAAAGAGCGCTGCGAGGAAGCGGCGGGAGCATTGCGCAGCCGAGGCGTTCAGGCGCTCGCATTGGGATGCGATGTCAAAGACAGGGCGGCGATTCAGCAAGTCGTGGAGGAGACGCTCGCGAAGTTTGGCCGCATCGACATCCTCATCAACAACGCCGGCGTGTCGTGGGGAGCTTCGGTGGAAGAAATGACGCTGGAGCAGTGGGACAAAGTTCTCTCCACCAACTTGACCGGCACGTTTCTGTTTTGTCAGGCGGTGGGCAAGGCCATGGCCGCACAGGGGTCGGGCAAGATCATCAACATCGCATCGGTGGCGGGTTTGGGCGGAGCGTCGGCGGAACTGCAGGCGATCGCGTACCACGCGAGCAAAGGTGGAGTGATTGCGTTCACCAAGGATCTGGCGTGCAAGTGGGCGCCACACAACATCCAGGTGAATGCGATTGCCCCGGGATGGTTTCCGACGCATATGTCGGGCTGGATCATCGAGCACCGTAAAGATTCCCTGTTGGCGAAGATCCCGCTGGGCCGCTTCGGCGGCGATCACGATCTGAAGGGCGCGGCAGTGTTTTTGGCATCGGACGCTTCAGCGTACGTGACGGGCCACGTGCTGGTCGTCGATGGAGGCCAGACGGCCTGGTAAGAAAGACTTCTATGAATCTTCCCCTGACCCCGGTTCGCTTCCTTCGCTACTCAGAGCGGCAGTTTCCCCGCAAGACCGCGGTGGTATGCCAGGACTTGCGGTTTACTTATGCCGAGTTTGGCGATCGTGTGGGGCATCTGGCGGGAGCGCTGCGCGCCGCCGGAGTGAAGCTGGGCGATCGCGTGGCGTTCCTCAGCCTGAACTGCCATCGGCTGCTCGAAGCCTACTACGGAGTTCTGGAGGCGGGCGGCGTTCTGCTTCCACTCAATATCCGCCTGGCCGCACCAGAGCTTACCTACATTCTGAATGATTCCGGGGCGACGGTGCTGTTCCTGGAACAGGAGTTTGTGGGTCTCGTGGATTCGTTCCGGCAAGGCCTGCGCACGGTGCGCTCGTTTTATCAGCTCGATGGGACGCCGCAGTCGGGGTGGCTCTCCGTTCAAACCTACGAGCAGATGCTGGCTTCCGCCACGCCCTCCCGCGAAGAGCTGATGACGTTCGATGAGAACTCCGTGGCAGAAATGTTTTACACCAGCGGAACCAGCGCCAGCCCGAAGGGCGTGATGCTCTCGCATCGCAATGTGTACCTGCACGCCATGAACCTCGCTGTGTATCATCACGCGCGTTATGAGAACGTGCTGATGCACACGATCCCTTTGTTTCACGCCAATGGCTGGGGAGCGGCTCACACGATCACGCTCGTGGGCGGAACGCACGTTATGCTTCCCCGCTTCCTGCCCGAGGAAGTATTTCGCCTGGTGGAAGAAGAGCGGGTGAGCGCGCTGAGCCTGGTTCCAATTATGGCCATGGTGCTGGTGAACTCGCCGGCGCGTTCCAAGTACGACCTCAAAAGCGTGGAGTGGTCGGTGATCGGCGGCGCCGCATCTTCTCCAACTCTGATCCGCGAGGTCGAAGAAAAGTTAGGATTCAAATGCTTTTCGGGATACGGACTAACAGAGACTGCCCCGTCTCTTGCCACCGCCGAACTGAAACCAGACATGCAGCACACATCCGCGCCCGAAGAGCGGCACGTCATGCAGGCCATGACCGGCTATGCCTACCCGGGCAGTGAGCTTCGGGTGGTTGATGCAGAAGACAACGATGTGCCGCGCGACGGTGTGACGATGGGAGAAATCATCGCCCGCAGTGACGGCGTGATGGCGGGTTATTGGCGACAGCCGGAAGCCACGGCCGAAGCGATGCGAGGCGGATGGTTTCACACCGGCGACATGGCCGTGATCGCGGAGAACGGATACATCCTGATCGTGGATCGCAAGAAGGACATTATCGTGAGCGGCGGAGAAAACATTTCGTCGCTCGACGTAGAGAAAGTGCTGGCGGCCCACCCCGGCGTTTACGAAGCCGCTGTAATCCCCGTGGCCGATAAGAAATGGGGCGAGGTGCCGAGGGCCGTAGTAGTGGCGAAGCCGGGATCCAAACTCAGCGAAGTGGAACTGATCGAGTTCTGCCGCGCGCGTCTGGCCCACTACAAGTGTCCGCAATCGATTGAGTTTTGCGAAGGCTTGCCCAAGACCGCAACCGGAAAGGTTCTGAAAAGAGAGTTACGTAAAAAGTATCAGACGGGAGTTGCACTATGAACAACCTCGTGAGAATCAAATGATGTCGCAATCCTTACCATCGACAACCCACCGGTGATCGCTCTCAGTCCGGGCGTGCCGGAGGGGATCTGGGCGGCGATCGATGAGATCAATAGCGACACCGCGGTGGAGGCGGCGGTCGTAATCGGCGCGAGTTCGGCAAGATATTTGCCGAGTTCGACAAAGAGCAGGTCGCGGCCGCGTAGGGTCTGAATCTGCAGGGAACAACGCGAAAGTGGGATTCGTTGTGGGATGACAAAGAATTTGGAGATCTCATGAGAGAGGCAGTCATCGTAGCCAGTTCGCGCACGGCCCTGGCCAAGTCATTTCGCGGATCGTTCAATCTGACACGCCCAGAGGACCTGGCAGCGCACTGCATTCAGGATGTGCTGCGCAAGACACCGCAGCTTGATCCGCGCGAGGTCGAAGACGTCATTCTCGGCTGCGGGCAGCCCCATGGCCCGCAGGGACACAACATCGCGCGAGTTTCCGCGTTGCTGGCCGGTCTGCCAACTTCGGTCGGCGGAGTCACCCTCAACCGGTTTTGCTCTTCCGGCCTGCAGTCGATCGCGCTGGCCGCGTATCAGATCGTGAGCGGAGGTTGCGACGCGGCGATCGGCGGCGGCGTGGAAAGCATCACTCTCACACCGCGCAACCACGACCCGAGTCCCCGGCTGCTGGAAAAGATGCCGGGCGTGTACATGGTAATGGGGGAAACGGCCGAGGTCGTGGCCAAGCGCTACAAGATCAACCGGCAAGTGCAGGACGAGTACGCTCTCCTGAGCCAGCAGCGCACGGCTCGCGCCCAACGAGAGGGTTTCTTCCAGGGGGAAATCGCACCCATGCGCGCGGTGCGAGCGACGCTGGATAAGAAGACCAACGAAGTGATCGCGAAGGAAGAAGTATGCGCCGATAAGGATGAATGTAATCGTCCCGACACGACGCTCGAAGGCCTGCTGGCGCTGAAGCCGCACTTTGACCCGACGAGCGGTCAGGGCACGGTCACTGCGGGAAACTCCTCGCAGCTTTCCGACGGCGCTTCGGCCACGCTGTTAATGTCGCGGCAGCGCGCGGACGAGCTCGGCATTTCTTACAAACTGATTTTCCGCGGTTTTCAGGTGAGCGGCTGCGATCCCGACGAGATGGGCATCGGACCGGTCTTCGCGGTGCCGAAGTTATTGCAGCGCGCCGGCGTGAAAATGATCGACATCGACCTCTGGGAACTTAACGAAGCGTTTGCGGTCCAGGTTGTTTACTGCCGCGATCATCTGGGAATCGATCCGGAGAAATTGAATCTGAACGGAGGTTCGATCTCGATTGGCCACCCCTTCGGCATGACCGGGTCGCGGCTGGTGGGAACGCTGGCGAACGAAATGGCGCGGGGCAAGGGGCGCTACGGAGTCGTCACCATGTGCGTGGGCGGCGGTCAGGGTGCAGCCGGACTGTTCGAGCGTGCGGGCTGAGAGCGGAAGGCATGAGCCACATCATCCTGGTGCGCCATGGGCAAGCGTCTTTTCTGGAGCGGGATTATGACAAGCTCTGTGCGAATGGCGAGGCGCAGTCTGAATTGCTGGGCAAGTATTGGTCGCGGCGGGGCGTGGTTTTTGACGGTGTCTATTCGGGCCCGCGCGTCCGGCAACTGGAGACGTCTCGAATCGTGGCCGAGGCATATCGCAGAACCGGTGTTGATTTTCCCGAGGCAGTGGTCATGAGCGAATTCGACGAATATCAAGCGGAGGCAGTGCTGCGGGAATGCCTTCCGCAACTGCTGCAGGTGAATGCCGAGATCAACGAAATGCACTGTGCGTATAAAGGTTCCAGTGAGTTCAGTGACCGGCGCAGGACGTTTCAGAAGCTGTTTGAGGCGGTGATCAGCAAATGGGTGGGGGGAGAAATTTCGGCGGATGGCGTCGAACCCTGGCACGAATTCTGTTTGCGAGTGGAGCGCGGGCTGGCTCAGGTAATGCGCGACACTCCTCCCGCAGCGAGCGCGGTGGTTTTCACTTCGGCGGGAACGATTGGCGCGGCGATGCGCCGGGCTCTCCATCTGTCTGCCGAGGACACGCTGCGGCTGACCTGGATGTCGCGCAACGCTTCGTTCAGCGAATTTTTGGCTTCGGGCGAACGTTTCACGCTAAGTACATTCAATGCGCACCCGCATCTCGACGGAGACGGGTTGCTGACGTACCGGTAGTCGATATTCATACGGTGAAGCGACGGGCGTCTCGTGAGCCTGCCCTGGGCGAAGTCGAAGGGTCAGCCGGGCGGAGACGCCCGGCGCTCCACCAACAGGAATTGCGAGATGGTGGCACTTTGCGATCAAGCGGGAACGGTGAGAGCAGGCGAGGAGCTCGATCTCGCCCGGCTGCAGCCGTTTTTGCGGGAGCACTTTGGCCACAGCGGACCGGTTTCCGTCGAACAGTTTCCGAGCGGGCACTCGAATCTCACGTACCTGGTGCGAGTGGGTACGCGGGAAGTTGTGTTGCGACGCCCGCCCTTTGGCAGCAAGGTGCGGTCGGCGCATGACATGGCGCGCGAGTATCGCGTGCTGTCGAAACTGCACCCCGCCTATCCCTTCGCGCCGAAGGCGCTCCTCTATTGCGACGATCTGTCGATTCTCAATGCGCCTTTCTACGTGATGGAGCCGATCCGAGGAATGATCGTGCGCCGTGATCCACCTTTGGGCGTGTCTTTTCCACCGGAGACGGCGCGGCGATTGAGCGAAGCGTTCCTCGATAACCTGGCGCGTTTGCACTGCCTGGATTACACCGCGATTGGCCTGGCTGATCTGGGCAAACCGCAAGGCTATCTTGAGCGCCAGGTCAAGGGCTGGATCGAGCGCTATCACAATTCGAAAACGCACGACCTGCCGGAAGTCGAACGCATTTCCACGTGGCTCATCGAACGAATGCCGGTCAGCCATGAGACGGCGCTGATCCACAACGACTACAAGTATGACAATTTGGTGCTCGATCCCGACGACGCGACAAAGATCGTGGGCGTTCTGGATTGGGAGATGTGCACGCTGGGAGACCCGCTGACGGATCTGGGGACAGCGCTTGCGTACTGGACCGATCCGCAGGACCCAGAGGAGTTTCAGGAAATTCGCAGCGCGCCGACTACCATGCCGGGGACACTGACGCGGGCGGAGTTAGTCGAGCGCTACGCGGTCGCAACCGGACGCGATCCCGGCGACATGATCTTCAATCTGACGTTTGCCCGCTTCAAAGTCGCCGTCATCATTCAGCAGATCTATTACCGATACGCCCAGGGATTGACGCAAGATGCGCGCTTCGCAGTCTTGCCGACAAGAATCCACACTTTGTTGCGCGCATCGTGGCGTTGCGCGGAAAGCAGGGCGATATGAGTGGGCATCTGCTGCAAAGCTCACTGCGGATAGTAGCGAACCAGCCATTCGGCAACACAGCAGGGCTTGCTGGAAGGCTGGCTCTCAACACCCTGACTCTCGACATAGATGAGGAAGGCGGCGTCGACAAACGCGGGCGACTTCTTCGCCGAAAGCAGAGTAACGCGAGCGCGAACTGGCGAACCGGCACGAACGGCGGACGGGAAGCGAACTTTATTCAGGCCGTAGTTGATGGTCAAGGCGACGCCCGAACGGACACGGATTGTCTGTTTGAGAAAGTAGCTCAGCAGCGAAAGAGTCAGAAAGCCGTGGGCAACGGTGCCGCCGAAGGGCGATTCGCGCTGGGCGCGTTCCGGGTCGAGGTGAATCCACTGGCGGTCCTTGGTGGCGTCGGCAAATTTCTGGATACGATCCTGGGTGACGACAAACCAGTCGGTCGGGGGGAATTCGCGTCCTTCGCACTGTTTCAAGGAATTCAGATTGTCAATTTCAAAAGGTGGCATAGGAGCACTTCATGACGACATTAACAGACATCCCGCGCAAGACGACAAAGGGAACGGCGTTTCTGCTCGAAGACTCGACACCCCAGGACATTTTCACGCCTGAAGACTTGACCGAAGAACATCTCGCCGTCGCCCATATGGTGGATGAATTCTGGGCCAACGAAGTGGAACCGAACCTGCCGGCGATCCGCGACAAGAAGCCGGGCGTAGCGATGGCAGTGCTGCGGAAAGCGGCGGAGCTGGGCCTGACCGCGATGACCATCCCGGAAGAGTATGGAGGCATGGCCATGGATCTGCCGTCAATGATGGTGACGGCCGAACGCCTGGGACGCGACGGCTCTTATGCAGGCTGGCACTCGGCCCACACCGGCATCGGCACGCTGCCGATCGTCTACTTTGGAACGGAGCAGCAGAAGCGGAAGTATCTGCCGAAGCTCGCTAAAGTCGAGCTGCTGGCTGCTTATGCGCTGACCGAGCCGCTGGCAGGGTCCGATGCGCTGGCGGCGCGAACCCGCGCCGATCTCTCGCCCGATGGAAAACACTACATACTGAATGGCCAGAAGATGTGGATCACCAATGGCGCCGCGGCCGATCTGTTCACAGTGTTTGCCAAAGTTGGCGGAGAAAAATTTACCGCGTTTCTGGTTGAGCGAAGTTTTCCGGGCGTAAGCAGCGGCGCGGAAGAACACAAGATGGGTATTACCGGCAGCTCTACTACGGCCGTATATCTCGACAACGTTCCGGTGCCGGTGGAAAACGTTTTGGGAGAAATTGGACGCGGGCACGTGATCGCATTCAACATCCTGAACATCGGACGTCTGAAACTGGGTCCGGCCACGGTCGGAGCCGCGAAAAATGTGCTCGCAGTTTCCATCAAGTATGCCAAGCAGCGCAAGGCGTTCGGCTCGACGATTTCCGAGTTCGGCGCGATTCAACATAAGCTGGCGGAAATGGCGATCCGGATTTTCGTGGCCGAGTCGATGGCGTGGCGCGTAGCAGGACTGATTGAGAATCAGATGCACGGCGCATCTGAGAAATCCGCGGGCGCTTCTAACCAGGAGCTAAAGGCCATCGAGGAGTTTGCGGCGGAATGTTCAATGGTCAAGGTCTACGCCGCCGAAATGCTGGACTACGTGGTCGATGAAGGAGTCCAGATCCACGGCGGCTATGGATACCATCAGGACTATGCGGTCGAGCGCGCCTATCGCGATTCGCGGATTAACCGTCTGTTCGAGGGAACCAGCGAAATCAACCGGTTGGTGATTACGGGCATGCCTTTGAAGCGCGCGGCCCGGGGACAACTACCGCTGCTCGAGGCCGCTCGCGCCATCCTGCAGCAGACCGAGCCGCAAGCCGCCGATGCAGCTCGCGAATCCAACGATGCGGAAATGAACCTGGTCCACAACGCGAAGAAGATGGCCCTGCTGACGCTGGGAGTCGCGCACGAGAAGTATGGCGCGCAGCTCGAACAACAGCAGGAGATCATCATGAACCTGTCCGACATCATCATGGAAGTGTTTGCCATGGAGTCGAGCCTGCTGCGCAGTCGGAAATTGGCGGCGGCCGGTGGCGGAGTCAATGTGGCGGATGCCTGCGCCGTGTATTTGCGCGATGCCATCGCCAGGGTCGAATTCTCGTCGAGAACGGTGCTGAGCGCCTGCGCCCTAGGCGACGAACTGCGGCGGAACCTCTCCCGCTTGCGCGGTTATGCCAATCACGACCCAGTCAATGCGATCGGGCTGCGGCGGCAGATTGCAGGGCGGCTGCTGGCGAGCGAACGGTATACGGTCTGAAGAGCGGGATAAGCAACGAAGGAGGCAGCATGGCACTCACCAATCACAAGTTTCTGCTGGCGGCGCGTCCGGTCGGAATGCCGAAGCGCAGCGACTGGACCTACACCGAAGAAGCGGTGGCGGAGCCGAAGGAAGGTGAACTGCTGGTCCAGGTGTTGTACATCTCGCTGGATCCGGCGATGCGTGGCTGGATGAATGACGCGCGTTCGTATATACCGCCAGTGGGCATCGGAGAACTGATGCGGGCGCTGGGGGTGGGGATGGTGGCGGCTTCGCGCAATTCGCCCTTTGCAGTGGGTGATCACGTTTCCGGAATGTTCGGAGTGCAGGAGTACGCACTGACCGACGGCAAGGGAGTGACCAAGGTCGATGCGAGAGTTGCTCCCCTGCCAAAATATCTCAGCGTACTCGGCATGACGGGCATGACCGCGTATTTCGGACTTCTCGATACGGGCCAGCCGAAGCCGGGGGAGACGGTTGTAGTCTCGGCGGCAGCGGGAGCCGTGGGCGCGGTGGTGGGGCAGATCGCCAAAATCAAGAACTGCCGGGTGGTAGGCATCGCAGGCGGAGCGGAGAAGTGTCGCTACATCGTGCAGGAGCTGGGCTTCGATGCGGCCATCGACTACAAGGCCGCGCCCGTGAGCGGGTTCCTCCGGAAACATTGCCCGGACGGCATTGACGTCTATTTTGACAACGTGGGGGGCGCGATTCTGGACGCAGCGCTGGCGCGACTGGCGCGCGGCGCCCGGATCGTGATCTGCGGGGCGATTTCCCAATACAACAATACCGGCCCGATCACGGGGCCCAGCAACTACCTGTCTCTGTTGGTGAATCGGGCCACCATGAAGGGCATGATGGTGTCCGATTACGTCGATCGCTACGGGCAAGCCGGAGCGGAAATGGCGGCATGGATGGCGGCGGGCAAGCTCAAGTCGCGCGAGGATATTGTCGAGGGGCTTGCAACCTTTCCCGAAACTCTGCTCAAGCTCTTCAAAAGCGAGAACTCGGGCAAGCTCATGCTGAAAGTGAGCTAGGTAAAGGAAGGATGGGCGCTGATGTCATTCGTCGAGAATCAAGGAACAAAGATTTACTGGGATGAACAGGGCCAAAGGCCACCGATTCTGCTGATTATGGGTCTCGGCTATGCGTCCGCCATGTGGTATCGTACGCGTTCGGCGCTGTCGCAACATTTCCGCACCATCGCGTTCGACAATCGCGGCGTGGGACTGAGCGACGTTCCTCCCGGCCCTTATTCGATTCCGACCATGGCATCGGACGCGGCCGCGGTTCTGGATGCCGCCGGCATCGCTCGCGCCCACATTTTCGGCGTTTCCATGGGCGGCATGATCGCGCAGGAATTCGCGCTGCAATATCCGGCGAGGACGCGCTCGTTGATTCTGGGCTGCACCTCACCCGGCGGACCTTTGGCAGTGCGCGCGGAGAGCAAGGTGGTAGACATATTGTTGGCGCGCGGCATGACGCCGGAGGAAGCGCGTGACGCCATCCTTCCCTACATCTATGATGCGGCCACGCCGCGAGAGAAGATCGACGAGGATATCAGGGTGCGCGAGCCCTGGCTTCCCACTCCGGAAGGCTACATGGCACAACTATTGGCGATCCTGGCGTGGGAGAGCTACAGTCGAATCGCCCAGATCACCGCGCCGACGCTGGTTATCCATGGAGAGTCGGATGCGCTGGTGCCGCCCGGAAACGGAGAATTGATCGCCGGACGGATTCCGGGTGCAAAACTCGTCCTGCTCGAGCGTGCGAGTCACTTGTTTCTCACTGACCAGACCGAAGCGGCAAACAGGGAAATACTCGAATTTCTTTTGTTGCATGCTGGCGGAGAGCCGGACCCGGGAACCGGAAAGTCATAAGTCATTTTCCCGACGTGAAAATGAATCCAGGCCGACATTCCCGGCAAGCATACATCATCATCAAAACAATTCATTTGATGAATTTGGTAAACGCGGATACGCTCGCGCGCATCATGAAGATTGAGCGCTCTGACAGGGCAAGAGCGTGGGGGAAGTGTTCGCTCTCATTCAGGAAATCCAAAAAACTGGGAAGCTCGCCCGAAGACAATTCCGGCCTGGAAGGCGGGCAGCAGGTTGGAAGAAAGCGGTTGGATGCCGGCAGGCTAACGTGTCTTTGACTCAGGCAAGTCTCAGGTAGGGGGGAATATGGTTTTCGAACAGATCAGTTTGAACAGTGGTGCGCCTTCAGGCTGGCGGGCCCGTTCCTGGAAGCGGGAGAATCCTATGAAGTCACTCCCATGTGTTCTTGTTTGCTTCGTGTTCGCAACCGTAATGGCTTACGCGCAGGGTGTGGGCACGTCGGGAGAGATCACCGGGACTGTAACCGACTCCTCCGGCGGGGTTGTGCTCAAAGCTACCGTCAACGTGGTGGATCCACAGACCGGTCTGAAGCGTACGGCAATGACGAGTGGCACCGGTCAGTTCCGAGTAGCGGGGCTGTCGCCGGCCACTTACGACGTCAGTGTGGAAATGGCGGGTTTTGCGACTGAAATTCGACGAGGCGTCACGGTCGCTATCGGGCAGACGGTCGTCTCCGATTTCAAGCTGAACCCCTCGAAGGTTTCGACGATTGTCGAAGTGACGGATCAGCCGCCCGTGGTGGAAACGGAACGAAGCAGCCAAGCGGACAGAATCTCACAGGTGTACATCACCGACCTGCCCATTGACCGCCGCGATTACCTTACGTTTACGTTGCTGGCGCCCGGGGTCTCCGATTCGACCAGGCTGGCGGGGGACCAGGACTTCAGAGTGAAGCAAACCCCGCAAAGCGGACTGTCGTTCTACGGCAGCAACGGCAGAGGAAACAGCATAACGGTGGACGGTGGCGAGACCTCAGGCGATAGCGGTGGCGTGCGCCTGACGGTAAGCCAGGACGATGTGCAGGAATTCCAAATCAATCGCAGCAACTACAACGCGGAGTTGGGAGCAGCCACCGGCGCTTCGGTCAATATTGTGACCAAGTCCGGCACCAACAATGTGCATGGCACGCTCTATGGTTTTTTCCGTGACGATGCCATGGACGCCGAGAGCCCGTTTTCGTTCAGCCAGGCATTGGCACCGGGCGCAGTCTTCAATCCTGCCAACCCCGACACTGTAGGTTCGCCGATCAAGGACACTTTGACTCGCCAGCAATTCGGGGGAACCCTGGGTTTCCCGATTCAGAAAGACAAGACGTTTCTGTATGCCGCGTTCGAAGGCCTGCGGCAGAACGCGCAGAACTCGGTTCCGCTGTTGACGGACACGGATATTTTTCGTCCCTCGTCGTCGCAGAACGCAGTGATTGGGGGGCTGACTGGGGGGACTTTAGTGCCTTGCCTCAGCGGTCCCGTGGGCGCAGCCGTTGCCCAGCAGTTGGGCTTGCCGGCCCCGAACCCAGTCACGCTAGTGCCTGCGGCGGAATGTGCGCAAATCCTAACCGGGGCGCTAACGTTGAACCCGGCCATCCCCAACTCTTTGGATGCCTTCCTTGTGAATCAGTTCGAGACCCAGGGTGGAGTGTTTCCCTACGACTCACACCAGTACCTGGCGTCGGGTCGTTTGGATCACCGCTTTAGTGCGAACAACGAGGTTTCTCTAACCTACAGGTATGGTCACGATCTCGAGGAGTCACCGGATGTGCAGTCTTTGACCGCGTTTTCGGCGGGAAGCTCGACCCACACCTACGATCACAACCTGCAAGCCGCCTGGTATCACCAGTTCAGTCCAACCACTCAGAACGAGGCCCGGGCGCAGTGGAACTACGAAAGCTTTAACGTGATTCCTAACGAACCGGCAGAAGTGGGGCTGCAGATTCCTGGTTTCATCAACAATTTGGGAACGAACATTTTCATACCGAACATCACCATCCTGCGCCGCTACGAATTCGCGGACAATTTCACCGTGATCCGCGGCCATCACACCTTTAAGATCGGCGCTGACGAAATACTCCGCGGCAATCACACCGAATC
>Ga0074044_10000214_pt1 | contig 57998 bp, 47 predicted proteins | sample BogForMeECP23OM1_FD_94443 | JGI IMG/M metagenome (GOLD analysis project Ga0074044, IMG submission 94443) | Bog forest soil microbial communities from Calvert Island, British Columbia, Canada - Bog Forest MetaG ECP23OM1 | ecosystem: Environmental > Terrestrial > Soil > Wetlands ...
CGAGCATCATTTTGCGAAGCTGGGTCATAGGGGATCTCCTTATGACCCAACCTTATCCGCTCACAGGCACACTGCCGACACCGAGCACGCGAAAGCGTCTGCCGCTAAGGCTTCGTTCAAACGAGCTTCGGGGAGATCTCTGGATGATGTCCGCGAAGAGGACTTCTGGCCCGGGGAATAATTTCCGGGTTGCCCAGTGACATGGTGCTACTGATCGCCGCGGACTCTCCACCAATCCAACTGTTCGAACTCGGCCATCTTTTCGGCCCCGTGCTGCGCATACCAGTCTCGCCAAGCCGCTGCATCGGCAGGCAGAGCTGCGTCAGTGACCTCCTGTAACGCGAGGAACGTCCAGCTGCGCATTTGCGGGGTAATTTGTGGATCTGCGGCTAGCTCTATCAGTTTGGGCACCATTCGCAGGCGCTGTTTACGCATGAAGTTGCCGCAGTCGGACACGTTGCAGCCCGCGCGATCGCGGACCGCGGCGGATGGGTCGTGCGTAAAGGAATCGAAGAGCTGGTCCAGAGCTTCATCGGTGCCGAGGTAGCGCATGCCTTCGACGGCCCACTGGCGCACCTGCGGGTTGGGGTCATTTTTGGCGCAGTCCACCAGGACGGGATAAATGCGATCGTAGCCCACGCCGCGGCCGGCCAGCATTCCCATGGCGTACACGCTGTAGGCGCGATGGGCGGGGTCGGCTTGCGCCTGTGCGAGGAGGGCGTCCGCTGAGGCGTCAGTTTTCGGCACTCCGTTGATTGCCAGGTTGAGATCCGCATTGGCGTAGCGAACGCGCAGATCGGTGGAGAATTGAGAGCGCCTCTCCAATTCGTTCATGTGTGCGGTGCGCTGGAGATCGTGCCAGACGCCAATATTCTGCTCGAACAAGTCGAGCGCGCGGGGATCGTGCTGAATTGCCCGGTCGAGCAATTCTTCCGCCTGCGACTGTTCGGGGAGCGTTTGCAGATGTTGCAGATCAGCGTCTGAGAGCGGCGAGTAGGTGGCCTGCCGCAGCGGAGTTCTGGCCGGTGCAGCGGCCTTCGGAACGCGTTTTGGTTGCGCATGGCCGCGAGAAAAGATCTGATAGCCGACAAAGCCCATCCAGGCAAGAAAGAACGCAAGCCCGACCGCGGTTGCGACGGGACTATTGCGCCGAAAGGCGGAGGGCGATCTTGATGGCGCTTGTCCACGTTGCGGCGGCGGACCATAGCCCCCGAGAACAGTGTCGACAGCGACGTGAGTGTCGAGTTTAAGGCCGGCGAGCTTCTCCAGTTGGGCGGCGACCCAGCGCGCCTCCTGACGGTTATCGATCATGTCGACGAGCGTCGCCTTCTCTCCATTCCTCATCTGCAAGCGAAGAGAGTAGGAAGCTGGTGTGCCTGGTTGCTGCGCCTTGGCGACGGGCAATATCTGAGCAATGTCGGAGAAGGGAAATTCACGAGCCCCTCCGATACCAAGCAGAGCCCGACGGCGGACAATCCTGCCGTTGCCTGCCTGGATGCGGAAGGAGACCAGCGTCGAACAAATAAGTCCGTAGATCAGCAGGATCTCAAACAGTCCGAACACCACGGTGAAGAACAAGGGAGCTTTGGAATGTGCGAGGAAATAGACGATGGCCGTCCACACGGCGGTGAAGAAGATCAAAACCAGGACCTGGGACGGGTTGCGGAACGCCGGAAAATAGAATTCGGTGCTGCCGTCCATTCCGGCGGAGACTACAACTTTCGGATTCTGGGGAGCGGCCACGTCGGAGGCATCGGATTGGAAGGCAGGGGGAGCGGTTGCGCCCTGCGCGTCGCTCAGAAAAATTGGCGTCGGCTCTGCGGCTGAGGACGACGATGGCGTCAGACGAAAAACCGGGACCTCGAACTCGTCCGAATAATTTACGCCGGGAACGTCGGCCTGAGCGTGCAGGAGCCAGAGCACCTGATCGTTCGGATCGTCGTGATTCGACTCGTAGGCGTCGCTCGGGATACTGAATTCCACCGGGATCACAGCATCACCCATGGGTCCGGGGGCCAGCGATGCCTGCGGCACATTCTTGTCAGCTTGCCAGAGAACGCTCTGGAGGGTGGAACGATTTTTCCCCCCGCCCGTGATGACTTGGCGCACACAGGAAAGACTCAGGTCGATGCCATGTCTGGCATCGGTGTTAAAGCGCAAGTGAATCGTGCCCTTCAGCGTGCGGCCGGGAGAAAAGGGCAGCGAGGCAAACTCGAAATAGGTTTGGCCAAAGCGCTTCCGCCGGATGCTGGCGCGCATGGCCGCGCCCGCCAGAATGACTCCAACCACACAGAAGGCAAGCACCAAGAAGGCTTTGGGGTCGGAGGTGCGCCAGAGTTGAGGCGCGACCGAGGCCGCGATTGTGAACACAATTCCGTTCACAAAAATCGCCGCCGCCCAAAGGCCGAAGGCACTGTTGCGGTTCTTGCTTTCCGCTCGGCTCGCCGCCCAGTCCTTCCGCCATAGCCATGGAGACTGGGGATTGGAGGCCTCGACTGCTGCTTGTTCCTTTAATTTGCGGTTGCCATAAATTCCGGCGCCAATGACGCCGCCGCCGATCAGAACGAAGATCGCGCTGATCAGCACCCCCACCCAGCGATTCCCCTGGACGTGGCTGGGAGCACTGAAGAGAAAGCCGCTTGCGCAAGCGAGCCCAAAGGCCATAAAAAACAGGCCAAAAACAAGGGGAAAGACCTGGGCGCCTTTGGATGGTCTGGTCACAGCGGAATTATAGAGTTGCCTTAGATGGGAACAGAGCAGGATAGCAACATCTTTATTACCCCAGTCACAGCATCCTGGGTAGTCGGCAATCGGGAATCAATACAATGGCAGCGGAGCCAGATCAGTAACGGGAAGTCGGCATCGCGCCACAATATCAGGATCAGATGGACGGGGAAATGCATGGCTCCAAGCACGTTTGTCAGTACCGATCCCGGCAAACTTCCCCGAAGCGGACTTCGGGCCCGCGTCGTTCAGAGGCCGGACAATTCGTAGTTCCATTCCTGCCGCACGAATTGGCGGCACACATCTATACCCAAAGCTGCGGCGGTTGGACCCGCCAACGCGGAAGTAGGAGCGGGCTGATGACATGACTGTGTCGGTTCCTAAGCGGCCGGAAAATATCAATAAATAAAATACACGTCGTCCTCAGTATCTCCGATCCTATGCCAGCCAGAGTCTGGGCGGGAACATGCCACAAAGTCAAAAGGTGCGTCCCAGCTTGTGCTCTTAAAATTGTGGCTTCCGTTGGCGATGATCGCCCTTGCGCCCGCTTGAGCAAACTTGTCAAGCACGGCCTTTTTATCAACGGCTGAAGCATTCCAGAAATCACACACACTGTCAGTGCGGATTTCAGCAACGATCATGAGGCCATCCAGGTAGGCCCAATGCGCATCATTGTCAAAGCCGATGGCACCGACCTTGTCACCGCGACGCACGCCGAGTCTGGTCAGGCCCTCAGCGATCGCGTAGTGCACGGTCGCGTCATCATGGCGTACTGATTTGCGCTGAGCGTAAAGGCCATTGGCCATGGAGGCCACAATCACAGCCGCCACCGAAATGGCAATCCACTTTGCTATGAGCGGCGAGGCAAGACTCGGTCGCAGGCGCAGCCCGGCGAGCACCGATCCCCAGACCATCAATAGCCACGCGGGCAGATAACGAAACTCGGCAAATGTGAGCGAGTGGGCGGCAAACACGAGTACACTCGGCACGAGCAAGTACCAATACTGAGCAATGCCTCGAACGGTGGCGCCAGGTTCGCAGAAGAAAAGCAAGAGGATGACGCCGACGAGCCTCTCAACAAGAGACCTGCCACGAAAAAGGCGAGCGTGGCCACACACAAGTCCGGTCCCAGTACCCAAATGATCGATCCAACCGTCAGCCAGATAAATAAGGCATAACCAAGAATCCATAGAGCAGAAGTTGGCAAAGGTTGTGGCCCTTCGCGCCGCGATGGTGCCCTGTTCAACGCTTCAGCATTGAGCAGTCCGCTCCAGAAAAACTCGAATCCCGCGAGGGCGAAAATAAATATGACGAAGTTCAACAAATGTAGGAGTGGGTACTCCTGCCTTAAAGAGGGCTTGCCAAATTGCTACGCGATGGCAATTAGCCACGAGTAAAGCGGGCTCCAGTATGCGTTGATCGCCATCGCCCAATCGTGACGCAGATATGCCCTTGCGATTTCGCTGTAGGATCGCGAGTCTGGGCCGATGCCATTACGAGCAATGACAAGCTGCGTGGCACCCAGAAGAATCGCAATGGTTCGGAACAGTAGCTTGACTCTGCCCAGCCGAGTTTTCATGAATTGCCCAGACCACGGACGGCCCGCGAGTAACCAGAGAGCTAGAACTTCGCTACGCTGAGCACGGCCAACATTCTGTGTTCCTGCCCGGGCTCCAGATTGATCGCGAAGCTCAGGATATTGCTCGCTTCGACACAGAGAAACTGTGTCCATTCGTCATCCCCAAGATCCCGCAACTTGTTGGCTCCCTCGCGCCATGGGTTCCATACCACGGTGGTGAGTGAATTCGCCTTCGTGAGGCGAATCCGGCGATGCATCTTCGGGTCCAGCAGATCCACCGCGTTCTGGGTATTCACGTAGGCGTTGTCGGTCTGGGAAGCGAGTGCTGCGTCGCCACGCTGCGTCTTCTCCCTGTTCGAGTCGGTGTTGTCCAGAAAGGAGACGGTGTCCAGACCGTGCAAGCGCGCGTCGTGAACGTCCGCCACCCGATTGTAGGTGTGGAGAGCTTCTTCGAAACGTAGCGGCGTTGTCCCCGTATTGGTACACACCAGTTCCAGACTCAGCTCGGAACCGAACGTAGCACGCTGAACCAGGCGAAACTCACCGGGCCACCAGCGTTGGGTGCGCTCGTCGCTCTCGGTGAACATGCTGACGGTCACTCCGCTTCCGTTCTCAACAATGGACTCGATCTGCCACGCTTTTGTACGCACGAATCCATGCGCTGGAGCCTGGGGATCGTTTGCCTTGCCCCGAAACCACGGGAAGCAGACGGGGATTCCTCCGCGGATGGCCTGGCCTTCCTCCCAGCGCGATTTCGCGCTCAGAAAAAGTACCTCCTCGGTCCCCGCGGGTTTCCAGGAGGTCACTTGTGCACCATGCAGGTATATTTCGCCCTCACCCAGGGAGGAGGTTATCTGTACTCGCGGCATCGCGCCGTTGCCTTCGCACACTCTGGCGACGCCCGGGATGCCGAAACGGCGGTCGAATTCCGCTACCATAGACTTTGGATCCATCTCGAAGTTCTCCATCTCCGTGGACATGCAAGGATGCCGTGCAGATCGCCACTACGGGCTGGCGCCGCGAGGGCTTCACCCATGGGTCCACTACGAATTGCAGCGTGCCCTGGCGAGGGCTCTCCAGTTTAACCCTGTCTTCCTCTGCGCTCTCACAAATTGTGCTGATCTGTCCCACTGAGTGGCACGCCGGTTGATCGGTGGGATCGCCTTCATCGGGTATCTCGCGCACCTCGTCAACTGTGCCGAACCTCCGGCAAGGAGTGGATGGGCACCTTTTACGCGTGAGCCGAGCCGGCCACAGACGCCAAGTAGTCCAAAGCAGATATCCCAGGTCGCCTTTAGCGAAAGCGCGGTGGCGCTGATTCAGCTGTCACTCGCCGAACTCTTGCCATATACTTGCGTGGGCACACCCATGGTTTGCGGATCATCTCTTTCTTGACTGTAGTGTTAAGCTGCTCACGGCGTTGTAGAAATCCCAAAGAACCGGCTTGGAGAAAAAATATGAATCGCAGGGCGGTTGCGTCGGAACAAATGCAAGATCCTTATTTTCTAATCCATCGGACTGCTCTCCTGACCCTGCTGATCTGGGTCAGCACGGGCATGCTCGCCCAGAACTCCGGCGGACAAACGAGTTCGGCCGCAGCCTCGGAGACCAATGTCACCCATGTCCTTGGTTTCGAAGGGACCTCGAACAATGCGAAAGGGAAACTGTCGATTCAGGGCAGCGCGGTGCAATTTCAGAAAGGCGCAGACACCGCGGCGCAGGTAAACATAAGCTCCATACAGGACGTCATTCTCGGCGAGCAAAGCAAGCAACTCGGCGGCTTGCCGATGACTTTGGGCAAGGCCGCAACGCCGTATGGTGGGGGACGAGTGATCAGCCTCTTTGCGCACAAGAAGTACGACACTCTTACCCTAGTGTATTTCGATACGAATGGGGGATTGCACGGAGCCATCTTCCAGCTGAATAAAGGACGAGGGCAGGCTATTAGAGATGAACTCGTGGCCAAGGGTGCACACGTCACCCCAGCCGAAGATGAACCCGCGAAGCAAAGCACTCCGGAGGCCAAGAGTGAAAACAAATAAGAGATTTTTTTCAGCCGTGTTTGCGGCAGCGATCGTCATGATCTTCGTCACGCTGCCGCCTCAGCTCCCCGCTCAAACGGCAGCGGCGAAGTCTTCTCCCGAGCGGCAGTGGAGCGTGCAGGTGGACAAGATTGACCCCGGCGACGTGGTTCTCGCATCCAGCTTCCAAGTGGCTATTTATGAGAACCTGTTGGAAGAGCTAGGCAAGACGAAACGCTTCAAACAGGTGTTTCGCGACGGTGATCGTAACGCCAGCAGCGTTGCCGACCTGCTGGTTCTGAAAACGACAGTGCAGAAGTACTCGCCCGGCAGCGAGACTCAACGTGCGGTGACTACTGTGAGCGGGGCGACAAAGTTGAACGTCCGCAGCCAGCTCTGCACACGAGACGGCAACGTTGTCCTGGAACGCGTCGTCAATGGCAACGTTCGATTTCTTGGAAGCAACTTGCGCGCTACCCATAACCTGGCTCGCAATGTGGCCAAGACCATCAAGCAATCCGCGTTGCCGGAGCCGACGCTCCCGGCCCCGGCACAGAGTAGCGCGGCACCCAGTGTCGCTGCAGAGCTGGCTGGAGTGCGATAGAGAAAATAGCCGCAGGTCGCTCTGACACGCGCCGGTCGTAAGGGCGGCACTCGTCAATCCGAGCTAGCGCTGCGTCAAATTCTTGCCACCGATCACATATCTTGGGTTTTCAACGTTAGTCTGCGGCCACCGAGAGTACAGCGTGAACTGTACGGTTGGCAAGTGTGAGTCCTGCCAAGACCTACGCAATTTTTGAATCTTCATGTTTTGTAAATCCACTTGCGGACGGCGAGGCTGTCATGGCATAAATCCTAGAAACCCCTTCGTCAGACAGCTGTTTTTGCGGGATTGCATCACAAAGTCAGGAGGAGTGTATGGCAACGAAGTTCGTCCAGATTGAGAATGACGTCGAGATCCAACAACGTCTGGAAGCGGAGCGCATGCGCTTGCGCAAAATCGCCGGCCTCGACCGGCCCACACACTTCCACCGACCGGTGGAGCGCGCGTTTACGGCCGAGGAACGCGGCAAGGTGACGATTCTTTTTGGCGGCTTCACCTGGAAGCACGAGGATTTGATTCGTGCGGTATTTCAGGGCTGTGGATATCGCTGCGAGAAGCTGCCCGTGCCCGACGTGCCCGCATTCCAGATCGGCAAGGAATATGGCAACAACGGGCAGTGCAACCCGACGTACTTCACGGTCGGGAATCTGGTGCAATATCTCCAGTTCCTGGAGAAGGAAGGCATTCCTCGCAAAGACATTCTGGACAACTACGTCTTCTTTACAGCGGGCTCGTGCGGTCCGTGCCGTTTCGGGATGTATGAGGCCGAGTACCGCTTCGCGCTGAAGAATGCGGGCTTCGACGGCTTCCGCGTGCTCCTCTTCAAGGATAGCGATGGCATCAAGGCGGCGTCGGGCGAGCCGGGATTGAAGTTCACCATCGACTTCGGATTCGGCATGCTGAACGCCATGCACATGGGCGACGTGTTCAACGACTTGATCTACCAGATTCGTCCGTTCGAAGTGAAGAAGGGCGAAACCGATCGCGTATTTCGCGAGACGGTGGACGGCCTTTGCGATGACCTCAGGAACCGGGATTCGTTTGAGATCGAGCAGCGGGCGCCGGACTGGGCCAAGCCGAAGTTCAAGAGCAACAAGATTCTACGGAACACCTTTAACGTGTTCGGCAAGATGCATGAGCATCTCTGGGGAAAAGATTATCTCAACGCGCTGGCGGCCGCTCGCGAGAAGATGGACGGCATTGAAGTCGACCGCACCAAGGTGAAGCCAGTGGTCAAAATCACGGGCGAATTCTGGGCGCAGATTACGGAGGGCGACGGCAACTTCCACATGTTCGAGTTCCTCGAGCGGGAAGGCGCACAGGTGATGGTCGAGCCGATTGCAACCTGGGTGGCGTACCTGATGTATCAGGCGAAGGCGCACGCGAAAGCCAAGTGGCCGGTGAACCGTCCGCATCGGAACCCGCAGTGGTGGGAATTGAAGAAGCACCTGGCCAATGATTTCGGATTGCGCAAGAAGTTGATGGGCATCGGCGCCGGCGAAAAGATGTGGAACTACCTCTATCACCGGACGATCAAGAATCTCGGCGGGATTACGCATCACCTGGTGCCACAGACGGAGTTAGCCGAGATGGCGCATCCGTTCTACAACCAATTTGCGCGCGGCGGAGAAGGGCATCTCGAGGTCGGCAAAAACGTGTACTACACGGTGCATCGCCTCTGTCATATGGTGCTGGCGCTGAAGCCGTTCGGGTGCATGCCGTCGTCGCAGTCGGACGGCGTGCAATCGGCAGTCATCAACAAGTTCAAGGACATGATTTTCCTGCCGATCGAGACCTCGGGCGAGGGCGAGGTTAATGCTCACAGCCGCGTGCAGATGGCGCTGGGCGAGGCCAAGGCAAAGGCCAAAACAGAGTTCGAGCAGTGCTTGAAATCAACCGGCAAGAGCTTGGACAGGATCCGCGAGTATATTGCCGAGCATCCGGAGTTGCGGCGGCCGTTCTACCACGTTCCGCATCGCGAAGGGATCGCGGGCACGGCGGCGCAGTTCATCCTGCACGTGAACGATCGCATGAACAAAGGAACCTGGCTAAAGCGTCGCAGTCGCGTGCCGGGGATACCACTTCCGAAAGCTGCTTAACCGATCTGGGCCGGCCGTGCGTTGCGGCTGCCGGTCCGCTTCTCTTCTCACTGGAACCTGATCGGAGAAATTGAATGCACGATCATCTGACGGGACACAATCAACAGCCGCCCGTGTTGCTGCAAATTGCACCCGCTCCGTACCTAAAGCCGCACGACCATCACACGCAGTTCCTCGTGGGGCTCGACGTCGGTTCAACTACCGTGAAGGCTACGGTTGTAGATGCTGCGACTGACCAGATTCTGTGGCAGGACTACCAGCGGCATGAAACAAAGCAACCTGAGAAAACTCTGGAATTTCTGCGTCGCATGGAAGTAGAGGTCGGAATCAACCGGCACAACACGCGGATGTTCATGACCGGCTCGGGCGGAGGAGGAATCGCGGAACAGATTGGCGCGAAGTTTGTACAGGAAGTGACGGCCGTGTCGTTGGCGGTCGAGAAGCTCCATCCCGAAGTGTATTCGGTGATCGAGCTGGGTGGACAGGACGCGAAAATCATCGTCTTCAAGGACGACGACGAGACGGGACGCAAAAAGAAAATTCCGTCCATGAATGATAAATGCGCGGGTGGCACCGGGGCGGTCATCGACAAGATCAACGCCAAGCTGAAGATCCCAGTGGACGAGCTCGCGCTGCAGGGCTACTACGGGATCAAACTGCACAAGGTGGCCGGCAAATGTGGGGTGTTTGCCGAGACCGACATCAACGGCCTGCAGAAAGTGGGAACGCCAGCCGATGAGTTGATGGCTTCGCTCTTCGAGGCGATCGTGCTGCAGAACCTGAGCGTCCTGACGCGCGGCCACACGCTGCGTCCGCACGTTTTGCTCCTGGGCGGACCGAACAGCTTCATCAAGGGCATGCGCGAAGCGTGGCAGGCGAACATTCCGCGCATGTGGCAGGAGCGCAAAGTTGCGATCCCCGAGGGCGCGAAGCCGGAAGATCTGATCAAGGTCCCGAATAACGCACAGTACTTCGCGGCGCTGGGCGCAATTGAATTCGGCAAGAGCGAAGACGATTGCGTCGGCTGTTACTTGGGCTACGAAAAGCTGACTTACTACATTGAGTTCGGCCGCCAGGAGGAAAAAGCGAAGTCGGGCGCGAAGGGGTTGGTTTCGAAAGAAGGGAAACTCGACGGGTTTAAGGAAGCATATCGCCGCCAGAAGTTTACGCCCGCGACGTTCCAGAAAGGTCAAACCGTCGGTGGCTTTATTGGGGTCGACGGGGGCTCGACTTCCACCAAGGCCGTTCTGCTGGATGAGCGCGGCGACATCCTGTGCAAGGCTTACCAGCTCTCGAACGGTAACCCGATCCAGGACACGATCGAGATGTTCGAGAACCTGCGCGGCCAGGTCGAGGCGCAGAATGCAAAGTTGGAGGTGTTAGGCGTAGCCACAACGGGCTACGCGAAAGACATTCTGAAAGACGTGTTGCACGCGGATGTCGCGTTGGTTGAGACCGTGGCCCACACCGAGTCGGCGCTCAAGTTTTACGAGGATCCGCACGTCATCGTCGATGTGGGTGGGCAGGATATAAAGATCATCATCCTTCACAAGGGCCGAGTAAAAGACTTCAAACTGAATACACAGTGCTCCGCAGGCAACGGATATTTCCTGCAGTCCACCGCCGAAGGCTTTGGCTTGAAGGTGGAGGAATATGCCGATCTTGCCTTTTCCGCGCAAGCCATGCCGGTGTTTGGTTACGGGTGTGCGGTGTTCATGCAATCGGACATCGTGAACTTCCAGCGGCAAGGTTGGAGGGCCGAGGAAATTCTTGCCGGCCTGGCGACCGTGCTGCCGAAGAACGTGTTTCTCTACGTTGCCAGCATTCCGAATCTAGCGGCGCTGGGAACGCGATTCGTTCTGCAAGGTGGAACGCAGAACAACATGGCGGTGGTAAAAGCCGAAGTCGATTTCATCAACAACAGCTTCCGCGCTGCCGGCAAGAAGCCCGAGATCATCGTGCACGAATTCTGCGGAGAATCCGGAGCCATCGGTGCGGCGGTGGAGTCGCTGCGCTTGTGGCGCAACGGCCAGCAGACCACGTTCGTCGGCCTCGATGCGGTTCGAAAAATTCAGTACCGCACCACGCGCAACGAAGCGACGCGCTGCAATTTCTGCAAGAACAACTGCCTGCGTACTTTCATCGACATCAGCACCGCTCCCAAGGATGAGATGAGCATTGTTCCCATTCAGAAAGTCACCAAGGTTCCGTTAATGCATGGGGAACAGCGGTTGATCATCGCAACCTGTGAGAAGGGCCTGGTCGAAGATGTCAACGACATGAAGGACATCAAGGCTGGCCTCGACGAGATCAGAGGAAAGTATCCCAATTTCGTGGACTTCGCGGCCCACGAGGTCTTCCGACCGACGAATGCGAAGAGCGTGGCCGATCCCATTCCGGCGGCGAAATTCTGGAACAAGGCGGCCAAAGAGCGCATTCCGCTCATGCAGAACCGCAAGAAGCTGCGCGTCGGCATTCCGCGCGTGCTGAACATTTACACCTACGCGCCGCTCTTCAACGCCTACTTCGAAAGCCTCGGCGTGCAGCCGGAAAATATCATTTACTCCGACTACACCAGTTCCGATCTTTACCGGGCGGGCGCAAGCCGTGGCGCCATCGATCCCTGCTTCCCGGCGAAGATCGGCATTTCACACGTCTATAACCTGATCCAGGAGAAGCATCGGAAGAAACCGCTGGACGCGATCTTCTTCCCGATGTACGACGTGCTGACGTCGCCGCTGGTGAAGATTGTGGCCGCCAACGCATGTCCAACGGTGACCGCAACGCCGGAAACGGTGAAGGCCGCATTCACCAAAGAGAATGACGTCTTCGCCGAGCACAACGTGAAGTACATCGATCCGGTTTTGAACTTCGCCGACCGCAAACTGTTCGCCCATCAGATGCTGCAGGCGTGGCAACCGATTCTCGGTCTGTCGCAGGAGGAAAACGACCGCGCGATTGAGGTGGCCTACAAAGCGCTGGCTGACTACGAAAACGGCATTCGCAGACGCGCACGCGAGGTGATGGACCAGTTGGAACGTGAGGACCGCATTGGTATCGTGATGCTGGGCCGGCCGTACCACCACGATCCCGGGCTGAATCACGAGATCCTGGAAGAGTTCCAGAAGCTGGGTTATCCCATCTTTTCGCAGAATACTTTGCCTCTGGACGAGGACATGCTGGAACGCCTGTTTGGCGAGGAGGTTCGCGAAGGCGTGATCAGCCATCCGCTCGACATCGGCGATGCGTGGAAGAACTCGTACTCCTGCAGCACGAACCACAAGGTGTGGGCCGCAAAGTTCACGGCGCGCCATCCGAACCTGGTGGCGCTGGAGATATCGAGTTTCAAGTGCGGCCATGACGCTCCGATTTATGGCGTGATCGAAGGCATCATCGAGCAGTCCGGCACACCTTATTTCTGCTTCAAGGACCTCGACGAGAATAAGCCCTCGGGCTCAATCAAAATTCGCGTCGAAACCATCGATTACTTCCTGCGCCGCTATCGTGAGGAAGTCATCAAGAAGCGCAAGGCAGTGCAGGAGATCGAGGCGCAACTCGCAGATTACGAAAACCAACTGCGTGCGCAATTGGAGCCGGAGGCGCGAGCCGTAGCGGCCGACTGATTTCCGACCTGACAGGATTGCGGAAGAACTCGCGCACTTGATTTTGGGTGGCGCAGCGGTTCAGCGGTGCGTTAGCTGCATTGTTTTGAATGGGGCTTTAGCCGGTGAGGTCGCTGTCCTCAGCCTGCCAAGAAATTTTCCCGCTGCACCGCGCGTAACCGTGATCGCTAAGAACCCGTGGGCTTGAACAGTGGAACCATGCCCAGTACCCTAGAAACGCAGCCCATGGCAAGCGAACCCAGCGCAACTACGATTTCGCCGCTCGCCGGCAAACCGGCTCCGAAGGAAATGCTGATCGACGTCGCTCGTCTGGAGACGGAGTATTTTGAACGCCGTCCCGATCTGCACGACCCTAACCAACTGGTGAGCTTCGGCACCAGCGGGCACCGTGGCTCGCCCCTGCACGGCACCTTCACTGAGGCGCACATCCTCGCGATTACCCAGGCGATCTGCGACTATCGGCGAGAACATGGAACCCACGGCCCGCTCTACATGGGGAAAGATACCCACGCCCTCTCTGGACCCGCGCAGCGCACCGCGCTCGAGGTGCTGGCGGCGAACAACGTCGAGACGATCATCCAGGAAAACGACGGCGTGACTCCGACCCCCGTGATCTCGCGCGCCATTCTCGTTTACAACCGCGGGCGTAATAACAAAGACCATCTCGCCGACGGCATCGTCATTACGCCATCGCACAACCCGCCCGAAGATGGAGGCTTCAAGTACAACCCAACCAACGGCGGCCCCGCCGATACCGACGTGACGTGCTGGGTCCAAGATCGGGCGAACGATTTGTTGCGAGCGGAGAATGTGGGAGTCAAGCGAGTCCCGACCACCAAAGCTATCCAGGCGGCGTCTACCCATCACGAAGATTTCATCCTGCCCTACGTGCGCGATCTTAAGAACGTAGTTGATATGGATGCGATTCGCGGCGCCCACCTCAAACTTGCCGTGGACCCACTGGGCGGAGCCGCGCGGCCGTATTGGGAACCGATCAACTCGATTTACGGGCTCGACATCGCCGTAGTGAATCCAACGATTGACCCAACATTTTCGTTCATGACGGTGGATCACGACGGCAAGATCCGCATGGATTGTTCCAGTCCGTATGCAATGGCCAGGCTCGTCGGGCTCAAGGATCGATACCAGCTGGCGTTCGCCAACGATCCAGACTCCGACCGGCACGGAATTGTCACTCCCGTTGCCGGGCTGATGAACCCAAACCACTATCTCGCGGTGGCCATCCAATACCTGCTCACACACCGGCCACAGTGGCGCAGCGAAGTCGCGGTGGGAAAGACCCTGGTGAGCAGCAGCATGATAGATAGGGTCGTCCACAAGCTCGGTCGCGAGCTGCGCGAGGTGCCGGTGGGCTTTAAGTGGTTCGTCGCGGGCCTCTTCGACGGTTCGTACTGTTTCGGCGGAGAAGAGAGTGCTGGCGCAAGTTTCCTTCGCCGGGACGGCACCGTGTGGACGACCGACAAGGATGGTCCCATCATGGACTTGCTGGCGGCCGAGATTACTGCCCGCACCGGCAAGGATCCCGGGGAGCACTATCGCGCTCTGACGGCGGAGTTCGGTACCCCGTTCTACACCCGCATCGACGCGCCCGCCACGCCCGAGCAGAAATCAAAATTGCAGAAGCTCTCACCCGATGCGGTCAGGGAATCGGATCTGGCGGGCGAGCCCATCACTGCCAAACTGACCAACGCCCCCGGCAATGGCGCTCCTATCGGAGGCCTGAAAGTAGTGTCAACCAGTGGCTGGTTTGCGGCTCGGCCCTCAGGCACGGAGAACATTTATAAGATCTACGCCGAGAGCTTCAAGAGCCAGACCCATCTGAACGCGATCTTGAGCGAAGCCCAGGAGATGGTGAACAATGCACTGGGTGCCGGAGTGCGGCAATGAGCAGTGACGGCGGGATCACGAACGTTCCGCCGTTTCCGTCCGAATACCGCACCTCAGGCTTGTTGCCGAACGTCACGTCTCTACCCTGGCAGCATGGTATCGGTGATCGTCAGCCTTCGATTGGGTGAATCGCCCAGATGATGCGGTCCAGGGATGGTGACGGGCGCCGCCGCTCGCCTGCGGAGGGTCTTCAGCCGCCAGATGAAACACTCGCGTATTGCTGGTCGCGACCTGCAAAATATCGATCCTACTTGCCGACGGGGCAAGTTTCGAATAGGATTCGCTGATTCTCATGTTGGGGCGCAAAGATCAGACTATGGCAACGACGCTTGGCAGCGATGGGCCTCCCATCTGAAAAGAAGCCACGAACCTGTTTTTGTTTTGCGAAGCTTTAAGAGAGAGTCGCGGGATGCAAACTGGAACATCGAACAACTCTTGCCCTCGCGGGCTGATCAAGGCCATGGTTGTTCTCTGGTGGAGCGCGAACCTTGCGTTCGGAGCAAGTGCGCCTTACGCGAGCCCAACGAACATCTTCGCACCCGCCTCCACTCCGGCCGATTCTATCTTCGGTCTCTCTTTATTTGTGCTTGCCGTTTCAGCCGCCATATTCGTGCTCGTCGTCGGCTTGCTGGCCTACTGCGTGGTGAAGTTCAGGAAGAGAGAAGACGATGACGGACGCGAACCTCCTCAGGTCTACGGTAGCAATCAGGTGGAACTCGCTTGGACTGTCATCCCCGTTCTTATTGTGGTGGCCTTGTTCATGGCTACAGCTCGGGTCATCGCGACCGTGCAGAATCCCGCTCGGACCAGCAACACAATCGAAATCGTTGCCATTGGTCACCAATTCTGGTGGGAGTATCGCTATCCGGGGCTGAAGGTTGTAACCGCGAATGAATTGCATGTGCCGGTAAGCGATCTTGCGCACCCGACTCCGACCCACATCGAGCTGCTCTCGGCCGATACCGACCACAGTTTCTGGGTTCCACGCCTGGCGGGGAAAACCGACCTGATTCCCAATCACCCGAATAACACGTGGATCGACCCGCACGAGACAGGACTTTACCTGGGGCAGTGCGCGCAATATTGCGGGACTCAACACGCCAAGATGCTACTGCGTGTCTATGTACAGTCGCAGGAGGATTTCGAGCGCTGGATTGAAGAGCAACGCCGGCCGGCGCAGCTGAGTGCTGCTGTTTCGGAGGGCCAGCACATATTCGAAACGACCGCCTGCATCAACTGCCACACGGTGTCGGGCACGGTAGCCAACGGTCGCTTTGGCCCGGATCTTACCCACCTGATGAGCCGGGACACAATCGCGGCCGGAGCCGCGGCGAACAATCCGGAGAATCTCCGACGATGGATTCAAAATCCCGAGACCATCAAGCCCGGATCGCTGATGCCTGCGATGCAGTTGAACGATCGGGAAGTGGACGCGGTGACCGCCTATCTGGAGACACTTCGTTGAGAACGTTTTGAGCACGTTGCCGAGCATTTTGCTGAATATGCTGAGGAGAGCGCCTGATGTCGACTGATTCCATCGTATGGCCGAGGAGCGAAAGCCTTTCGCGTCCCTTCGTGGATCAACTGCACGAATGGATTACGACCGTCGATCACAAGCAGCTGGGCATTATGTACATCGTCTATGCCCTGATTTTTCTCGTGATCGGCGGGGTCGAGGCGACGGTCATGCGCATTCAGCTGATTCGTCCGCATAACGACTTCGTCTCGCCTCAGGTCTTCAACCGGATGTTCACCATGCATGGCACCACGATGATTTTTTTCGTGGCCATGCCGATCATGTTTGGATTCGGCAACTATCTACTCCCGCTGATGATCGGCGCACGGGACATGGCTTTCCCACGTTTGAATGCTTTCAGCTTTTGGCTCACGGCGTTCGGAGGATTTCTGCTTTATTTCAGCCTCCTGGGTGCGAATGGGTTGTATGGCGCGGGGAACGCTCCTGACGTGGGATGGTTCGCCTATGCGCCGTTGACTTCGCTGGCATTCTCTACCGGCCATAGCACCGATTTCTGGACGTTGAGCCTGCTGGTATCCGGCTTCGGCAGCATCGGTACCGCGATCAATATCATTGCCACCATCGTGTGCATGCGCTGCCCCGGAATGACCCTCGGAAAAATGCCGCTGCTCGCCTGGCTCAATCTCGTCATGGCCGGCTTGGTGCTGCTCGCCGTGAGCCCGCTGACCGCCGCGCAAATCATGTTGATGATTGACCGCTATCTGGGCGGACACTTCTTTGACACGCAGGCCGGTGGTTCCGCAGTGATCTGGATGCACTTCTTCTGGATTTTTGGCCATCCCGAGGTCTACGTTCTCATCATTCCCGCCTTCGCTTTCATTTCTGAAATTGTCCCGGTATTCTCCCGCAAGGCTATGTTCGGCTATCCGATCATGGTGGCGGCTACCGTGGCGATAGGGTTTCTGAGTATGTCCGTTTGGGCGCACCACATGTTTACCGTGGGGATGAGCTCAAACGCCAATACCTTCTTCGTACTGTCGACGATGGCAATTTCAGTTCCCACCGGGATCAAAATCTTCAACTGGCTGGCCACGATGTGGGGTGGAAAGATTTTGTTCAAGACGCCCATGTTGTTCGCGATTGGATTTCTATTTCAGTTCCTGATCGCCGGTCTGACCGGAGTCATGCTGAGCGCCGCGCCGTTCGACTGGCAACTGGGGAATTCCTACTTCGTAGTTGCGCACTTTCACTATGTCATCGTGGGGGGAATCCTCTTCGCACTGTTTGGCGCCTTCTACTACTGGTTTCCGAAGATGTCGGGGAAGATGTGCAGCGAAACTCTGGGTCGATGGCATTTCTGGTTGTTCCTCATCGGATTCCACTTGACGTTTGATTTTATGCATATCCCTGGATTGTTGGGGATGCCGCGAAGAATCTACACCTACGAACCTGGCCGCGGCTGGGATACGTGGAATCTCATCATCACCGTCGGAGTTGTGTTTCAGTCGTTGGGCATTCTGGTTTTCGTCTACAACCTGCTGTGGTCGTACTTCCGAGGCGAGATTGCCGGGAGCGATCCGTGGGACGCCTGGACTCTGGAATGGTCGACCAGTTCACCGCCGCCGGCCTACAACTTTGCCACGATTCCAACGGTTAGAAGCCGCCGACCGCTTTGGGACCTAAAACATCCGCAAGACCCGGATTGGAAATATGAATAGGAGAAACTGCAGGTGAGTGCCACATCGATGACCGTACCGGAGCCGAACTGGGTACTTCCCGCGCGCGGGCCCGTGGCCATGTTCTGCCTGATCGCCGCTGAGGCCGCGATCTTCACCATCTTTGTCGTGGCTTACCTGTTCTATGCCGGAAAGAATCCGATGGGCCCGCAGCCAAGGGACGTGCTCGAAGCGCCAATCTTCTACAGCATCTGCTTGCTTTCCAGCAGCCTGACGATTCACATGGCGGTCGCAGCCCTTCGGAAAGGAAGCATCAGGAATTTCGGAGCGTGGTGGGGCGCAACGATCGTGCTCGGCGCCACATTTCTGTACGGAACGGCCAGCGAGTGGCACCGGCTGATCTACCGAGAAGGATTGACCATCAGCACTAACTTATTCGGAACGACTTACTACTCGCTGGTTGGATTGCACGGGTCTCACGTCGTTATCGGACTTGTAGCCATGACCACCGTTATGGCATTTGCGTTCTTAGGCAAAGTGAGCCAGGAGCACGCGGAGCGTGTCGATGTGCTGTCTCTCTACTGGCACTTCGTGGACGCTGTGTGGGTAGTGGTATTCACGGTTGTTTACATCATTGGACGCTAGCGATTGGACCCTGGAAAAGGACTGGAGATGGGATCGGAAATACTTAAGGCGTCAAACGCGCAAGGTCCGCCAGTGGCCGCGGTGGCACTGCCCGCGCCGACGGCATGGCCGATCGTGCTCGCTCTCGGCGTCGCGTTGCTCTTCACGGGACTGGTTACGACGGACGCCGTCAGCATTCTGGGTGCAATCCTGGCAGTCGGTGGCTGCGTGGGGTGGTTTCGCGATGTGTTGCCGCACGAGAAGCATGAATCCATTCCAGTAACGGAAAGCGTGATGCCCGTTGCTACGAGCCATCCGCAGGTGGAACGTGTCGATTGGATCACGAAGGAAATGCACCGGGCGCGATTGCCTCTGGAGATTTATCCGATTTCCGCGGGCGTCAAGGGAGGGCTGGCAGGCAGTGTAGCTATGGCGGCGCTGGCAGTGATGTATGGACTGATCAGCGGCCACGGCATGTGGTATCCGATCAACCTTTTGGCTGTAGGATTCTTTCCGGAGCGATCCACCGTGTCGCAAATCGCTGCCTTCCATTTGGAGTCCCTGATCATCGCCAGCATCCTCCATTTGCTGGTTTCTGTGCTGGTCGGGCTTTTGTATGGCGCGATGCTACCAATGTTTCCGCGGCGCCCGATTCTTCTTGGGGGCGTGATCGCACCGATTCTGTGGTCTGGCGTGCTCCACAGCATACTGGAGGCGGTTAATCCCGTGCTCAACCAGCGCATCAACTGGTTGTGGTTTGTTATTTCGCAGATCGGTTTTGGACTCGTCGCAGGCATCGTGGTTTCGCGACAAGCGCGCGTACGGACCTGGCAATATCTACCCTTCGCAGTCCGCGCCGGGATTGAAGCCCCGGGAGCAATGGACGAGAGGAACATGGACGGGAAGAACAAGGAGGGCGAGCGACAATGAACCGGGGAGCGATTTTCTTTAGTCTCGCTAGTAGTCTCGCGAGCATCGCGCTTCTCGCCTGTGTCGGCTGCAGTGACTCTCCCGTCCGCTCGGGAGCGGAGCCCGAGGTATCTCCGCCCAGCCAGATCGTGGAGTTCAGTGTCCTCTATTCAAAGAATTGCGCGGGATGTCACGGTCCGGACGGCAAGGGCGGAGCGGCGATCTCTCTGGCCGATCCCGTGTTCCTCGCCATTGCGGATGATGCCGCGATTCGCCGCACCGCTACCAACGGAGTGCGCGGCACGCCGATGTCCGCCTTCGCGCAAAGTGCCGGTGGAATGCTCACCGACCAGCAGATGGACGCGCTGGTGCGGGGCATCCGTTCGTGGGCCAAGCCCGTCGCGCTCGGGGACACGATTCCTCCATCGTATGCGGCAAAGTCGGCCGGCGATCCGCAACGTGGAGCCGACGTCTATCGAACTTACTGCTCCTCCTGTCACGGGGCGAACGGCGGCGGGGGCAAGGCTGGTTCGATTGTCGACGGCTCCTACCTCGCTCTGGTAAGTGATCAGGATCTCCGAACGAATGTAATCCTTGGGCGGCCTGAAATGGGTGCACCCAATTGGCGTGACAACGTACCGGGACGACCCATGTCGGAACAGGAAATCTCTGATGTCGTGGCCTGGCTTGCGGCGCAGCGGCCTGCCATTCCCGGCCAGCCGTATCCGAATTCGGCCATGGATCGGGCGGCGAGGGGAATTCAATGAGTGCAGAAAACGGCATGTCAAGACGAGCGTTACTCGTAAAGCTCGGGTTGTTTTTTAATGGCGTGATCGGTTTAGCTCTAACGGTTCCGATCGTGCGTTATCTGCTTTCGGCTGTTACTCAGGAAAGAAAGGTCGGCTACGATTCGTGGTTGTCTCTCGGCGCGCTGGAAAAGTTCCCGGCCGGCCAGACGCGTCTCGCCACGTACCGAAATCCCGTGGTCAATTCGTGGGACGGAGAAACCGGCAACATCGCGTGCTGGGTTCGAAATGTAGATGGTCAGAGTTTCCAGGTCTTCGCCATAAATTGTGCGCACCTGGGGTGCCCGGTTCGCTGGTTTGCCCAGTCGAGCCTCTTCCTGTGTCCCTGCCACGGTGGCGCTTATTACCAGGACGGATCGCGCGCTTCGGGTCCTCCGGAGCGCGGACTCTTTCAATACCAGTACAAGATTGAAAACGGAAATCTCTTCATCAAGGCCGGCGAAATGCCGACGCCCGGTCAGCCAGTGGCGAATAAGGCGGGAGGGAAGACGACATGCGCCTGATCGAAAAAGTCGGCGCCTGGTTCGAACTGCGGCTGGGGCTCGGCAAGCCGATTCGCGAAGCGGCCACGCACCCCGTGCCCCGTGACACTGCGAGTTGGTTTTATGTTTTCGGCAGCGCAGCGCTGACTGTCTTCATTTTGCAGATCGTTACCGGAATTCTGCTTGCGCTCATCTATGTGCCTTCCGCCGGCGAAGCCTGGAACAGCCTGCAGATCCTCAACCACACCGTTTCTCTGGGCTGGTTTGTTCGAGCCTTGCATGGGTGGGGCTCGAATTTCATGGTTGCGATTGTTCTGATCCACATGGTGCAGGTTTTCCTTTTTGGGGCGTACAAGTTTCCTAGAGAACTCACGTGGATTGTGGGAGTGCTTCTTCTGCTCATGACGCTCGGCATGTCGTTTACCGGCCAGGTGCTGCGATTCGACCAGGATGCTTATTGGGGATTGGGGATCGGGGCATCGATTTCGAGCCGTGTCCCTATTGTGGGGCCCTGGGTTGTCAAGCTTCTGCTGGGCGGCCCGATCATTGCCGGTGCAACCCTCTCGCGCTTCTTCACGCTGCACGTTTTTGTTATCCCGGGACTGCTTCTTGCTTTCGTCGGAGTGCACTTGCTCATGGTGCTGAAACTGGGGATCAACGATTGGCCCATGCCGGGACGAGTCGTGCGCCGCGCCACGTACCTTGAGGAGTACCACGAGCTGACACAAAAAGATGGTGTGGCATTCGTGCCGGACGCAGTGTGGAAAGACATCGTGTTCTCCGGCTTTATTCTGCTTTCGATCGGCTTCTGCGCAGCTTATTTTGGGCCCTTCGGCCCCGGCGGCCAGCCCGACCCAACGATTATTCAGACCGCACCGCGTCCCGACTTTTTCTTCCTGTGGCTGTATGCGCTGCTGTCCTTTCTGCCGCCGTCTGCGGAGACGCCTATATTGATGATCGGTCCCGCCATTGGGATCGCCGTGCTACTGGCGCTTCCATTTGTCGCGGGCGAGGGTGAGAAGAGTTGGAAGCGGAGACCAATTGCGGTTCTGACAATTTTGCTCCTCGCGGTCGCTTTGGGTACCTTGACTCGTTTGGCCGAACATACTCCGTGGAGCCCGGTGATGGACGCGTGGAGCAGCCTGCCGATTCCATCCCAGTATCTGGTTGGCCGGACGGCTCTCGAGCGCCGGGGTGCACTCGTATTCCAGGTGAAGCAGTGCCACAACTGCCATTCGCTCGATGAGCAGGGAGGAAAGCGCGGACCTGCGCTCGACCGCGTCGCGCTGCGCCTCAACGAGGATCAGCTTATTCGCCAGGTAATCCAGGGTGGAGGTAACATGCCGGCCTACGGAAAGAACCTGAGTCCGGCAGAAACGACGGCGCTGGTAGCTTTCCTTAAGACGCTGCATCCGGGTGGACAGGCACCGGCACGCAACGCCTCCCGCGCCATCGCGCTCGGAGCAGGTGAGGTCACGCCGCGCCCGTGAATATCGACCTGCCTATGTCGGCCGAATTCCACGTCCATTTCCAGCCGTGGTCTTTTCCACTGCCGTTTACGTTTGCTCTGGTTCTTGTGGCATTGGTTTACTTGCGCGGTTGGTTTCTTCTTCGAAGAGAACTTCCGGAGATGATTCCGCTCTGGCGGCTTGCTGCCTTTATGAGTGGATTGTCGTTTTTCTGGATTGCGGTGGGCTCTCCGCTTTCTGCACTTGATCATGAGTCACTTACGATCCACATGATCAATCACCTGGTGTTGATGGCGTTAGTTGCTCCTTTGCTGTTAGCGGGAGCCCCGGGCCCGCTGTTATTGCGGGGGCTTCCAGCGAGGGCTGGCCGCGGTGTTCATGATTTGGTCCTTCGCAACCTGTTGGCGCAATCGCTCGGACGGCTTCTTCAGCATCCTGTGTTTTGCTGGCTCTTCGCCACCGCAACCGTGATCGGATGGCATCTCCCCGCGGTGTTCCAGTTGGCTATGCGGTCCCACTGGTGGCATGATCTGGAGTACGCAAGTTTTGCGTTGGCTGGCCTGCTGTTCTGGTGGCCCGTGGTCCAACCCACGCCGAATGCGCGGGAATGGCCTCGATGGTCCACACCGTTGTACCTTTTCCTTGCTACTTTGCCCTGCGACATTCTTTCTGCATTTCTTGTATTCTGCGGCCGAGTTGTGTACCCGTCTTATTTGTCTTCACCTCGGCTCTTCAATCTTTCAGCTCTGCAAGATCAGCAGTGTGCAGGTGCACTCATGTGGGTTTGTGTGACCTTTGCCTACCTACTTCCAGCGATTGTTATAACGGTGGCAATACTCTCACCCCAAGGCGCACATTCGCGGCACCCAGTGTACGGCGTGTCTCACGGAGCGCCGCCGCCGTCGTCAAACGGTTCTCCCGCGGAGGTCGTATGAGCGTGGCAACCCATAGCGCGGCCTGACGTTACATCCCCATATAATTCGGTTATGGCCGAACTCGATCATGCTGCAATGCTGGCGGTGGCCCTGGCAGAAGCCCGCCTGGGGCTGGCCGAGGGCGGTATCCCTATCGGAGCTGCGATCTTTGATGCTGAGGGCAGGCTTGTCGGCTCGGGTCACAATCGTCGCGTGCAGAACGGGGATCCTTCCCTGCACGGGGAGACCGATGCCTTCCGCAATGCGGGACGCCAGCGCAGCTATCGCAAGCTCATCATGGTCACTACACTGGCTCCCTGCTGGTATTGCAGCGGGCTCGTACGACAGTTTGGCTTCGGCACGCTGATCGTCGGCGAGAGCCGCACCTTTCAGGGGGGCTTGGAGTGGCTGCGCTCGCTTGGGGTGCGCGTGTTTGACCTTGATTCATCGGAGTGCGCCTCGTTGTTGGGCGAATACATCCGTAGAAATCCGGCAGTGTGGAATGAAGACATCGGCGAAGAGTGAAAGGTGGAGCGCCCCCGGCGCTCCACCGTCTGGCTCATCGCGCTTCTAGAACAGCACTCGCAGGGTCATCTGGATCTGGCGGGGGCTGCCGATGGTTTTGTTGACTATGCCCAGACCGGATGGCGGGTTGTAGAGCGGCAGCCCTTCAACCGGGAAATTGTTGTAGGCCTGGTTCTGGGAAACATCGTCGATCGGGACGTCAAAGCTGCTGGTATTGGTCAGGTTAAAGATGTCTAGAGCGTATTTCACCGAAATGCGCTCGGTAAGCGGAGTCACTTTCAAGAAAGAAATCTGGGCGGCTCTCTGCCATGATTGGCGGAAGATATTGCGCTGACCGTTGGTGAAGTTAGTCTCAAAGGTATCGCCCGCTGGAATGGCGCCGCCGAGATCTCCGGGTTGGAGCAAAGGCAGCGTGAAGCAGGAAGCCTTGAGTGCCGTGTCGCCATTTCCGAAAGCGCCAGAACCACCGGTAACCGCATTCTTCGCGGTGCAGCCGGGAGCGAGTGGGACAATCGGGTTGGTGATGCCGTCGAAAACGCTATAGTAGATGCTGCCCACGGCGCCCGTGTAGTCGATGACGCTGTAGGGCTGGCCACTTTGCAGCACTGTGCTGCCTTCAACCGCCCAGCCATCCGCGAGCTTGCCTTTCAGCGTGGACGCCGGGAAAAACTTCGGCAGTTCGTAGAGGTAGCTGAAATTGAAAACATGGGTGCGGTCGAAATCAGACGATCCGTAACCCGAGCGCAGATTGAGCGGATTATTGCCGTTATAGAAAAGGCCCATGCCGCTTTGCTCGTCCGTGGCGTGGGAATAGGTGTAGGAGAAGCCAAACTGCAATCCGTGGCTCATGCGCTTTTCGATGTGTGTTTGCAGCGCATTGTAAGCCGAGACCCCAGCCGCGGTGTAGCTCTCCGACTCCGCCGAGTAACCGATGTAGGGCACACGCAGGTCCACGTTACCGCCTTCGAAGTTGTTGAGGAAGGGACATGCGCCTGTGTTCGGTGGCGGGCAGATAGTGTTGCTGGGCAGGGTGATTGGTGGACCGTACTGGTATTGGGTCACCGTGTAGCCGTACGTGTATTGCTGAGGGTAGAGGGAATTGGGGTGGATGGGATGGGTCGGCGTGGCGATTCCCGGCTGGTTGAACGGGACGGGAATCACTTCGTGGCGGCCCAGATTGCCGACGTATCCGACCTCGATGGCGAGATCGTGGCGCGGCTGCCATTGAATATCCAGAGTGTCATTGATGGTGTAGGGAAGCTTATTGGCGCGGTTGTAGGTGGCAAAGGAGAAGAGCTGAGCGGGGTCGTTGGGGTTGGCAATCGCCGCTTCGTTGGGCAAGTATTGATCGATGCTTGCTGGATTGCCGCTCGGAGGTGCAAAAAGTGCGGGACCCCACGGGCTGTCGAGCGTGTTCGAGGGGCAAGTGGGTATGAATCCCTCGTACAAGTTTGTGCTTGCACCGGGGCAAAACGTTGCGTTGACGAAAGGAGGCGTTTGGTTAACGCCGAACGGTCCACCATCGATCACGCCTTCGGCATAGCCCGGTGAGAGATAGGAGAAGAGTTCGCCGCGGTCGTAGTAGATGCCGGTTCCCGCGCGGACGACAAGTTTGTCATTGAAATATTTCGGACTCCAGGCAACACCGATGCGCGGCGCGAATCCCCATTGCCGGCCGGTCAGCGTGGTGTTGCTAACGCCTTTGGTGGGGAAAAGCCTGTTGTTGCCGGCGATGATGATGCCGTTCATACCAGTGCCCGAAGGGTCGATGGTATCGGTCGCGTCGTCATAGGTATAACGCGAAGGATCGAAATTAAAGATGCGGCCGTATTTTTCAGTGAGGCCGCCGTCCCAGTCCCAACGCAGTCCGGCAGTCAGCGTGAGATTGGAGCGGAATTGAAACTTATCCTGTATATAAACCCCGGCCTGACCGGCGCGATAGTAGCGGTTGGCGTTGCCTTGCAAGAACTTGGTGGTGGTGAAGTCGTCGTTGGTGTTGACGATTCCCTGCAAGAACTCTGAAAAGTCGGCTGAGGAAATGATGCCCTGGTTTGTTCTCTGGTCACGGGCATTGAGCTGGGTGTAGGCGTAGCTGCCGCCGAAGGTGAAGGTGTGTTTGCCGTGAATCCAGATGGCGTTAGCTGACGGCATGATGCGATTCTGAAAAACTCCGGTAAAAGCGCCCTGGGAGGCCGAGCCTTGGCCGATAACCAGAGGCTGTTGGTTGGTTATGGGGCACGAAACATTGCCACAGGCGGCGCCAGCACCCGTGTTCGACGGGCCATATATCCCAAATGGATCCACGATACTAATGCCCGGGAAGAAGGAAGAGCCGAAGGTGTTGATCGGCGTTGTCCCGGTTTGAGTGGCGAACGACTGCGGCGTGAAAGGCTGCCCGATGGTGCTGTAAACCTTCTCCCGAAGGATGCCAAGCACTTCCGTAATGCTCAGGTTGGGCCTCAGCGCCTGTGTATTGGTAAGGGATGCGACCTGGCTGCCGGCATCGAGATGTTGAGGGAAGCCGGGGATGCTGGAGTATGCGTAGGGAGCCACGGTTGGGTCGTGCTGGTAGTAGTACTTTGCCGATACCGTGTCCTTGGCGCTCTTGTTCCAATCGAGATTGACTACTGCTTGATCGGCGATGAAGTAGGCCGTACCGGGGCTGATAGCGTTTTCCGGATAGATCGCGTTTGCGGTCTGACCGTCCCACGAGGGAATCAAGAACTGGCCATTGGGTAACTTGTAATTCAACAAGGCTAGTGCGATTGGATCTACCTGACTTGCGGTTATAGGTGCAAAGCCGTTGGAGTTGCCAGGGAAATTGACGTTGGCATTCGCAATGTCAGCCAGACCCTGGGCCGTTCGGTTCGAGTCGGTGAGGCCCGGCGGAACGATCAAGCGCGAGATACCGATATCCTGATCGGAATCGTGAATGTGCTGATAGCTGACAAAACCGAATACTCTGTCCTTGATGAGCGGGCCACCCACCTCTCCACCGGCGGTGTAGCGATGCATTTCCGGATTTTTGTCGTAAGAGGGAATATTCGGGTCCTGCTTGTTGAAGAATGGTGCGGCGTTGAGCCAATCGGTTTCGCGATGCAGGTAGAGCTGGCCGTGAATTGCATTCGTACCCGACGTGGTGCTCATGTCGATGTGCGCGCCGCTGGTTGCCCCCTGTTGCGCATCGTACATGGAAGTGTTCACGCGCAATTCCTGCACGGTTTCTGGCGCAGGCGTTGGCAAAGCCTGGCCAACCGCGAGATAGACGGACGCCGTGCTTTGGACTGGAGCGGCGGTCGTGCTGTTGGGATTAGCAACGCCAGTGTTGTTTACAATGCGGGCCGAGGCTACCTGGCTCGTGCTCTTGCCGTTGAACAGGTTGCTGGCATCGACGCCGTTCAGCAGGAAGCTGTTGCTGGTATCGCGCTGGCCATTCGCCCAGATCGGCTGGTTGCCGAGGCCACTGTTCACGCCGGTGCCGCCGGGCAGCTCGGCATTCACTCCGGGAGAAAGAATGGCGAGTCCGGTGAAACTGCCGGTGGGCAGTGGGACGTTCTGAATCTGCTGGTCGTCGAGAATGTAGCCATTCGTGGTGTCGACCGCGTTCATCAGCGGGTCCGCCTGAACTTCGACGACCGTCCCCACTTGGCCGACGAGCAGTACCGCATTGACGGTAGCTGTACGATTTGCCTGCACCGTAATCGACGGTATCTTCTGCGTCTCAAAACCGTCATGGGTAAAGGTGAGTGTGTAGGTACCGATGGGCAGATTCACGAAGTCGTAGATGCCATTTGCGTTGGTCTTCTGGGTGCGGGTGAGCTCCGTCTGGTCACCCACGATCGTCACAACGGTTCCCGGCAGAACGCCGCCAGTCTTGTCCGCGACCGAGCCCGTGATCCCGCCGAGTGTCTGCTGCGCCTGAGCGCAGGGGGTGAAAGCAAACGGCATCCAAATGGGGGACGCGGTAAGGATGATAACGAGCAGTCCAATTCTCCTGAGCATCAATCACCTCGTATAAGTTTTTGAATAAACTCGTGCGCCATCGTTCGCCAGCAGTTGAACTACGGCTGTGTTGTTGAAACGATGTTCGCGGCAAGAATGGGTTGCCCGCGTCCGCACGCTAAAAAAGACGGACTAAATTTACGCGAGTTGGAAGCGGAATGAAAGCGTTCCGTCCAGTGATAATTTCTTTGGCACAGATTAGATATTTTTATGACGGCGGTGAATCTGGCGGGATTTTTCCGAAGGCCTTAGCTCTCGGCCAGCGCCGTTTGTTTATTGCGCCTGCGAATCACAAACCACAGCAGTCCTGCAGTCAGATAAGCGAGATAGACGTAGGGCAGCTTGCCATACGGCCCCTCGGGTACAGGGTATAAATTCCCCACCAGCGCGAGCAGCATGGCAGCGCCGGCCAGCCAGGGAACGATCTGGGCCCCGGCACGGAAAACGCCGTGGTCGCGCAAGTAGCGTGGCAGCGCAACGCAAACCAATGCATAAGCGACGATAAAACCATAGGTCGCCAAGGAGCCGAGCCAGCCGTACACATCCAAACCGCTGGCACCGCGGGCTGCCAGCACCGCGACGGGGAGCAGCGCAGCAATGCCGGTGATGACGACAGCACGGCTTGGAGTTTGATTACGAGCGTGGGTGGTACGAAGAGAGTTGTGGGCGAGTCCGTTGTGAGCCATCAGCAGCAACACACGAGCTGCCGCTGTAATGCATGCCAGAGTGCCGGCAAACAGGCTCACCAGTGCGCCTATGTCGATCAGCAATCCCAGCACTGGGAGGCCGCCGACTCGGGCTAACACATACATCGGAGCCTGGCTCATGCCTAAATCCTGGCCCACCGTGTGGAAACCCAAGACCTCCGCATAGGCACAAACGGTAAAGAAAACTCCAGCTAGAACGGCGCTTTGGATGACTGCGCGTGGAATCGTCTTCAGCGGGTGGCGTGCCTCGGAGCCCAGGGTGGTCGCACTCTCGAAGCCAACGAAACTGAAAAGCGCGAGCACCAGTCCGAGCCGCAGTCCGCTGCCAGTCATGCGCTGTAGATGGATTTGTTCCCAATCCCAGTGCCAGCCACGGCGTACCAGCAGCAGCACAACCACGATCACAATCACGGTGACGGACGTTGCCTCGATCCATAGCATGAGACGCGCGGAGATCTTTACGTCGCGGTAGGCAATCCAAATTGATATTGCAGTGACCAACGTCGCCAGCAAGACTGCAGAATAGACATGTCCCGTGGCATCGTGCAGTAGCAGGTTCGCGTAGTGATAGAAGCCGCCAATGACGCTCGATCCGGTCGCGACATAAGCAAGCAACAGGCTCCAGGCCACGGTCGCGCTGAGCCAGGGAGGCAGGGTCATGGACGCGTAGGTATACAACGAACCGGGCGAGGCGGAATGGCGAGCATAGCGGGCGATGCAGAGCGCAACAAGCAGCACAGCCGCGGTAGCGAGTAAATACGCCAGCCAGGTGCCATTACCGGCGAGCGCGCAAACCAGCGGGATCGTGGCCGCCGGCGTAGTCGTCGGAGCCATGGTGGACACTGACTGGGCCAACGTTTCCATCGGAGAGAGAATCTCGCGACGCAACCCGTAGTCGGTGGTCGGGGAATTCTCTGGGGAGGTTTGCGTCATGCGGGGCAATTTTTCCTCAAGTTGTATTGGGGTGGGATTGTACAACAGCGACTGCACTTAAAATCGAGAGATAATCTTATTCGAGATGCGGTGTATTATCTTGCAACGTTTTGTCTGCATCGTTCGACACTGCTGCCGGTCAGAAAAGAGCGTTCGATGAAACTTGATAAACGGTCATTGCACAGCTGTCCGAAAGTTCTTTTGCACGAGCATTTGGATGGTGTGCTGCGACCGCAAACCGTGATTGAGCTGGCAAAAGCTGTGGGATATGCGGAGCTTCCGACAGCAGATTCCCAAGCGTTAGCGCAATGGTTTCATCGAGGCGCGAATCAGGGCAGCCTCGCCAAATACCTGGAAGGCTTCAAGCACACCATCGCGGTCATGCAAACGGAGGAGGCTCTCGAACGCGTCGCCTATGAACAGGCCGAGGATCTGAGCAAAGATGGCGTGGTGTACTTTGAAACTCGCTTTGCGCCCATCTTTCACACGCAGAAAGGGTTGACCCATCAGCGGGTGGTCGCGGCCGTCTTGAAGGGACTGGAACGAGGCCGCAAGGATTTTGGAGTTTCTTCGGGATTAATCATCTGCGCCATGCGCAACATGGACGTCTCGCTTGAAATGGCGGAACTGGCCGTCGATTTTCGCGCGCGCGGAGTTGTTGGTTTCGATCTTGCCGGAGAAGAAGGCGGTTATCCTCCCAAGAAACACGTCGCAGCTTTTCACTACATTCAACGGGAGAATTTCAACATTACGATTCACGCCGGAGAAGGCTATGGGAAGGAATCGATTTGGCAGGCGATTCAGTACTGCGGGGCACATCGGATCGGACACGGAACGCGGCTGATTGACGACATCGCGGTCGTCGATGGCAAAGCGGTGAACTTGGGCGACCTGGCCCAATATGTGCTCGACAAGCGCATTCCGCTGGAAATTTGCTTGTTGAGTAACGTTCATACTGGAGCCACTCCGAGTTTGGCGGAACATCCTTTCAAGATTCTTTATCAGGAGAAATTTCGCGTCACCCTCAACACCGACAACCGCTTGATGAGCTGCACCAGCATGACCCAGGAGTTCGCGGCCGCGGCGGATGCCTTTGGTTTGTCCCTGGACGATTTCGAGAAGATCACTATCAACGCGATGAAGAGCGCTTTTGTGCCTTATGACCAGCGCTGCGATTTCATCTACTCGATCATCAAGCCCGGGTATGCCAGGATTCGTAAATCCGCGAGCGCGCCGACTAACCCTCAGCGATAAGCGCTAGCGGGAAAGTGCGGCCAGAGTTTCCGCGAGCACCAACGTTCCCCGGGCGATATCCTCCGGGGATGCATACTCGTCCGGACGATGGCTGTATCCGTTGCGGCAGGGGATAAACAACATTGCGGTGGGAGCGATCCGTGACATGAACAGCGAGTCGTGGTAAGCGCGACTCACCATGGGAAGAAAATTCAGGCCGTGTTTGCGGCAGCATTCAGAGAGGGCCCCAATCACCTGGGGCGCGCAAGCAGCCGGCGCATCCGCGTTCAACAACTCAGTATGAATCGAAACCTGCCGCTTCGCCGCGATCGCCTGACCGGCACTCTCTAGACTCTGCATCACGCCGTCGCGTCGCTTGATATCGGTGTCACGAATGTCAGCGCTGAGGCGAACCCGGCTGGGAATGCTGTTGACCGCGCCTGGAAAAACCTCGCAGATGCCGACCGTAGCTACGCTGTCGATGGCACCGCTGGTGCGCGCGGCATTCTCGATAGCCAGGACTAATTCCGCTGCGGCGCAGAGCGCGTCGCGCCGATCCGACATTAGAACTCCGCCCGCGTGCCCGCCTGAGCCTTCGATGGAGATGCGCAGGCTCGCCGGAGCTGCAATGTTGGTCACCACTCCCAGTGAAACTCCCTGACGCTCGAGCAGAGGGCCCTGCTCGATGTGCAATTCCACGAATGCCTTGTAATAGGCGCTCGGCAGCTTTACGGCTTCGAGTTCTCCGCTCAGGCCCGCCCTCTGGCGAACCTCATCGAGCGATGCGCCTTCGCCGTCCTTGAACTGTCGCGCGGCATCGGGAGAAAGAGTTCCAGAAAGCATTCGGCTGCCGAGGCATCCGATCCCGAAGCGCGTTGGCTCTTCCGAAGTGAACACCAGCAGTTCGATCGAATGCCTGGGACGAAATCCGCTGCGCTGCAGAGCTCGGATCGCCTCGAGACCTCCGAGGACTCCAACCACCCCGTCATATTTCCCCGCGTTGGGAATCGCGTCAATGTGGGAGCCAGTGCCGACCACGGAAAGCGCGGGATCAGAACCAGTCCAGCGCACAAAGGTGTTTCCAATTGGATCCTGACGCACCGTAAGGCCGGCTTCCTCGCAGCGGGCTTGCAGCCAGGCGCGAGCCTTCAGATCGACGGGCGTAAAAACAATTCTCGTAACCGCAGGCGCTTCCGCATCGGAAATCGCAGCGAGTGCTTCAATTTCAGCTACCAGCCTGGGCCCGTCAATGTCGATCTTCATGTGCGCATGCCTGCGAGCGGATGCCGGTTCCAGTCCTTGTAGACGAGATATTTGGCAGGGACTTTTCCGATCGCTCCGAACCACTGCGGGCACCAGGGCGCCATCCATATGAAATCTCCGGCCGTGACCGGATACCAGGAATCTCCGAGCCGGTAGATTCCTCCGCCTTCGAGCATGATGAGCCCGTGTTCCATCACGTGCATTTCGACCATGCTGAGCGCGGCGCCGGGCTGGTAGACCATGGTGTTGACCGCAAAATCGAAGCTCATCTCGTCCGGCAAAAGACACTTGACCTGCAGGGCGGGATCGTCTCCGAGCGGATGGGAGGCAACTTTGTCTTCGTGCGACACAATCAAATGCGGAGGTGCAGCCCCGGCCAACGGTTCATACGATTTTTCAATCACAACGACGGTGCTCTTCTGCTTTGCCGTGATCCGGTGCGTCAGGGCCTCCGGCGCATAGGCATAGCCGCGTGCGCCGAGCTTGAATTGTTTATCCGGCGTTTCCAGTTTGACCGCGCCTTCCCTAACGAAAATAAAGCGCTGCGCCCGCGTGTCGACCATTTCGCCGCCAGGTTCAAATTCCGCCGTGTACTCCGTAAATCTGGCCCCTAGTGCCGGCCCCGCGTGCACGATCGCCGCGCAACCCTTCATCCCCGGCAGCGTGGTGCGCACAAATGTGTCCGGCGTCAGTAGAAGATGATTCGGCTGGTGGGAGCTTCGGGTATGGCCGAGACTATGCATAATGTGTCTTTCTTTGAAAATCGGATGAAGCCGCCAACTGATCGAGCAGGTGTACTCCGCAATCGATTGCCTTCGCCACATCGCAGACTTCCACCGACTCCGCCGGATCGTGGCTGATGCCGCCTGGTGTACGCAGAAAAATCATGGCCGACGGAACTTTCTTCGCCAATATCATGGCGTCGTGACCGGCGCCGCTCACCATGCGGTAGGGCTCGCACCCCGCCTTACTGACGGCTTGTTCCACTTGGCGAACAAGAAATGGATCCATAGGTACCGCCTGCTGGTCCATCACCACATTCCGTCGCACCTTTAGCCCCCGACGCTTCGCAATATCTTCCGCCCCACGAACAAAATAGTCCACCGCTCGGTTTCGCGTTTCGTCGTTTTGATGACGCACGTCCAGACTCAATCGCGTCTCCCCGGCAATGACATTGACCGCGCCGGGTTTGGCTTGAATCGCGCCAACCGTCGCCACTAATCCGGAAGTATCTTGCGCCCGGCGCTCTACGGAACTGATCCACTCGGCAGCGGCCGCGAGAGCATCATGGCGGAGATTCATGGGCGTCGTTCCCGCATGATTGGCGTGGCCCACGAACGTAAATTCCATCCGACTTTGGCCGGCAATCGCTTCGACGACTCCCAAGGGCCGGCCGGCGTTCTCCAGTACCGGCCCTTGCTCGATGTGGAACTCCACATAGCCGAGGACATCGTCTTGCATAGCAGCGTGCACAATTTCTGTTGGATTCAAAGCAAAATTTTCAATCGCCTTGCGCATCGAAATTCCTTGCCCATCCTGGCGGCTCAGCAATTCTTCATCCAGGCCGCCCACAAGCGCGCGGCTACCGATGAACGGCGTGCCGAAACGGACACCTTCCTCCTCCGAGAAACCGATGACCTCGATTACGAAGGGAAGGGTCCGGCCTTTGAGAGCGCTGAGAAGTGCAACGGCAAGGACTACTCCTAGAATGCCGTCGTACGCTCCGGCATTGGGAACTGTATCCAGATGCGAGCCGATGAGCAAACGCGGCGCAGGAACTTCGACTTCCCCTACTGGATAAACTATGCGCAGATTCCCCACCGCATCCACTCTTGACGTTGCTCCAAGAGGCGCAATCCATCCGGCAAATTCGCGGTGGCAATCTCGCATGGGCGGGGACAGAAATGTGCGGCGGATGCTGCCGGTATCTTCACTGAAACTGGCGAGAATCTGACAACGTGCAATGACCTCGCGGGCTAAGGTTTCGCTGTCATGCATATTCTATCGAGCAATATTCCGCTGAACAATCAATTTCACCCTTGACGACGCAGGCGCGCCTGGATGTTGCCGTGCGGCTCGTCGACCGGCACGAAAATTTCGTTCGGATTGTCCTGTCCGAAGCGCGAAAGGTCCACCAGGAGGCAATGCTTGTTTGGCATGGCCAATTCGATGTCCCCAATTTCCGCTACGTTTTCCAACACCGCTTTGCCCATGGCATACAGCGTGTGCTGCACGGACTTGCTCTCGTGTCCCGCAAACTGAGACAGCAGAATTTCTCGGACTTTCGCACGTAATGAACTGAACGCCACATCGAGTCGCGTATAGTTCCAACTCGCGCGCACGGCGGTGCCCAGCAGCCGATCTTTTGCTGGCGGCAATGTGGTCAGCGAATCCTGAATGTAGCCCTCAAAGGCGGATCCTGACGTCTTCATGATGACCAGGTTTTCAAATCCCGAGCTCACGGAAAAATCGCCCGCCTGAGTTTGCGTCACCTTCGTTGTCTGGGTTTCCCCGCTCGCCTGGACAAATGTTGTGGGATGAGGTTTTCCGCCGCTGGGAAGATGCTCCCACGCCTTCTCAGAGATGGACACCTCCCCGGCTGACACCTGGGGATTGTGGCGGAGAAGGAATTCAATCAATTCCTTGGCGAACTCCTCCATGCATTCGGCAGCGGAACCTCGCGCCAGAGAGTAGACCGTATTTTTCATCGTGTCCGTGGGAAGAATCTTACTGTTGTCACCTTCCACAAAGCACGCGTCAAAATCCCCCTGCAGCAACACTTCCACGGTCCACTCGCGGAGTTCATGCCAGCCGGCCTTGCGCTTTACCTGGACCAGACGAACCCGCGACTTGCCATATTTGTTTTCGGCTACTGCAATCATGCTTCAGCTTCCTCGATACGTCGTATAGCCGTTCGGGCTCAGCAGCAGCGGGATATGAAAATGCTGTTCGCCATCTCGAACATGAAAAGTAATCTCCACCAACGGATACAAGCCGTCGAGTTTGCGCGCGGCAAAATAAGTCGCGGTCTCGAAACCTACACGATAAAGCCCTGGAGTCAGCGCGTCCTTCTCGGGCAGCAACTGAGCGCACCGGCCATCCTGATCGGTGCGTGCCGATGCCAGCACCCGCCAGACGCCGGAGGCATCGCGCCGCTCCAAACGCACCGGAACATCCTTCGCCGGTTGCCCTTGAGCGGTGTCTAGAACGTGTGTCGAAATGCGCTTCATCCTTGTCCAAGCCACTTTCTCAGACGAATCTGCGTAATCTGCCGCTGCTGCTCCGCTGCTTCCTCAAGTTCGGCGTGGTCGTCATTCTCGATCCGGCGCTGCAAAATATTCAAAATCTCCGCTGGCGACTTGCCGGTCGCGCACACGATGAAGATGCGCTTGAACCTGCGTTCGTATGCACGATTCGCTTCTGCGAGCGCAATCTTCACAGCATCGCTGGCATCCGCGACGTTCCGTTGCTCCTGCTCGGACCATTCAGCCGACCGAGGCGAAACTATGTTCGGTGCTCGCGACTCACCGATGCGAGGATGGCTGCGAAATGCTTCCAGCCAGTCCAATTCTGCCAAACTGCGCCAGATGTCGTCCGACGCAGCCAGAAGCGTCACTTCGTCCGGCAGCGGTCTCCGTGCCACCATTCCATCCGCCCAGGCTCGCGAGCCACAGCACGGCAGTATCTCATTCACCGCTGCCGCAAGGGGAAGAAAATTCCAGCGCACCAGCATATCGCTTATGCCGTCTTCCCGGCGCCGCCCAGTCGCCCCCAGTTGTTCTACGAACTCCGCGACCAGGTTGCCTGCCACGGCCGAGCGGTATCTCGCCGTGGATCGAATGTCATCAATCGGCTGGATGGCAGCGGCTGTCGCCTTTCTTGCGAGATGCACAAGCTCTGGATCGACAGACTTGCCCTTCACGATCCGTTCGATCTCCGTCAAACGAAGTGGAACCGGCGCGACGCTGCCCAGAGCAATGCGAACGTCTTCGATCGCTCCCTCAATCACGCCGCCGCGAAGCCGACCCAACGCGGCAATGCAGACCTTCGAGATGGCCTGAGCATTGCGAGCTCCCACTTTCCGCGCATAATGAAGATACTCCGAAAACCCTCGCCGTAAGCAAATGGCTCGAATCAACTCGTCGGGTGCCAACTGCATCTTCTTGTAGCCTGTGTGGAAGCCTAGGTAAGGCACGCGGCGCTCGCCGCGTACCGATACCAGAATCAATTCAGCCTCGTAGGCTAGCAGTGCCGGCAGTGAATCGGCGGCAGGCGATGCATTGGCGATATTGCCTCCCAGCGTTCCTCGATTCTGGTTCGCGATGCCGCCAGTCCAGCGAGCAGCGCTCGCCAGCAACGGAAATTCCCGCGCAATTACGTCGTGCTCACGCAGTTCGGTATAAGTGCATCCCGCTCCAATCCTGATTTCGTCCGGCAGAACTTCGATGCCTCGCAGTTCCGGCAAATTCCAGATGCTGACCAGCTTTCGGGCCGGAAGCTTTCCTGCCGCATACTGCACCATGACATCGGTGCCGCCAGCAATGGGGAGCCACTGGCCCGGCGCATCCGCCAGAATTGACACGACCGCCTGCAATTTGCCCGGTGCAATCAGCTCATAGTCAGCTGGATTGGACCTCATGCGGGGTTCCTGCGGCGGGCCGCCTGCGCTACAGCATCGAAAATCTGCATGTAACCGGTACAGCGGCAGAGATTGCCCGACAGTGCTTCGCAGATGTCGTGCAGGGTAGGCTCGGGTTTCTTGTTCAACAGATGGCAGCTAGCCAGGATCATTCCGGGAGTGCAGATGCCGCACTGCGCGCCTCCGCATTCCAAGAAAGCTGCCTGCAACGCGCTCAATTGCGGACCTTCGGCAAGGCCTTCGATCGTGGTAAGATTTGCGTCCGCCGCCTGAAGAGCCGGTACGAGGCAGCTATTGACCAGCTCACCGTTCATCAAGACAGAGCAAGAACCGCACTCGCCTTCTCCGCAACCTTCCTTCGTGCCGGTCAACCCCAGTTCCTGCCGCAGAACATCCAACAATCTTTCCATGGGATAGACGCGAACGGTTTTCGCCTTGCCATTTACGGTAAGGGAAATCTCGCATTTGCCGCGGTTCTCGGAGGAGTCGGTCATCGGTTTCCGTCGGCGGCGACTGCTTCCGAGACTGCTTCGAAGATATCCTCCGGCAAGAGTGGAACAGAATCGAAGCGAGTTCCCATCGCATCTTCGATCGCGTTGACGATGGCCGGCGCTGGACCATCCATCGGAAGTTCGCCAATTCCCTTGGCGCCATATGCGCCGTGAACATTGCCCATTTCTTCGAAGAATACTCGAATCTGGGGCAAGTCAGCCGAAGTCGGCATGATGTAATTTGTCATCTGACCGTTCTGCATGCGTCCATTTTGCCAGACGACTTTTTCGTACAAGGCAAATCCGATTCCCTGGGCAACGCCGCCGACGATTTGTCCCTTTGCCAGTGCGGGGTGAAGAACTCTGCCGACTTCCTGCAGGGCCACGAAATCCTCCACCTTCACGCTGTAGGTCGTGAAGTCCACGGCAACCTCCGCAACATAAACTGCCCAGGCAAAAGCCGCGTAGGCTTCGCCGCGATATTTATGATCATCCCAGTAAACGCCCTCTGGGGCGTCGTAGCGCGCTATAGATCGGAGTTGACCGTGCTCGGCAATATGGCGCCGGCAGGCGGCGCGAAACTCCTCCGGTGAGTACGAACTGCTTAGCGTGCCGGCCGCAATCAGTGTTTGCCTAATTCCTACAGCGGCGGAACGCACCAGGCTTCCGACGACCATGACCGTGCGCGAGGCAACGGTTGGCCCGCTGTTCGGCACTTGATTTGTATCAGGCTGCGCAATTTGAACATCCTCATAGGGCAAGCCCAGGGCTTCAGCCGCGATTTGGCAGAGCACGGTGTTAGTCCCCTGCCCGAACTCGGTGCTCGAAACCAGCACGCGCACGCTGCCGTCAGCGCAACCTTCCACTCCAACCGCGGAAGCCAGATAGCGCTCGCCCGAGCCGGTAAATCCCGCGCCATGTAGAAAGGTGGCGATCCCCATTCCTTTCTTGATTGGCCCTGCTTTGTTCTCCTGCGCGAACCGGTCTTTCTTTGCGGTGTAGCCCGAGAGCTCCAGCGCTCGATCGAGAAGCTTTCCCAGATCAATTTCCTCGCGAATAGTTTGTTCGGTGGTCGTGGTCTGACCCGGCTTGAGAAAATTGCGGCGGCGGATCTCTACCGGAGAGACTCCCACGACTTGCGCGATGCGGTCCATGTGCCGTTCCATCGCGAACAGACTTTGCGGCGCTCCAAAACCTCGAAAAGCCCCGTGCGGTGGAGTGTTTGTCGCTACGGCCTTCCCGCGAATCCGGACATGGGGCCAGTAATAAGGACCGCCGGCGTGGATGGTGCCGCGGGAGAGTACTACGGACGACAATGTTGCGTAGGCTCCGCCATCAATCGTGAAGTCGATTTCCCCGCCCAGGATTTTGCCGTCTTTGCTCACCGCGGTGCGATGACGTGTGCGCGAGGGATGACGCTTCGTGGTTGCCGTCATGTCCTCGATGCGGTCATAAATAATTTTCACCGGCCGTCCAGACTTCATGGCCAAAAGCGCCGCGTGACCCGCGATCATCGACGGGTAATCTTCCTTGCCGCCGAAGGCGCCTCCCGTCTCCATTTGCACGACGCGGACTTTATCCGCCGCCAAATTGCACAATGCCATCAGTGCCTTGTGCACGTAGAAAGGACATTGCAGCGAACCCCATACCGTGATTCCTTGCTCTCGATCGAAAGCCGCGATCACCCCGTTGTTTTCGATGTAAAGCTGCTCCTGTGCGCCTGTGGTGTACTCGCCTTCGACGATGTAGTCGGCCTTTGTCCAAATGCCATCGACATCGCCTTTCGCGATCAGGAAAGTCTTGAATGTGTTGTCCGTTCCCCAGATAAACTGCGAGCGCTGCTCGCTATCTTCGATGGTGAAAATCGCGGGCAAGGGTTCGTATTCGATTGACACCGCGTCCGCCGCCTGACGCAGGAGATGCGAATCTGCATGCGCCATTAGCAGGATCGGCTCTTCGGGATGATTAACGCTTCCGTCCGCCAGGCAAGGCTGATCGTCTCCGATCAGAGCGATGCAATTCTTGCCCGGGATGTCCTTTGCGGTGACGGTTACAAATTCGCTCCATTCGAACTGTGGATCAAACGAGATCTTCTTGATTACACCGCGAGGAATCTGGCTGCGAACGGTCGCGCCGTAGAGCATCCCCGGCAAAGTCATGTCATCGATATACCGCGCCGCGCCGGTTACCTTGTCGCGGCCTTCTTTGCGCGGCACCGATTGGCCGACGATGCGCTCTCCGGTCATACCTATCCTTTTACATATTGTCATTCCGAACGCAGCGAGGGAGGTCGCGGCAAAGTGAAGATCCCTCGCTGCGCTTGGGATGACAAAGTTAGCGGTGAACCTCCCGCCCTCTAGCCTCTCCGCAAAATTGACCGTCGCTGAACACGGCCTGCCCGCGCAGATACGTTGCTTTCACCACGCCCCGCAGCCTTTTTCCCAAATACGGGGAGACGGGGTTACGATAATAGAGCCGATCTTCGGTCGCGACGAACTCCGCTTCCGGTTCGAAGATCACGAAGTCGGCATCGCATCCTTCCGCGATGCGGCCTTTGCGAGCGGCGCACCCAGCGAGTCGCGCCGGCCGCTCAGCCATCCACCGGGTTAGATCGGTCAAGGTGAATCCCCTTCGGCTGGCCTCCGTCCACATTACGGGCAGTGCCAGCGAAAGGCCTGAAATGCCACCCCAAGCAGTCTTGAAGCTTCCTTCGTCAAGCTGCTTCATTGCAGGTGGACAGGGCGAGTGATCAGTCGCCACCAGATCGATGATTCCGTCTCTCAGTCCCTGCCATAACCTTTCGCGATTCTCGCGGCCGCGAATTGGTGGGGCGCACTTGCACAATGTGGCCCCGTCTGGAATTTCTTCAGCACAGAAATGTAAATAGTGTGGACAGGTTTCGACGCTGACCGGAAGCCCCTCCGCCCGGGCAGCGCACAACTCTGAAAGCGCCTGGCTCGCCGAGAGGTGGACAATGTGCAATCGGAACCTGTGCTCCCGGCATAGCGACAGCAGCAATCGGATCGCCGAGAGCTCTGCTTCCTCCGGCCGCGATTGCAGGTAGGTCGAGTAGTGGCTCCAATCCACATCTTTATTTTGCAGACGCCGCGTTGCTTCATCGACTGGACCGGGAAGCTCGGCGTGAACTAGCAGCGGCAGCCCCGTCCGGGCTACATGAGGCAATGCTTGCCGAAGCTCGGGCTCGGTGACCATGGTGAAGCCATCGATTCCGGGATGGATAAGAAAGCACTTGAAGCCTGGCACGCCCGCGGCTGCCAGCGCTTCAATGTCCGCCTGATTGCCGCTGACTGCTGCGCCCCAGGCCAACCAATCGACCCAGCATCGTTCCCGCGCGGCTTTGCGCTTAGCAGCGAGCGCGGCGACTGTAGCGGTTGCCGGCAAACAGTTGAGAGGCATGTCCACCAGCGTCGTGTAACCGCCCGCCGCGGCCGCGCGCGTTGCCGTTTCGAATCCTTCCCAGTCAGTTCGCCCTGGCTCGTTGATGTGCACGTGGGAATCGACCAGTCCCGGGAGAATGGCTGACTCCCCAAAGTCTTGCACCTCGGCCGCGACTGGTATCCGGTCGGCGCGAATGAAGCCGCCGATCTTTCCGTCGCGCACCAAGACCGCTCCCGACCGGATTCCATCCGGGGTTGCGACCCGATCCGAAACAAAAGCCTGCACGCCTTCCGTTGCTGCCGACAAAATCGATCCGCCTTCAGGCCCGAGCCTATCGTGCCTTACCGGCTTTTTCAACCTTCCCGCGCCCCCAAACTAGCCTGGCGAACCACCTTTGCGACTATGGCCGTGAACGGCGCGGAGAGAAAGACTTTGCGTACTTCTCAGCACCACTTATACTTGCTTTCTGAACCAGCGGCTGCGAAAGAGTCCATGACGAGCGCTTTGCGCGCAGCTTCACGGGTAGCTGAGGTGGGTACGCCCTTGACGATTACGCGATGACGGAGCCAAACCGCATGGGCAACGCTTTCATGGCCCGCGCCATTCAACTCTCGCTCGAAAATGTCCGCTCCGGACGCGGCGGGCCGTTCGGCGCCGTCGTGGTCAAAGACGGCAATATCGTCGCGGAAGGCGTAAATCAAGTCACTGCGGCGAACGATCCCACGGCACACGCTGAAGTGCTGGCCATCCGGCAGGCGTGCCAGAAATTTCGCTCCTTCGAACTCCGGGGCTGTGACATCTACGCGTCCTGCGAACCATGTCCTATGTGCCTGGGCGCAATCTACTGGGCTCGGATTGGCAGAGTCTACTTTGGCAATCGCGCCGAGGACGCTGCCAAAATCGGGTTTGATGATTCTGCGATCTACGGCGAACTTACTCAGCCGCACTTACAGCGTGAGATTCCTATGGTTCAGATGATGCGCGAAGAAGCACTGGCGGCATTTCGAGCGTGGGAAGAGCACCCCGGCAAGATTCTCTATTGAAGTTCAGCTGTGCACGCTCGCTTCGGCAGGTTGGCTCCGCCGTTGCCGGGCATAATTCCATTCGAGGAAGAAGATTGATCGAGCGGTACTTTAAACTCGCCGAACACCAAACGACCGTCAAACAGGAGATGCTGGGCGGTCTCACGACATTTGTAACGATGGCCTACATCATCGTCGTGAACCCGCAGATCCTCGCGCAGGCGGGAATGCCGGCTGAAGGCGTCGTATTTGCAACTTGCATCTCGGCCGCCGCCGCCACACTGGTGATGGGCCTCTATGCCAACTACCCCATCGCTCTTGCCCCGGGGATGTCGCTGAACGCTTACTTCACTTATGCCGTCTGCATCAACATGCATGTTCCGTGGCGTACCGCGCTGGCCGTGGTTTTCTTTTCGGGCACGGTGTTCCTGCTACTTACCGTGACGCGGTTGCGCGAACAAATTGTCAACGGTATGCCCGGCTGCCTGAAGCACTCCACGGCCACTGGGATTGGAATGTTTATCGCCTTCATCGGACTGCGCAATGCCAAGCTCGTGGTCGCGAACCCGGCTACCTTCGTCGGTCTGGGCAGCTTCTCCAATAAAGAAGTGCAAATGGCCTGTTTCGGCCTTGTCCTGACTCTCGTCCTCATGGCGAGGAAGGTCAATGGCGGAATCCTGATTGGTATCCTGGGAACTACGCTGGTAGGAATTCTGCGCGGCATCTCTCATTGGCCGACCGCGATTCTGTCTTTTCCGCATCCCTCCTCGACATTTCTCAAGCTGGATTTTCGGGGAGCCATTCATCTGGGCTTCCTCGAAATCTTGTTCGCATTCTTGTTCGTCGACCTTTTCGACAATGTGGGCACCCTGGTGGGCGTGTGCGAGCAGGGCGGGTTCATCAAAGACGGCAAAATCCCCCGCGTGGGCAGGGCTCTGGTCGCCGATGCTGTGGGCACGCTGTTCGGCTCTCTGACCGGCACATCGACGGTTACCAGCTATATCGAGAGCGTGGCCGGAGTCGCGGCCGGAGCGCGCACCGGCCTGAGCAATGTTGCCGTCGCCGGCCTTTTCCTGATTGCCACCTTCTGCTCACCTCTGGCCACAGCGATTCCCGCATACGCAACTGCACCGGCGCTGATCCTGGTCGGCGCGCTCATGACGCAGTCGATTTCCCACATTGAGTGGAGCGAGTTCAGCGAAGCGGTTCCGGCTTTCATTACCATGCTCGCTACACCGTTGACCTTCAGTATCGCCACCGGCCTCAGCCTGGGGCTGATCTCCTACACGGTGGTGAAGATCGCCTCTGGAAAACTGCGCGAAATAACCACGCTTATATGGATTCTCACCGCGCTCTTTATCCTGCGTTACATCTATCTCGCCGTCGCTTAGTTTGATTTGCACGGCAAAGCCATGTACTGGGCACCGATAATTCCATTTGCATCGGCGGGCGATTCGGAGGAAAATATCCGACGCTCGTGGGTATGTAGAGTTGAGGGTGGCTAGTCTCTCCTGAATTGCGGCCGCCAGTGACCAACCATAGTAAGGAAACATGGAGATCCGGTCGCACGACATTCTTCTAGTGGGAGGCGGAGGCGCGGGTCTGCGCGCCGCCATCGCCGCCGCCGAAGTTAATCCAAAACTTAGCATCGCGGTGGTGTCCAAGGTCTATCCGATGCGTAGCCACACGGTTTCGGCGGAAGGCGGAGCCGCGGGCGTGGCCAAGCCCGACGATAGCCTCGACGAACACGCCTATGACACCATCTCCGGCGGCGACTGGATGTGTGACCAGGACGCGGTCGAAGCCTTCGTCAAGGAAGCGCCCCTGGAGTTGCTGCAACTGGAGCGATGGGGCTGTCCCTGGAACCGGGAGCCGGATGGGCACATCGCGGTGCGCGCCTTTGGCGGGATGACGAACCGGCGCACCTGGTTTGCCGCCGACAAGACCGGCTTCCACATGCTGCACACCCTGTTTCAGACCACTCTCAAATACCAGCCCATTACCCGCTACGATGAATACTTTGTTACGCGGCTGCTGGTGGACGACGGGCGGGTCCAGGGCGTGGTGGCGATTGAGATCATGTCAGGAAAAATTCGGGCCATCACCGCGAAGGCTGTGATTCTTTGTACCGGTGGCTGCGGCCGCGTTTTTCCTTTCACCACCAACGCAAACATCAAAAATGGCGACGGCATGGCGCTGGCGCAGCGTGCCGGAGCGCCTCTGAAAGACATGGAGTTCGTGCAGTACCATCCCACGGGCCTGCCGTTTACCGGCATCCTGATCACCGAGGCGGCACGGTCCGAGGGTGGCTACATGCTGAATAAGGATGGTTACCGCTATCTTCAAGATTACGACCTGGGCACGCCGCAAACGAAGCCGGTGCTGCGCTCGATGGAACTTGGGCCTCGCGACCGGCTGTCGCAGGCGTTCGTGAAAGAAGATCAGAAGGGACGTACGATCCCGACCGAATATGGCTCGGTGGTTCATCTGGATCTGCGGCATCTTGGCGAGAAGCTGATCGATGCCAAGCTGCCGTTCGTGCGCGAGCTTTGCGTGAAGTATCAGAACATCGATCCGGTCACGGAACTGATTCCAGTGCGACCGGTGGTGCACTACATGATGGGCGGGGTGAGCACCGACATTCACGGTGCAACCCCCATGGCGGGTCTTTATGCGGCGGGCGAAGTGGCGTGCGTCAGCATCAATGGCGCCAACCGTCTGGGATCAAACTCGCTGCCGGAGTGCCTGGTGTTTGGCGCGCGCGCGGGGCGGGCGGCGGCTGAATTCGCTGCCGGGCAAAAGGAGCCCAATGGCAGCGTACTGGCACAGGCTACCGATGAGCTGCTGAGATTAGAAAAGCAGTATCTCTTCAAAACCGGCGGCCGGGAACGCATTGCGACTCTGCGCGAAGAGATGCAAAAGACAATCGAGAGTGGAGCTGGAATCTATCGCGTGGAGGCGTCTCTCAAGCAGGCGAGTCAGAAGCTGCGCGAACTGCAGGAGCGTTTTCAGAATGTTGGGCTCGATGACCACGGCCGAACTTTCAACACGGAGCTGATTTCAGCGCTCGAACTGGGCTTTATGCTGGACGTCGCGCAATCGATTGTGGAGTGCGCGCTGCACCGCACCGAGTCCCGCGGGGCGCATCAACGAACTGACTTCCCGGCGCGCGACGACCAGAAGTTTCTGGCGCATTCGCTGGTGCGGCGGAAATCGGACGGTTCCTTGCAGGTGGATTATCTGCCGGTGAAGATCACGCGCTGGCCCCCGGGCGAGCGAAAGTATGGCGAGGGTTCGCACGCAGCGTCGCCCAAACAAACAAAGGTGAGTTGAATGGCTGACAAGATCGTGCTGGAAATTGCGCGTTATGCTCCGGATCGGGATGAGGCGCCTTCGTTCCAGAGCTTCGAAGTTCCGCTCCGCAAGGAATGGGTGGTGCTCGACGCGCTGAATTACATCAAGGACAAAGTAGATGGCACCCTCACTTATCGCTGGTCGTGCCGCATGGGGATTTGCGGCAGCTGCGGCATGATGGTCAACGGCGAGCCCAAGCTCACTTGTGCGACGTTCCTGTCGTCCTATGGCAACGACGCCCCAGTGCGTGTGGAACCGTTGCGCTACTTTCCGGTGGTACGCGACTTGGTTACGGCGCTCAGCGATTTTCTGGTGAAGCTGCAAAAGGTAAAACCGTGGCTGATCAGGAAAGACGAGCCGCCGCTGAGCGCGGGCGAATTCCTGCAGACGCCTGAGCAACTCGATCTCTACAAGCAATTCAGCATGTGCATCAACTGCACATTGTGCTATGCGGCTTGTCCGGTGGTGGGCCTCGATCAGGAGTTTGTGGGGCCGGCGGCGTTGGCGCTGGCGCAGCGGTATAACCTGGACAACCGCGACCAGGGATCGGCCGAGCGTTTGGCAACGCTCGCGCATCCCGATGGCATATGGGGGTGCACCTTTGTCGGAGAGTGCACGCGAGTTTGCCCCAAGCACGTGGATCCCGCTGGGGCAATCCAGCAGTACAAGCTCACCGCCGCGCTCGATTGGGTGAAGTCGTTTATATTGCCGCGCGGGCACGAAGATACACGTAAGGAGGCCGGCCATGACTGACCAGACCGTGATTGACCAGGCGGTTCGGTCGGAATTCCATCCGCGCTGGTATCGGGAGCGCGTATCCACGTGGTGGTGGTTGGGAGAGTGGCACTATCTGAAGTTTATTTTGCGTGAGCTCACCAGTATTTCGGTGGCGTGGTTCGTCGTGTTGACGCTGTTCCAGTTGCGGGCGTTGTTGCATGGGCCGGAGGCGTACGCGCGCTTCAGCGGCCGGCTGCAATCGCCATTTATGATTGCGCTCAACGCGATCGCGTTCTGCTTCGTGATGTTTCACACGATCACCTGGTTCAATCTTGCGCCGCGCGCGATGCCGGTGCGGATGGGTGGAAAGCGCGTTCCCGAATTTCTGGTTGCGGCTCCGAATTATTTGCTTTGGATTGCGGTTTCGGCATTTGTCGGCTGGTTGCTATTGAGGACGCCATGACGGGAAAATCGACAGCCAAACCATCGACGACCAAAGCATCCAATGAAGCTTTCCTCTGGCTTCTGTTCAGCGCGGGCGGAGTCGTAGCGGCGGTCCTGATCCCGATGCAACTGTTTTTATTTGGATTGGCGTTTCCACTGGGCTGGCTTCCCCAACCGAGTTACGAGCATCTGATGGCGTTGGCGCACTCGCCGTGGGTGCGGCTTTACTTGTTTGTCATGTGCTCATTGCCGCTGTTTCATTGGGCCCACCGTTTCAGGTTTACACTCTACGACGGACTGCAGGTGAAGCATCTGAACGAAGTGATTTTCGCGTTTTGTTATGGCGGGGCGCTGCTCGGCACGGTGCTGGCGGCATATCTGCTATGGAGTATCTAGCAGGATTGGATTGAGCAAGAGCAAGAGTTGCGGTTCACGGAGGTCAACTTGGAACTCAAACTAAAGACCATTTCGAAGGACGGTATTCCGGAAGCCATTTCCAAGGTCGAGTTGTATCGCTATCTGAACGAACCGGAGGAAGCAGAGTCGATTTGCCATGACATCCTGGCGGCCGATCCGGAGAATCAGCTGGCGATCCGATTGTTGGGATTGACACTGACCGACCAGTTCGAGGGGCGGCACTCGGATCGCTATGCCGAGGCGGAAAAGATCTTCCAGAGCCTGACGGATCCTTATGACCTCCTTTACTGCAGGGGGCTTCTGCTTGAGCGGCGGGCTAAGGCTCAGATGAAGTCTGGGGTAAGGGCACAGATACTGGTTGGTTCTTTGCACGAGGCGATGCGCTGCTTCGAAGGAGCTGAGAAGATCCGTCCACCGCACAACGACGACGCTGTGCTGCGCTGGAACCGGTGCGTCCGGCTGCTGGAAAAGCTCGGGCATGCTCCGGTCGAAGAGAGGCACACGCTCCATGACGATGACACCGCGCCGATCGAGATCGCGCGCCGGCCGGGCGGACGGTCTGCGAAGTAGGCGGATTCGGGATACTTCCAAGCGGCGCCAGATCGATACTTCAAGCCCTACCTTTTTTTTGCGGGCAGGTATTTCTTCTCTATAGAAGCGACCACCACGTAGTTCGGATCCACCATTTCGTTGAGATGAATCCTCGCCACTTTCGACAGCAGCTCGTAAGCATCCAGTTCCGACAAACCGTAGTCCTTGTGGATCCAGTGCACAAGCTCGGTGAACGCGATGCGCAGCGCATCATCCAGAGGACGATAAGCGCCCACCGTCATGATGGCGTCGTCGTTCTCGAACTGGGGCCAGGCGATGGTGCGGCCTTTGATTACGCTCAACTGCACGCGCGCTTTCAGGGGAACCTCGATGGCGGTTCCGGCAACTTCTCCGTCGCCCATGGCGGCGTGGCCGTCGCCAATGTAGAACAGTCCTCCCTTGACATTGACGGGGAAGTACACGGTGTTGCCCACGCTGGCTTCGGGCGAGTCCATGTTGCCGCCGAATTCCGCGGGGACCACGGAACTGCGGGCCTCACCATTGGCGGGAGCGACTCCGATGCAGCCGAAGAACGGATGCATGGGAATCTTGACGGAGAAATCGGAATCGAGCGCCTTGAATGTGGCCGTGTTCGCGGCGTGATCGATGTGATAGAACCAGACGCGTTCTGGCAGCGGCGGATGCAGCATGGGCGTGTAGTTGGTTTCGTTGATAGCGCCAAATCCGGGAGCGAACGCGCCTACGCCTGTGTCTCCATCGACTTCGAGATCGAGAATTTTGACGGCGAGGGTGTCGCCGGGCTCGGCACCCTCTACGTAGAACGGCCCGGCCAGCGGGTTGTCGCCCTTCGACATGCTGAGCGTGTCGCCGGGCTTCCGGAGCGCATTCCCGAAGCAGTCCAGCGTGTTGGTATCGAGGATGTCGCCCGACTTCAGACGCGCCACCGGTTCGGCGGTGGCGAATAGATACTTTACGTTGGCGATGGTGGTGGTGTAGTGGACGACAGTGGGCGGGGCATTCTGCCCGTGAAAAGCGGCGGACGCGGTCAGCACTACTCCCAGCAGCGGCAGAACTCCGCTTTCGAACTGCATTCGATTTTGTCTCATTCTGTCAGTTCCCGCTAATGATTTTCGACGGCTGGCGCAATCCTCGGCGCGATGGGAGTGGAAGCTGGAGGCTGCGCAGTTGTCGAGGCCAAAGGAAATTATTGAGGGCTGGTTCTTATCGTCGCGTTGGTGACGGCGCGAAGCCTGATCTTAACTATGTTTACTAGTCGGTAATTGAGGGGGGACCCCCTCCCCCCCCTGTCTATTAAAATCATAGACTTAGAGAGGGATTTTCGCCAGGTCTTTGAGTTTAAAGGAGTTAACTTACTAAATCACTCAAAGTATAGATTTCAAAGAACTTGCCTAATAGCACTGCGGGCCGCACTGGGCTGCAAACTAATATCAATTATAGGTCCTGTGTCAAGCATAGCGAATCTGGGGTAGTGGGTCAGTTTCGAGAGACACGTGCCTCAGCGGCTAAAGCCGCAATGAAAATGCAAGGCTTACGGCACGGCTGAAGCCGCGCCCTTTCAAAACAAATTGAAACTGAGCGACTACCGAATCTGGAGTTACTGTGACCACAGGCCGGCCTTGCTCGGCTGGGACGGGGCAGAGCCCCGTCCCCACACGAACACCTCAGATCAACACCTCAGAACGAATACTTCAACGAGAACTGAACCAACCGCGGTGTGCCGTTGGTTTGCGTGATCTCGCCAATGGCAGGACCGGCTTCGACGTTCGCATTCCCGGTGAATTGCGGGTTTTGGAATGACGGATGGTTGAACAGATTGAAGAACTCGGTGCGGAAATGCAGGCTCTGCCGTTCGCCGAACTTGAACGCCTTGCCGAGCGTGAAGTCGACGTTCACCTGCTTCGGACCGATGATGCAATTGCGTGGAGAGTCGCCATAGTCGGTGGCGCCGTCCGGGGAATTTGGGGCAGGGGGCGCCGGTACATAGGCATTGGGGTTGACCCAGTTGGCGACTTTGCTGGCGAGGCTACCTCGGTTCAGAGCGTTGCCGCAATTGAAACCGGGTGCGAAACTGGCCGTAGAAGAGGGGCTGGCTAGTTGATAGGCCAATCCGCCAGACGAATCCGCAATGGTGATGGGCGAACCCGACTGCGCGACGATCACGCTGTTGACTTCCCAGTTCCCAAGCGCATAGCCCATCAGATCGTGGCGGTTTGAGTAGAAAGGAAGCGCGTAGTTGAAGCTGGTGACAAAGCGATGGCGATGATCGAAGTCGGAAAGACCCCGCGAGCACGCCGCACAGTTCTGATCGTTCACGCGCGTAAGGAAAGCCACGCTGGCGGTGGAGACGTCGTCGATCGACTTGGAATAGGTGTATGCGCTTTGAAAGTACAGTCCTTTCGAGAAGTGGTGCGACAGGGTGGCTTGCAAACCGTTGTAGTGGGAATCGGAGTTGGGATAGAAGGCCTCAAACGCCTGGGGATTGATTCCGAGGAAGGGCGCCCGCGCCTCGAAATTGCCAGCGCCCGTCTCCCCCGTGTTGGTCGTGATCTGGTACTGCGTCCCATTCTGCGCGGTCACGTTGATGGGGTTGGAGGGGCTCGCCAGCCTCGGTTGGTCAGGATCAAAAGTAGAGCGCAGACGCGTGCCCTTGGTGCCGACGTATCCGAGTTCGAGGACCCAATCTCCACCCAACTGCCGTTGCATCGAAAAGTTCCACTGCTGCGTTGTAGGCACAACCCAATGCAAGGGGACGGCAAGATTGATGTAGTCGATGGCGGTACCAGAGAAAGCTGGGCATTGGGACGTGAGTCCGCCGGGCACCCCGCACGGCGAAAAGCTTTGAAGAATGGAGGGCGCCGGCAAAAAGGCCGCGCTTACCTGGCCCAACGGCGGCGCGCCAGCAAAGATGCCCGCCATACCCGTTCCTGGGCCGGAATAGGGCGCGTTGCCGGTTACGAGCACCGGATAAATGGGAGCCGTAAACGAGAGATTGTCGACCGCGCCAATGTCTTCGCGGACGCTATAGATACCGTAGCCGGCGCGAATCACCGTGCTATGTTTGCCGCCTACGTCATAGGCGAAGCCGATGCGCGGTTCCGGCACGGTGGCGTACTCGTTATTCAGGGCGGCACTGTTCAGGGTACCGCTTAATCCCGGGATATTGAACTTGCTCACACAACTCGGATACACGAAGGCAACGCCGGTCAGGTTGGCGTTCTGAGGAATGTCGTTGCCCAAGTGGCAGAGATTGTCGTAGGCCGCGCCCACCCACTCCGCGCGGAACCCCAGATTCAGGGTCAAAGACGAAGTGATCCGCCAATCGTCCTGGGCGAAAGCGGCAAAAGTGGGAATGTGGTAATCGTGATTGGCCGCGCCGCCGCCGCCTTCGCCAAAGGTTTCGGCTCCGAGCAGGAAGTTCTGCCAATAATCGAGGCCGGTGACGCCCCCGGGAACGAAGAACAACAGACCATTGTCCAGCACGGGAAGATTGCGGCGAATCGAAGTGCGATCGATTTCACCGCCGAAACGGAACGAGTGGTGGCCTTTGGTCCAACTGACGGTGTCGAGATAGACGAGAGAATCCGATAGCGCCGACTGCAACTGGTTGGGAAAGGGGCCGATTTGCAAGCCACTGGCGAACTGGAACCGGTACATGTCCGGCGCGCCCGAACCGTTGTCGATGCCCAAGGCGGTTGGCGAGGTGCCGGCGACGGGAACATTCTGCAGGGAGTCGCTGATCACGTTCACGCCAAAACGAAACTCATTGATCAGGGCGTTGGTGAAGGAGTGGGTCTCGGCGATGCTGCCGAAGCGTCCCCGCAGTGGAATGTCGAGGGGAAAATTCAGGTTGCTCGCAACAGCCGGATAGCCTGTCTGAACCTGTAAGTTATCGGCGCCGAACGGTTCGTAGGTTTCTGAATCGGACCAGAAGAACCGCTCGGAGAGGCGATCCTTGCCGTGATTGAAATCACGATCCCAGTTGGCCGTGAACTGGTCATCCCGATAGCGCCCCGGAACGCTCAGAGTCACTGTGCCAGTATTGATCACGCACTGAGGATTGCAGGTATAACCGGGCGTGCCGGCGACGCTGGGAATTAGCCAGCCACCGCCTATGCCCGGCCCGAACTGAGTGCCCGGTACCTGGAGCAGCGCCAGCGCGACTGGATCGATGGCCGTCGCGGCAGCTCCGTTACAGGCCGCGCCGCAAAAGAAGGTGTTAAGCAGCGTGGTCTGATCGCGCGCGGTCGGCAGCACTGGAACGATAGCGTTGCTGACATAAGTTCCCAGAGAATCGCCGCTGCGCTGGCGCGTGCCCTGGTAGTTCACATAGAAAAACCCGAACTTGCCCTTGTCGCCCACCGGCCCGCCCAAATCGCCGCCGAAAATATTCTGCTTGAGGTCAAACTTGCCGATGAAGAAGTCCTCGGCATCGAGCGAGGTGTTGCGGAAGTACTCCCAAAGATCTCCGTGGAAGCCGGACGTACCGCTTTTCAAGATGGCGTTAATGTTGCCGCCGCCATTACGGCCCTGGGTAGCGTCATAGAGGCTGGTGCCGACCTTGAATTCCTGGATCGAGTCGGGGTTGGGAACCGGTGTGAACGTGAGTTCGCCGAACGAGTAATCGGAGGCGGAAACGCCCTCAATCAAATAGTTGTTGTTATCTTCTCTGCCGCCGTTGACGTCGATTCGCACATTGCCGCGGCCCAGGGCGGCAGCGCTGTTCAGGTCAGAAGAAGCGCCCGCCGACAGGTCGAGCAACTGCTGGAAGTTGCGCGTGGCGAGCGGGAGGGTGTTGACGGTTGTGGAAGTGATGGCTTCTCCCGTGGTGGCGTCCGATGTATTGACTGTCTCCGCCTCGGCCTGGACTTCCACAACTTCCTTCACCGTACTGACTTTAACGACCGCGGTCATGCGCGTCGTCTCCGTGATGCGCACCACCAAGCCAGGGAACTTGGTGACGGGAAAGCCTGCCGCGTTCACTTCCACGGTGTACGTGCCTACAGGCAACAGTAAGGCATTGAACAACCCGGACGCGTTGGTCGTCAGTTGGCGCAGCACTTCGCCCGTGGCTTCGCTCGTAATGCTCACCTTGGCGTTGGCGATTACGGCTCCAGAGGAGTCCTGAACCACGCCACTGATAGCGCCCGTGGCGCCGCCTTGCGCGAACGCGAGCGAAGCGATGAACAGCGACAGCGGCAACAGCACAGCTAACTTTCGAGTGAGCGACATAGGTACCTCCCAGCAGACGGTTTTCTGCCCGGAAAACAGCACGGGCCTGAACGTTAACAATTTTGAAACCGATAATTAGATACGGGAGCGCCGCGAGTGTCAAGACGGATCTGTTTCTGTGGCTGATCCAAATTTTGAATTGGGTTGACACCCCGCTTCTGGGTGGATGTTCCAGGATCCACTATTGTCGGCTGCGTTTTTCCCGTCGCGGTGGGCTTTTTCTCAACTGATGCGCGCGCTCGAATTCGGCAGCCAGTTCTCGCGAGTCCAGGTTCTCGCGGATGTGCGCCAGGCGTTGTTCCAGCTTCTGCAGCACGCTGCTCAGGTTCTTGCGATTGGTGATGGCGATGTCGCGCCACATCGAATACGGACTGCTGGAGATGCGGGTCATCTCGCGCAGGGCTCGTCCGCCGATGTTGAGCACGGGCGCGTCGGGACCGAATTCGTCGACCAGCGCGGCTGCCAGAGCGGTGGAGATCATCTGCGGCAGATGGCTGATCCAGGCGCAGAAGCGATCATGGTCGGAGGGATCGACGATGGCTATTTTCGCGCCCATCTTTTCCGCGCAGTGGATGAATTCTCCGCATTGTCCGGCGTGTACGTTCTGTCCGGGAAGCGGAGTGAACAGCCAGGCCGCGCCTTCAAAGAGATCGGCATCCGCAAACTCCACGCCGGCGTTTTCTTTGCCGGCCATAGGATGCCCGGCTAGGAATCTGTGGCCGGCGTTGCGTCCGAACGATTTTGTGGCGCGCTGGACGATTTCCGCTTTGGTGCTGCCGACGTCGGTTACGAGCGTCTTGGGCGGGAGCGCTGGACCGAGCCGCCCGACCAGATCGAGGATGGGGATAACGGGTGTGGCCAGGACGACGAGATCGCTGCCGCGCACCGCATCGGCGGGATGGGTGGTTCCATCTTCGATAGCGCCGCAGTCCTGGGCGCGCTCCAGAACTGGAGCGCGATCGCACCCGATGATTCGCCCGGCGAGATGACGCTTCTTCAGGGCGAGGCCCAGCGAGCCTCCGATCAAGCCGGTTCCGATGATGGTGACTTGCTTGAAGGCCATAGGGAATTTGACAATTCTGGGCAGTTTACGCGATCTCGCGTCCCACCGCAGGCGCGATCATGCGGAGCTGGTCCATCAACTTGGCAAACTGTTCGGGGTAGAGCGACTGCGCGCCATCGGAGAGCGCTTTATCGGGCTGGTGATGAACCTCGATGAGCATGGCATCGGCGCCAGCGGCGGCGGATGCCAGCGCCATCGGAGCCACCTTGTCGCGGCGTCCGGTGCCGTGCGATGGGTCGGCGGTCATCGGTAGATGCGAAAGTTTATGAATGATGGGGATTGCGGATATATCCATTGTGTTGCGCGTGTATGTTTCGAAGGTGCGGATGCCGCGCTCGCACAGAATGATTTCGTAGTTGCCGCCGGCGAGCAGGTATTCAGCCGAGCACAGGAGTTCCTCGATGGTGGCTGCGATGCCGCGCTTGAGCAGCACGGGTTTGCGAACCTTGCCCAGTTCGCGCAGCAGATTGAAGTTCTGCATGTTGCGCGCGCCTACCTGGAAGATGTCGACGTAAGGCAACATCAGCTCGATCTGGGAAATCTCCATGACTTCGCTGATCACGAGCAGTTTGAAATGATCGCCCGCTTCACGCAGCAATTTCAAGCCCTCAAGGCCCAGCCCTTGAAACGAATAGGGAGAGGAGCGGGGCTTGAAGGCTCCGCCGCGGAGCACGCGCGCTCCGGCTTTAGTGATCAGTCCGGCGACGGTGAACAGTTGCTCATGAGATTCGACCGAACAGGGGCCAGCCATGACGACGATCTTGTTGCCGCCGATTTCAATCCCGTTCGCAAACTTGACCACGGTGCCTTCGGGCCGGAAGTTGCGTCCGGCAAGCTTATAGGGTGAAGTGATGCGGTGAACTTCCTGCACCCCGGGCATCATTTCGACTTCGCGGGTGTCGAAATCGTGGGGAACTCCGACGCCTCCGAGGACGGTCTGGCGCGCTCCGGTAGAGCGGTGGACTTCAAAGCCGAAGCGGACCAGTTGATCGATTACCTGCTGGATCTGATCTTCACTGGCCGAATCTTGCATTGCTACGATCATGAGTGCGCTCGTTTTGCCCGGTAGTTTCTCTTTCTTAGTCTCAGTGCTTGAACTTGGAATCGGTCTTTGAATGGGCTTCCGCGCCGCCGGCCGGTGGTCGGGGTTCGGGAACGATTTCGTGCTTTTGGATGCTGCGCATTACGTCCATGATTCGCTCGTAGATCTGCGCGAGATCGCGTTCGGTTAAGGGACCGGTGTTGCTGCGCTGTACATTGGCGATCACCTCGCGCTCGCGCTCGGGTTCGTAAATGGGCAGGTTGGTATTGCGTTTCAATCGTCCAATTTCGACGGCAGCGGCAGCGCGCTGGTTGAGCAGCGCCGCCAGTTTGCGGTCCAGTTCGTCGACTTTCTTGCGCCAATCGGAAATGTCCATAGGATTGCGAGCTGCGAGCTACGAGCCGCGAGCTACGAGCGATCTTACAAATTCTGCCACAGTCGCGGCTTCTCGTCCGGGATTTTGTTCGATGGCGTAAACGATGGCGCTGCCGACGACTGCGCCTTCGGCGAATTTGCCGACGGCGGCGAATTGCGCCTGGGTTGAGATTCCGAAGCCGACAGCGATTGGAAGGCGTGTGAAACGGCGGATGCGCTTGACCAGAGTCTTGGCGTCTCCCGTCATCTGCTGACGCGCGCCGGTGACTCCGGTGCGCGAGATCGCGTAAATAAATCCGGTCGAAACCTGGGCGATCAGCTTCAGACGCTGATCGGTCGAGGTGGGCGCTGCTAGAAAGATGGTGGCGAGGTCGTGCTTGCGAGCTTCGCGGATATATTCGGCGGATTCTTCGACCGGCAGATCGGTGATCAGCGTTCCGTCGATCCCGGCGAGGCGCGCGACCTGGCAGAATTTCGCTAGTCCCATGCGCAAGATGGGATTGAGGTAGGAGAAAATCACCAGGCCGACGGATTGCGAATGTTCGCGGATTTCAGAGGCGAGTGTGAGCACGTTTTGGAGAGATGTTCCGTGCTTCAACGCACGCTCGCTGGCACGCTGAATGACAGGACCATCGGCGAGCGGATCGCTGAACGGGACTCCGAGCTCGATCACGCTTGCACCTGCATCGATGGCTGCGAGAATGACCTCGCGCGTGGTGGCAAGATCGGGATCGCCGCAAGTTACGTAGGCGATTAGCGAAGGCTTGTTTTCGAAGTGGAAAGGCACGAAGGCATTGTAGACGTCGAGTCGAGTCTTGAGGTCTGTTGGGAGCGTTTTCGGAGGCAGGGTTTACTACTCAGTCATCGAACCCCCCTGCTATGGTCTTTGAAAACAAAAGACTTAGAGGTGGTTCTGGCCAGGTCTTTGAGGAATAAGGACTGGCTTGTAAGGTATTTTAAAATCAATAAGTTAGGGTTGATCTAGCGGCCATTTCGGCGCGACTTTTTTGGTCTATGTTGTTGAGGAATAAAGACTTTACATGGAGGATCGAGGGGAGAAACCCTTGGTAGTTCGTGCACGCCTGTTTACCACAGACAGGTCCCTATCGGGAAATCAGCTTTTGACATTTGCCTATACAATTGCATATCTTTCGGCGAGCTAGTATGATTTTGCAGGCGAACGGCTTTGACTGGGACAGGGGCAACCGAGCCAAGTGCGAGAAACATGGGTTGTCAATCGCCGCTATCGAAGGCCTTTTTATGCGGCCGCTGGCCATTCTCCCGGACGTGGCCCACTCGCAGCGGGAAAAGCGCTTGCGCGCGATCGGACGAACGGATAAAGGGCGCGGCGTGTTCATCATATTCACGCTTCGACGCATGGGCGACGAACTCTTAATCCGGCCGATCAGCGCCCGATACATGCACAAAAAGGAGATTGAGGCCTATGAAAAAGAAAATCCCGACCTTTAAGAGCGACCGTGCTGCGGCGGCCTTCGTCGACAAAGCTGACCTATCGCAATACGACCTTTCGGGAGCGCAGTTGGTGCGCTTCGAGATCAAGCGCAAAGACAAGTCGATCAATCTGCGTTTGTCCGAGGAGCTTTACGACGCCGTGCGCGAGCGCGCGGCCCGCGCCGGCCTGCCCTATCAACGTTTCATTCGTTTGACGCTTGAACAGGCTCTCGGCGCGTCGAAGTAGAGAGAGTCTTGCGGTGAGCGCACTTCCTGACAGACAATAATTTCTATGACCGGAATCCAGTTCGTCACAAATGCCAAAGGCCGCAGGGTAGCGGTTCTGATTGACCTGAAAAAACACGGAGCCAGACTGCAGGACTTGTGGGACGGGCAGGTTTCAGAGTCGCGGCGCGGAGAAAAGGGCATACCCCTCGAAAAAATCAAGGCAGACCTGATTCGACGCGGGCGTCTTCGTGAGTAGCTACTTCGTTGAGGTAAAGCCTTCGGCGAGGAAAGAACTCGAAGGTTTGCCAGACACCGTGCTGGCGCGGGCCGTGCGCAAGATGGAATCTCTCCGGGATAACCCCAGGCCCGCAGGGTGCAAAAAGCTGAAGGGCTTCAGGGATCAGTGGCGCGTTCGAGTCGGCGACTGGCGGATCGTTTACATAATCGACGACGACGCGAAGCTCATCAGCGTGACCCGGATTGCACATCGGCGCGAAGTGTACGACTGAATGGTGGGGATAGGGAGTCAAAATCCCCGCCCTGTCGCAGATCGCGACAAGGACGGGGCACTCTCGGGAGTTAAGATGGGTGAAAAGGTGGGCCAGCCCCCCAAATCTTGAATGGAACACGCGCTATCACGGGCGACACCGCCCTGCGCCTCGCTCGTTTTTTTGGCACCAGCGCGGAATTTTGGCTGAATCTCCAAAGCCTTTACGAGTTGCGGCTCGCGCAGAAGAAGGCAGGAAAATCCATCCAGGCGCTTCCTCGGCTCGAACGACGAGATCTTGTTCGGGCGTGAAGACGTCCGCACAAGGAAGATAAGGTCACTGGCATGCTGGATTTCGATAATCGTCACTTATTGTCACGTCCCGCCATGTCTTTTGCTGATGCCCGCCATCATCCGGCGGGTACCCGATCCCGATGCGCCTAGAGCCAGACCAGCAAAAGCGTTCGACACCGTATTTCGAACTGCCCCATATTTCGCCGTCGGTGATTGTCCCGTCGAAGAAGTTTGCGCGAAATCGGGAAGTCGCCAGACGGAGATTGATATGTGCAACGTAGTGCGTGGTCGCGCCGCAATTACGGCTCATCAGGGTTGCCACGTAACGACCATCGGGAGATGCCTTCTCCATAACCATCTCTTCTCCGCACGGCGGGTTAAAGTGCAGTACAAACGTTCCGGCTACGGCTAACGATGCCAATCCCAACATGAGTATTACAAATTTGCGCATGGCTGGGTCGCGACTACAGGCTCAGTTGTTCCCGCATAATCCCGATGTCCTTGTCTCCGCGGCCGGAGATGTTGACAATCACGATCTCCGACTTCTTCATCTTCGGAGCCCGCTTAATCACCTCGGCCACAGCGTGCGCCGATTCGAGGGCCGGAATAATGCCTTCGGTGCGAGCCAGCAGCACGGTTGCTTCCAGCGCTTCGGCGTCGGAGGCGGGGACGTATTGGGCTCGTCCTGTATCTTTTAGCATCGCATGCTCGGGGCCTATCGATGGGTAGTCCAGACCCGCGGAGATCGAATGCGTGTTTGCGATCTGGCCGGACTTGTCCTGCAGCACGTAGGAATAAGTTCCCTGCAGAACGCCGGGCGAGCCGCCGCGGAAGCGAGCTGCGTGGTCGCCCAAGGCTTCGCCTCGGCCGCCGGCTTCTACTCCGATTAGTTCTACTTTTTTGTCTTTGAGGAAGTCGTAGAAAATGCCGATGGAGTTCGATCCCCCGCCTACGCAGGCGATGATGGCGTTCGGAAGTTTGCCTTCGGCTTTGCGGATCTGGGCGCGGGCTTCTTGTCCAATGACGCGATGGAAGTCGCGGACCATGGTGGGATAGGGATGCGCTCCGAGGACGCTGCCGAGCAGGTAGTGCGTGGTGCGGACGTTGGTGACCCAGTCGCGCATGGCTTCGTTGATGGCGTCTTTGAGGGTGCGCGAACCGGAATCGACGCCGCGAACTTCGGCGCCCAGCAAA
>Ga0074044_10000215_pt1 | contig 57878 bp, 52 predicted proteins | sample BogForMeECP23OM1_FD_94443 | JGI IMG/M metagenome (GOLD analysis project Ga0074044, IMG submission 94443) | Bog forest soil microbial communities from Calvert Island, British Columbia, Canada - Bog Forest MetaG ECP23OM1 | ecosystem: Environmental > Terrestrial > Soil > Wetlands ...
GACGCCTGGCTGGGCGCTGCCGGAGACAGTCCGAACTTATCGAACTGCTCTTCCACCTCCACCCAATCCACTTCGAGCCCAACCAGTTGCCGAGCCACGCCCTGCTTGTTGTCTCGCGCGAGTGCGCGCTTGCCGATGAAAGTCTCTTTGTCGAGATGCACCATCTTCCCAAAACCCAATTCGTACGGTGAAAATTTCTGCGACGGAATCAGAGCCTTTTTTGAACTGGTGTAGTCGACCTCGATCAAGAGCAGTCCCGCCTCCACGCGTGACACGTCGAGCGCGAGCATTCCGGCAGCGTGAATGTCAAACTGCTTTCCCTTCTCCATCAAGGCGTCCCAAACTTGGACGGCCTGATCCCACGGGATCCAGATTTCATAACCAAGGTCGCCCGTATATCCCGTGCGGGAGATATCGACCGGCACACCGGCAATCTTGCCCGAAGTTTTTCGAAAATATTTCAGATTGGCGATATCCGCTTCTGCAACCGTCTTCAACAACTTCGCGGAAGCCGGCCCCTGCAGCGCCAGAGCGGCGGTCTGCTCGGAGATGTCCTCGATTTGAACGTCCATGTTGAGGCCGTTCTGCCGGAACCAGCGCAGGCTCGGATCGGCCGCCGTCCAGCGATACTTGTTTTCTTCGAGGCGCGTGATCGTGCCGTCGTCGATCACCTTGCCATCCTCATCGCACCAGCAGGCATAGATGACCTGGCCCACGGCGACTTTGTTGATATCGCGCGTGATCACACGGTTCACCAGTTTGCTCGCGTCTTTGCCCGTGATCAGATATTTATAGAGCGGAGAAATATCGATCAGCGCACACGCGTTGCGGATTGCGTTGTATTCGTGCTCGTGATGCACCTCATACACGCTAACCGTGTAATATCCCGACCACTCGCGATAATTCAAACTCTGGCAGAGGGCGAAGGTTCTATCGTGAAATGCAGTTCCAATGGGCAAGGGATGGCCTCGATGAAAATCGGTAGAGCCAGATTATATTTGCTTGTCTCACGCGCCGCAAACCGTCTCCCCGTCTGATTCTCATTCAAAGCTGTAGCCGCATGCTCCGGCACGATGTAAAGTCAGGCGTGGCAAAAGTCGTTCTAATCACGGGTTGTTCCGCTGGTATCGGGCGATTGACGGCAAAGTTGTTCGCGGCGCGAGGCTGGAGCGTTGTGGCCGCAGCACGCCGCCCCGAGGAAATCTCTCTAGATAACGTGACCGCGCTTAGGTTGGACGTAACGGACGATGCCAGTATCGCGTCCGCGGTTGCAGCCACCGTGGATCGATTCGGCACCATTGATGTCTTGGTCAATAATGCAGGATACGGGCTGTTTTGGCCCGCTCGAAGGTGCGGCCGCAGCCGAATTCGAAGCGCAAATCCGGACCAACCTGTTGGGACCAGCCTCCGTCATTTGTCACGTTTTGCCCGTGATGCGCGCGCGTCGTACTGGAGTGATCGTGAATGTCTGGTCGATGGCGGGACGGGTGGCAACGCCATTCATGTCCAGCTACAATGCCTCGAAGTTTGCCCTCGAAGGGCTTTCCGAATCGCTTCGGTACGAGTTGTCTCTTCATGGTATCCGCGTGAAACTGGTCGAACCTGCTCACTTCAAGACCGGTTTCGTCGAGCGCTCGCTCAAGTTAACATCGCACGCGGCCTATGATGCACAGTTCAACAACTACATGGGATGGGTGCGGAAAGAAGATGCAAAAGCCCCGGAACCCACTCCGGTCGCCGAGGCCATTTATCGCGCTGCGAACGATACATCGCACCGTTTGCGTTATCCGGTAAAAGGGAAGCTGATGCTCGCTGTGATTGCGCTATTTCCCGACTCCGTGTGGCGGTTGCTAAACGAGCAAGGAATGAAACGGCGCACGCTGATATGCCAGGCCCTAAGCTCGGCGAAAATCCCGGATTCCTGCTCTCGTCAAAAGCATAGCGACAAAACCCAACGCTCCCGATAGAATGGCATGTCGCCTCCGGCCATGCGCTCAACCATGTCAACATTGTCGAGTATCCTCCGCAACTGGAGCGTCCTACCCAGCGGCCTCTGATGTCGCGTGCCAAGACGACGCTAGCATTCCTCTTTCGCATTCTCAACCGGAAAGGCAGCAGCTAAAGGCCACAAGCTTATGGCGAATCCATACGATGTAATCGTGATTGGCGGAGGCCACAACGGCCTCACCAACGCCGCCTATCTCGCCAAAGCCGGAAAGAAAGTGCTGGTGCTGGAGCGTCGCCACGTCCTCGGCGGTGCAGCCTGCACGGAAGAGGTTTTTCCCGGCTTCAAGTTTTCCGTCTGCTCGTATGTCGTCTCGTTGTTGCGGCCCGAAATTATTCGCGATCTCGATCTTCCCCGCCACGGACTCGAAATCCTTCCGCTCGACGGCACGTTCACTCCCATGCCCAATGGCGATCATCTGTGGCGCGTGAACGATCATGGCAAAACGCACCGCGAAATCGCCCGTCACTCGCGCGTTGACGCCGAAGCCTACGACGAATTCGGCAAAGCGATGCAAGCCATGTGCCGCTTCGTGAAACCCATCCTCAGCATGATTCCGCCCGACCCCGCAACTCTGAATCCGAAAGAGTTGATGAAGCTGCTCTTCATCGGGCGCCGCTTCCAGGGCATGTCGAGCGAAGACAAATACAATCAGGTCCAGCTCATGACCATGAGCGCCATCGACTTTCTCGACCAATGGTTCGAGACCGATGTGCTCAAAGCAACCATGTCAGCGTCGGGTATCATCGGAACTTTTCTTGGCGTCCGCTCGCCGGGCACAGCGTATGTTCTGCTGCATCACTACATGGGTGAGATCGACGGCGCCTTCCGCGCCTGGGGATTTGCGCGCGGCGGCACCGGCGCAATTTCCAACGCCATCGCCGACGCGGCCCGCGAGGCGGGGGTTGAAATTCGCACCGAAGCTCCCATTGCGAAAATTATCGTAAAGAACGGACGCGCCTCCGGCGTAGTGATGAGTAATGGCGACGAAATTTATGCCGACGTTGTTTCTTCTAGTGTCGATCCGCGGCTGACCTTCACAAAAATGATCGAACCCGGCAATCTGCCTGATGAGTTCATGGAGGGCGTGAAGCGTTACAAGTTCCGCGGATCATCCGGCAAGGTGAATATGGCGCTCGACGGCCTGCCGAATTTCAAATCCATGCCCGGAGTCGGCGCGCACCTGCGCGGCGCGATGTCGATCTCGCCGAGCGTTGAGTATATGGAGAAAGCGTACGACGAGGCGAAATACGGCCACTGGTCTTCGCATCCGTATATCGACATGGTGATTCCGACGCTCACCGACACGTCGCTGGCCCCGCCTGGCAAGCACATCCTCTCGTGCTTCGTTCAGTATGCCCCCTATAAGCTCGCCCCCGGTCTCGACTGGGACACGGAGAAAGAAAAGTTTGGCGACAACGTGGTCAACACCATCGCCGAATATGCGCCGAATATTAAAGACATCATCCTGCATCGACAGGTGGTTACGCCGCTCGACCTGGAACGCGAGTGGGGATTAAGCGAGGGCAATATTTTCCAGGGCGAACTCTCGCTCGAACAGCTATTTTTTCTGCGTCCTGTCGCCGGCTGGGCGCAATTCCGCTCACCCATCAAGAACCTGTACATGTGCGGGTCGGCTACGCATCCCGGCGGCGGCATCATGGGCGCGCCCGGACGCCTGGCAGCCCTCGAAATCCTGAAAGACGGGAAGGCATGATGTCCGTACAAAGACCCACGGCCGAAACGCGCGACGTGATCATCGTCGGTGGTGGACACAACGGTCTGGTCGCCGCCTTCTATCTCGCCAAAGCCGGATTCAAACCGCTGGTGCTCGAACGCCGCGCCCAGGTCGGTGGCGCGGCCATCACCGAAGAATTTCATTCCGGCTTTCGCTGTTCTACGCTCGCGCATAACGCCGGCCCGCTTCGCCCTGACATCGTCCGCGACATGCAGTTGGAGAGACACGGCCTCAAGCTGACGACTCCCGACGTAAGCACCGTGTCACTGACGCCTGATGGCCGCGGGCTCATTCTTTATCGGGACGCGAAAAAAGCCGCCCAGGAAATCGCGCAATGGTCCGAGAAAGACGCTTCCTCCTACGCGGACTTCGGCACAGCGCTCGGGAAAATCGGCAGGGTCGTCGCCGAAGCGCTGGCGCTCACCCCGCCGAACATAGACAACCCCACGAGCAGCGATCTCTGGGGGATGCTGAAGACCGGTCGGTCAATTCGAAATCTAGGCAAGAAAGATTTATATCGAGTCCTGCGCTGGGGACCGATGGCCGTAGCCGACCTGGTTGCGGAATTCTTCGATACTGAACCGCTGCGCGCCACCATCGCCGCCCGCGGCATCTTTGGAACACTTCTCGGCCCGTGGTCGGCAGGCAGCGCGCTCGTGCTGCTGTTGCGCGCGGCGGCAGATCCAACCCCCGCCGGAGGCGTTCAGTTCCCTGCTGGTGGCATCGGCGCGATTACGCTGGCTATGGCTGCGGCCGCGAAGCAGGCGGGCGCGGAGATTCGCACTGGTGCTGATATTGCCGAGATTCGTGTAAAGGACGGCGTCGCCACCGGCGTCGTGCTCACCTCGGGCGAAGAGATTTCCGCCGGGGCGGTCGTCTCGAACGCCGATCCTAAGCGCACACTGATGCGCCTGGTCGATCCCGCACATCTTTCCCCGGACTTCATCCAGAAAATCAAGAACTACCGTTCCATGGGGACCGTCGCGAAGATCAATCTCGCACTCTCCGCCCTGCCGGAATTTACAGCGCTCAAAGCGAAAGGGAACGCTGAGCTTCTGAAGGGCCGCATTCAAATCAGCCCCGAAATCGATTACCTGGAGCGCGCCTTCGACGAATCAAAGTACGGCAACTTCTCGCGCAACCCATATATCGAGATTACCTTCCCATCTCTTTCGGATTCGACCTTGGCTCCGGCGGGACAGCATGTGATGTCGATCTACATGCAGTACGCGCCCTACACGCTGAAAAATAGCGACTGGGAGAGCCAGCGTAAAGCACTCGGTGAAACCGTCGTAAAGACGATCGCGCAGTACGCGCCGAATTTGCCTCAACTCATCCTGCGCCACCAGATCATCACGCCGAAAGATCTGGAAGACACCTATGGCTTCACCGGAGGCCACATCTTTCACGGCGAACTTGCGCTCGATCAGTTCTTCACCATGCGCCCACTGCTCGACTGGGCTCGTTACAAGACACCGATCGAACGCTTGTATCTATGCGGCTGCGGAACGCATCCCGGAACGGGGTTAACTGGCGGCTCGGGCGCGAATGCAGCCCGAGAGATTCTCAAGCATCTCCGGAAATAGATATCATCGGATAATGAAACCGTGGTCCATGTTTTCTAAGATCAAGGCGGCCTTAGACAGTGAGGACATCGAGGGCCTCGTGGCAATCGGATGCCCGCCTGATGAGCACAATAGCGAGGCTTCTCTCATCGAGGGCAGGATTTCAAAGTTGACGCAGTAAGGAGAGAAGCCGTTAGCTGGAAACCAAGTCGAAAGAATAGTCGCCGAGGTCTGGAACGAAATGTTCGGCCCATTCAACGTTGAAGACCTCCAAAAGCGACAACCCGCCTTCGCGTCTGTCGCCCGAAAGATCGTTGGCGCTTAATGCACAAAACCGCCATCTTGCTAGTCTCCTGCCCCGACCGCAAAGGCGTAGTGGCCGCCATCGCCGATTTCATCTTCCGTCATAACGGAAACATTCTGTTCAACGATGAGCATGGCGATGAAGAATCCAATCTTTTCCTGACGCGGGTCGAATTCGACGCGGCCGATCTTGACTTTGACCTTGAGCAGTTTGCCCAGCAATTCGCTCCCATCGCGCGCGACTTTCAAATGGACTGGCGCCTGGCCCACTCAACCGAGCGCCCGCGCATCGCCATCTTCGCCTCGAAGTATGACCATTGCCTGCAAGATCTTCTCTACCGCCATCACAGCGGCGAACTGCGCTGCGAAATTCCGCTGATCGTTTCGAATCATCCCGACAACCAGCGGATCGCCGACTTCTATCGCATCCCCTACTCTGTCATTCCGGTCAGCCCAGAAAACAAGCGGGAAGCGGAGCAGAAACAAATTGCGCTCGTCCGCGAACACCAATGCAGCCTCGTCGTTCTGGCGCGCTACATGCAGGTGCTGTCGGAGGAGTTCATCGGCACCATCGGCTCCGAGAATCTGATCAACATTCACCACTCGTTCCTGCCCGCGTTCGTCGGCTCCAAGCCCTACCACCAGGCGTTTCAGCGCGGCGTCAAGTTGATCGGCGCTACCGCGCACTACGTTACCCAGGTACTCGACGATGGCCCCATCATCGAGCAGGACGTGGTTCGAATCCACCATCGCGACAGCACCGACGATCTGGTGCAGAAAGGGCGTGACATCGAGAAAGTCGTTCTGTCGCGCGCCGTGCGCTGGCACGTGGAAAACCGCATTCTGCTGTATGGAAACAAGACTGTGGTCTTCCAATAGCGCGGCTTGCCGCATCTGAGACGGGGCAAACCCGTCTCTGCACGGGAGTACACCGGATAAACCCCGTCTCTGCAGTTGGGTAGGAGTGCAGTCACTTCCGTAACCAGCTAAACAATTGCGCTGTGGTTACGTTTCGGTTTTACTAAAGATGGACCCATTTGGATACATCACGCTACGATCTCGAGGGAGTGAATATTGGTTGAAGATCCCAAATGGGAACTGGCGCTCCTGGCCACGGTGCAGAGTTTCTACCAGCGTTTACTGAGTGACCAGCTTGGTGGTCAACTGCCCGCGCCCGCCGAATTCGCTCCCGATGTTATCAGTCACGCCTCGGACGTCCGGGCAACCCTCGATCAGATGCAGCTGTGGATCCAGTTGCTCGACATGGCCATCACTCCAGCCATGCTGCGGCTGGCGGTGCAACCCGGTCTCGATCCTGAAGTGGCGGAGGCGCTGTTACGCTACTTCGCTCGCCACCGCGATGATTCCGGAGCCAATCGCGATAAGACCGATCTGGTCGCAACTTTTCTGTTTCGCCATCCCCGCGTGCCCGGACAGTGGGACCGACGAGGCTACGGTCTCGATGGCTCGATTCCTCTGTCTCCTTTTGAAATTGCGCTGCTGGAAATTCTGTCGGAATCCGATGTTCCCGTGCTCTCTGAAGCCGATGTGCAACTGCTGCGCGAATTCGGTCCGCTGCTCGATCAGGCCAATCGGTTCAAGGATTTCAGCGCGCTCATGGACTCCGGCATTATCCAGCGGGTTCGTCAGTTGAAAACCACGCTCGGGGAGTCGATGTATCACCCCGGAGTATTGGCTACGCTCGCACCTTACAACTCCGCATTCGGCGATCGCTTTCATTCGCTCTTCGCAGCTGCCACGCAGGAGATCAAGGATTTCGCCAAGCGTCTGGAGGAATTGGGAGGCAGCATCCTCAGCACCGTAGACGGCGTGGAAGTTACGGTAGAGCACGTCGCTGCCCTCAACCAGGACGCACTGATGAAGGTAGATTACGCCGCTGCCCTGGACAAATTCCGCCGCGTCGCGCGCTTGAAAAAGGAGATCGAACGCAGGCCGCCGATCCGCCGCGCCCTCCCGGAGAACACGCGCCCTGTTCATGCTGTTGGTGCGGGAGGAGCTGCGGCTGCTCCGGCCCCAGTTGCGGCATCGGTTCCGAAATATGTTCCAGTAGCCATTACTCCGCAGGCGTCTTCGGTCGAAGAGGCGAAGTTGCGGCGGGTGGAAGAATCCATACGCGTATTCGTTCGCGTGGCCGATCCCAAGTTCCGGCAGGTTGTGCCCATGCGCTACTTCAACCTTACGCTCAGTCCCGCCGAGGTCGAAGCCTGCACCGCTGACTACCTCGAACAAGCCGGACCCCGTGCCGATGCTGCCCGTATGCTACTTCGCGTGGTTGCAGTCAATGCCCGCATTTCCACCGAGATGGAAGAAATGAAGCGCTCCGAGAATTCCCGCTCCGTCTGGAAGCTGCACGCCGATTCCCTGGTTATCCTTGTCGACATGGCCAAGCATCTCACCGAGTCAGCAACCGGGATCACAGCCGGTCATTCGGGGCAGCCGGAAACACAGGCCAGCGGTGCCGCGCTTCGCAGCTCTCTCGAAAAGCTGCGCGAGCGCATCCTGAAAGCCACGAACCTGATTGGCGCGGATTAAGTCCAAAATAAAAAGGACAGGTTCTTCACCTGTCCTCTCGGGTCGAACCTGTCTTCTTTTTTGAAAATCCTTTAGTGAATATCGAATTGTTCCTGATGCAGCGCCGGATCCGACTTCACGATAATCGTCTTCTTGGTCAACTCTTCCATCTCGTTCAGCAGCTTCGCGTTATTGGACTTCAACGCCTTCGCTACCTCCGGATTCACTCGCAACATTACATCGCTATGCTCCAGATGGTTCGAGATCTTGCGCATCTCGACATAGACTTCGTTGCAGATGGTGTTCACCGATTTCACGAAGCCGGTGGCCTGACAATATGGACACGGCGATCCAATCGTCCGTTCCAGCGATTGCTTCACGCGCTTACGCGTGATCGCGACCAGACCGAAATCGTTGAACTGCAGCACCTTCGATGGCGCGCGATCCAGGCGCAAGGCCTCTTCCAGCGCCTGCATCACTTTTTGCCGGTTGCGGCGCTCGTCCATGTCGATGAAGTCGATGATAATGATGCCACCAAGATCGCGCAGCCGCACCTGGCGAACGATTTCCTTGATCGCATCGACGTTCGTCTTCACGATCGTGTCTTCCAGACGAGCTGTCTTACCCACATACTTGCCGGTATTGACATCGATTGCCACCAGCGCCTCGGTTTGATTGATGACGATGTAGCCGCCGCTCTTCAGCCAGACCTTCGATTTCAGAGCCTTGTTGATTTCCTCATTGAGCCCGAACTGATCGTAAAGCGGAGTCTCCTTGGTGTAGAGCTTGACGCGTTTGACCAAGCCCGGCTGAAAGCGATTCGCAAAGCGCAGGATGCGCTCGTATTCCTGCTCGGTATCGACCCAGATCGCCGAAAATTCCGAACTTACCTGATCGCGCAGCACCCGCTCCACCACGTTGAGGTCGTGATAGATCAACGCCGGCGATTTGCTGTTATCGGAGCGCGCTTTGATTTCGTTCCAGAGATTTTTCAGGAAGCGAATATCGGCTCGCAGTTCTTCGTCCGAAGCTCCGGCCGCTGCGGTGCGCACAATGAAACCGCCGCCGCCATTTTCGCGCTCACTTTGGATGATCCGCTTCAGCCGCTGCCGCTCTTCTTCTGATGCGATCTTGCGCGACACGCCGGTGTGGTTCACGGTCGGCATGAAGACCAGAAAGCGCCCCGGCAGCGCGATGTGACTGGTGATGCGCGCGCCTTTCTTTCCGATCGGTTCTTTTGCAATCTGAATCAGCACCTCCTGCCCTTCTTTGAGCAGTTCGCTGATCTGCGGCACCACAGTATTTTCACGGCTGCGGAAGCGGCGGCCACCGCCGCGGCGTCCGCGACCCCGATCAAAGCCGCGCTCCGGACCGCGACGCTGTGTCCGCTGCAGCAGCATCGCCTCGGGTGCGGGACTGCGAACCACCGCGCTCGCATCCACCGTGCCATCGCCAATTGCCTCCGCTTCCAGCAGAGCTTCGGCTTCGGCCTGCGCTTCTTCCAGTTCTAACTCTTCGGCTTCTCGCTCTTCTGCTTCGACCTGCGCTTCGAGCACCGCCTCGGGAACAGCTTCGCCATTCGTTGGCGATTCGCTGCTTGCCAGTGCGCTGCCAGCCGCCAAATCCGCGGCGCCTTCCTCGGTTCCCGCTCCCGAGAGCTCTCCACTCGCAGCCCGCGTCTCTTCTTCTACTTCTTCGAAGCCCTCGTCATCGCCAGGTTCCTCTCCATACGAGGTAAGCTCAACTTCCTCTTCCTCAATGATCTGTTCCTCAACTGCGCCGTGGGCGAGTGGGTTGGTGGAGTTGTGTTGATTCCCGGTTTGAGCTTCTTGGCGAATGTCACTCCGAACTTCGTGGTGAAGATCGGATGCAAAGCCCTTCTCCTGAACCTTTTCTCTTATCTTGGTGTCATGGTCGGAGAAGGTTTCCGGCGGTATGCTGGCCGCGATCAGGTGCGCCTTATCGTATTCCTCGACTTCCGCATGAACCGTGTGCTCATGCTGTTCGTGCAGCGGTTCAGTAACCGAAGCGGCGAATATGGGCTCATCTTCAGGGAAATTCGCGACGATTGAGGCGGTCGTCGGCACCGGCTTAGCCGCTACATTTTCAGCCGGCACAGCCGGATTCTCATTTTGACTCTGACCTTGACCAAGTCCCAGACGCTGGTATTTCGAAATCGATTCTCCGGGAAGCACGATCGGCTGATATCCCGGGGGCGGTCCGTAATCGTAATCGTGGCCGGTACGAGCCGTAGGCGACGGCCGCTGGAACCGGGAATCGCGGCCCCCGCGATCGCTCCGGCTAAAACGGTCGTTTCTCGATTCGTTTCTCGATTCGTTGCGCGCATCGCCGCGCGTTTCGTTCTGCGGCTCGACGGCGCTCTCGCTGCGTATTTCTTCGCGGGGCTCACTGCGAATTTCGTTGCGAAGCTCGGGACGCTCGCCGCGCCCGCCACGGTCTCCGGTATCTCCTCGACGACCGCGACGACGGCGTCGTCCGCGAAAATCGCGCGCCCCGCCTGTAGCGTTACCCGTCGCATCCGCAGAAGCAACAGCCGTCGGCTGCCCTTCCCCATCGTCCGCGCTTTCAGATTCGACCGCCAGCCCGTTGTTATTCGCCACCACGCCGCCCGCCTCCGCACCGTTGCGCGGGCGCGCCTCCGTCGCCGGACGATTCGCCGGGATGGCTTCATCCAGGTCTTCGTCCTGCTGTTCCAGATCCATGAAATCGGAGACGTACAGAAAGGCATCACGTTCCAACCCGATGTCGACAAAGGCCGACTGCATGCCTGGCAGCACGCGCGTTACCCGGCCCTTATAAATCGAGCCCGCTAAGGTGTATTCGTTTTCTCTTTCGAGGTAAATTTCCGCTAGTTGATCGTCTTCTGTGATCCCCACTTTGGTTTCGTGGGGCGTGGCCGAGACATACAATTCCTTGTTCATTTCTACTCCGGTTTTTCTTTACCGGACCAGAAGCGCAAGGCGGACCAAGAGATCGATAGCGTTCAGCGCCGCTCCGGGTGGGAGCGGGCGCGGCCCCGAAATTCTTCCTGGGGCCTACACTGCAGTGAATTGTTAATTCTCGTCTGCACTGATCGCGTTAAGCCTTTTTGTCAGGTCTGTGGCCACTCCTCGCGTTCACGCTGAGGGGGCCGTTCCCCGCCTGACTGGCTTCAATCCTGTCCGGCTTCGACTTCTGCCGGCATTCTGCCCTCCTTTTTCGCGAGGGCCTTCGTAATCTTCGATGCTGAATCTTGTTTCTTGCTGAAACCTGTTTCGCGGCGCTTTCCCAAAGGCGCCCTGACTTCTGCCATCCCGTTTCAATTCACGAAGCGGCGCATCCGGACGTTCATCACGATCCCAAGCGCTAAGAACATGAAAAGGACGGAAGACCCACCGTAACTCATGAGCGGCAGAGGTATTCCGGTGACGGGCATAAAGCCCACCACCATGCCGACGTTGACCAGAATGTGAAAGCTAAGCACAGCCACCACACCCATCACCAGAAATGCCCCGGCGCGGTCGGGCGCCGTTTGCGCGTTCTGGGTCAACCGCATCAGCACTATGAAGTATAACAGCAGTACCGCCAAAGCTCCTACAAACCCATGTTCCTCGGCAAAAGCGGCAAAAATGAAGTCGGTCTGCGGCACCGGGAGAAACGCCAGATGCGTCTGCGACCCCTGGCTGCTCCCCCAAATACCCCCCGAACCCACAGCAATCAAAGATTGCGTCACCTGGTAGCCCGCGCCTTTGGGATCAGCATCCGGCTCGCGGAAGCTGAGCAATCGCTGCTTCTGGTAGTCCTTCATGTGGTGCCACGCCAGAGGCATGCAGAGCGCTGCCAGGAGAAGCACGACTCCTGCCTGCTTCCAGCGTAACCCGCCCAGGAACAGTCCCATGACGGCTACCGGAAGATAGGTCAGCGCCGTTCCCAAATCTGGCTGCGCCAATACCATCAGCATGGGGAAGCCGACGATCAAGCCCGCCTTCAGGAAATCCGACCAGGAAAGCTCGCGCTCATGCAGATCCGCGAAGTACTTCGCTACCGCCAGAATCAGGATCAGCTTGACCCACTCTGACGGCTGAAAATGGCCGCCCGCGGGCATCTTGATCCAGCGCCGCGCCCCCAGATATTTCTGGCCAAACAGAAGCACCGCGATCAGGGAAGCCAGCGACGCTATATACATCCAGTGGATTTGTTCGAGCACCGCTTGATAATTGACGAGGCTCACCAGAAACATCGCCCCCACGCCTGCCAGAATCCAGTAGATCTGCTTGACATGGGCGCCAGCAAACTTAGTGTGCTCGGTTGCACTGTGGATCTGCACCACGCCCAGCGCGCAGATGGCCAGCACAAAGCCCATCAGCACCCAGTCGAAATCTCGATAGGAAACGTAGCGCGACATAGATTCAGTCGCCTACCCCAGAAGCTTTGGAACGGAACACAGGAGAAGAAGTCAGAACTAAGGTTTGCAGGTACATTCTTTACTTGGTCATTCTTTACGTCGTGATTGTTAACGTCGTCATTGGCAGGGATTTGACGGGCAACTTGGGCTGACCGGAGATCCCGAGCGGGTCAGTACCCACACCGTCACTCCGCCCACTACAGCCAAGCCACCATAGACCACCGGCGCCGAACTCATAATGCCGCCCGTCGCTGCGGTCGCGGCCCCGCTTTGCTTCCGATGTTTTTTCTTCTTTTTATCGGTATCGGCGGTATCGTCTCGCGTGGTCTGTTGCCCCTGGCTTACGGTTGTCGTCCCCTTATCGTCCTGAACTGTGAGATCGCCTTTGTTGGCGGCGATTTGCACTTGTCCATCCACGTCACGCACCTGAAACTCGGTCCACGCATCGGAAACTGGCTTTACCGTAACGTCGCCGGCGTGAGCCGCCAGACCCTTAGACGTCGTAACCCGCACAGCACCGTGCTCAAGTTCAACCGCCGACCCCTGGAATTTCACCAAAGAGTCTGACAGAACCATGATGTTCGATCCGTTCGATTGCAGGCTGGCCGTTGAATCGGCGCGCGTCTGCAACAGGTCTCCGGCGAACACCGCCGCCGATTTCGGAACGTCTGTCCCGTTCAGCCACGTGGCGCCGTTCGTGTACAACATGGCCGACGCCGTCTCTCCCGCCAGCATCATTTGTGCCGGAAACAGCATCGTCAACAGGCAACACACAGCCGACCGAAACGCTGATTGCGACATAATTCCACTCGACATGGTTCAGGTCACTCTACGCATTGCAGGATTTTCGCTATAGTAAGCCGTTCAAGGCTTTGCGGTCAATGCGTTATTCTCATCTGTGCACTCCTGAGTCACTAGCAGGCTGCCGAAAAACTCGACGCACGGAGGCTTTGGGAAGGGCGCGAGTTCAGCGCTTGCGGCAAAACTTGTCGAGGGCGCAAACAGCACCTTTGGCGCTAAAGGTAAGCAGGGCACCTTACGCCGTCACCAGCTCCAACCTGGGCACCCAGTTTCCCACGAACATCTCGCCATCGGTGCCCTCAACCTTGACCATCATCCACTGGTTCGCTTCGTGCCGCCCTGAGATTTTCATCTTCAGATAATTTTCTGTCAGCGCTTCGGTGAACTCCGTTCCGCCCGACTGCAGCGTAATCGCCTCAACCGTCGTTCCCACCAGCGACCGCATAAACGCCGCTTTTTTCGCCGACGCCATCTCTCGCAACACGCGGTTTCTCTCCCGCGCCACGTTGACCGGAATCTGTCGCGCCTGCTCCGCCGCCGGCGTTCCCGGACGCGCCGAATAGGTGAACACATGCAGATAAGTGAACGGCAACTCTTCGATCATGCGCCGCGTTTCCTCAAATTCCGCTTCCGTCTCGCCCGGAAACCCCACCATGACATCGGCTCCAATGGCCGCCGTCGGCATGGCCGCGCGAATTTTCAGGATCTTCTCCCGATAGTGCCAGGGCCGGTACTTGCGGTGCATCCGCCGCAAGACCGCATCGCTCCCTGACTGCATCGGCACGTGCGCGTGCTTGGCGACCCGCTCCGATCCAGCGACCCATCGGATCAACTCATCGCTCCAATCCATAGGCTCGACCGAACTGATCCGCAATTTCTCAAGTGAGGTTTGCTCCAGGATGGCCTGAACGAGGCCGACAAGTCGTTGGTCGTTAGTCGCCGGTCGTTCGCGCTTCGACTGAGGTAGCGAAGCCGCAGCACTCCCAGAACCGAAGAGATTTTGCTCGCCAAGGACTAACGACGGACGACCACCGACCGCCTCCAGGTCTCTTCCCCACCGTCCCAGATTAATCCCGGAAATCACCACTTCGCGATAGCCCGCCTCTACCAGCGTCCGCACCTCCGTGACAACGCGCTCCATCGGCAGCGAACGGCTCTGTCCGCGAACATACGGAATGACGCAGAAGGAACAGCGGTTGTCGCATCCGTCCTGCACCTTCAGATTGGGACGCGTTCGTTCGTTCGCCGCTTCGAACACAGGTGCGGCCAGCAGTTCAGTATGCGCAAAAATGTCTCCAACCATCACCTTGCCCGCTTGAACCCCTGACAGTAGCCCGAGCGGCACGAAACCGGAACTCGAAGATGAAGGACCAGAGGACAGCAAAGAGAATGAAGTAGTGGCTATTTCCGCCGCCTGATGCTTGTGCGAATTCCCCACCACCCAGGTCACTCCCGGCAGCGCCGCCAGTTCCTCGGGTGCGCGCTGCGCGTAACAGCCCGTCACCAGAATCCGGCAATTTGGATTCACGCGCTGTAGCCGGCGTATCGAGGCGCGCGCATCTTTATCCGCACCCTCCGTCACGGTGCAGGTATTCAGCACAACAATTTCAGCGTCGCGCGCCGCAGTGGCGCGCTCCATCCCGCGCTCCAGGAACTGCCGCTCCAGCGCCGCCCCATCCGCCTGCGTGGCGCGGCAACCAAAATTCTCTATGTAGAAGCGGGTCACGCTCCTATACTAAATGAATGGCTGCGACGGCTGAAGACGGCCAACATGAATGCTCGACAACCACCGAGCGTCTCCGCAGAGCAATGCCTCTGCACCTTCAGCAAACAAGGTGCCAATGAAACGCCGGATCCTTCTCGTCGATGACGATCTCGCGGTTTTGCTGACCCTCAAAGCGGTGCTCGAACTTCACGGCTTCGAAGTCGAGACCGCCGGCAGTTCGGCCGAGGCTTTTGCTCGCATCGAGTCCGGCGTGTACCAGATGGTCATCACCGACTTGCGCATGGAGACAGAGGAATCCGGCCTGGAAGTCATCCGTAAAGCGCGCGAGCAATCCTATGACCCCGCGACCGCCTTACTCACTGCGTTTCCACCAGCCGGGCAAGGCTGGGGCCAGAAACCGGGCGACTGGAAACAGGAGAATGGTCGAGTTGTTGATGGAGGCAAGGCCGAAGCCAATCCCGACTCCCTGCTCATTAAGCCGCTCGGCACGAGCGATCTTTTGCGCCAGGTGGAAGCCTTACTCGTCGCCCAGGCCGATAAACAACTTCGCGACCGCAACGTGGCTTCCAGGGCGCAACCACCCCGTCACCGCGCCGGATAAGGCTGCGGCTGCCCCCGCTTCTATGGTGCAGAGAAAATCAGGCGCTGGCGATCTGCCGTCCCTGCTGAAAGCACTCTCGGCACAGCACCGGACGCCCTTGCGTCGGCCGGAACGGTACCGTAGTCTCTTTCCCGCATTGCGAACAGTTCGTCCGAGTTTCCGTCTTCGCGAACCCATGCCCGCGCGACGATCCGTGTGACGTGGCCCCAAGCACTGCCACCCGCTTGCCCTTGCAGTTCTTGCAGCGCTTCGGCTCGTTCTTGAACTGCTTGTCGTGGAAGAAAAGCTGCTCACCCGCTGTAAACACGAAGTCCGTGCCACAATCGATGCACTTCAGAATCTTGTCCTGGTATTCCATTGAAGAGGCGCTCCCATCCCGCATAACCTGCTCTGCACGGGAGACCCGAATAGGGAAGGATCCGGTTCACAACGTGGGCAGGAGATTTACATCCCCCCTCATGCTGACCCCCTGGGTTCGGCCCACCAGACGGCTTGCGCCGCCTGGCACTGCATTTGTGATACTGAATTACCGGCACTGAATTGCTGACCGTCTTGCGGCCCCAAAAAACTCTCGCCGCGCAACTCTGCTCGCTTTCGACTACCCGGTCCGTGAAGATACGGCTTGTCACATCTCACTGCAACCTTGTCATACCAAGGAGCGGGCCTCGCGCTTGCGAACCGCCCGCTTCCTCAGTCTCTGCCGCTTAGTCCTGTTCCTTGCGCGCCTTCTTTCGGCTACGCTTGCGCGCCAGCGCCTCTTTCACTCGCTTCCGTTCACCCGGCTTCAGATAAAATGAGTGACGTTTTACTTCCTTGATAATGTCCTCGGTTTGTACCTTCCGCTTGAAGCGGCGAAGTGCGTTTTCGAGGGATTCTCCCTCTTGAAGTCGAACCTCCGCCAACACACAACACCCCCCTTGCTCGTCCCAACCGGACTTCTAGTTATGGCAAGCAATCTACCCCCAAGTCAAGTGGAATGTGATGAAACCTCTCTACCTACGCTAGAAATTGAGTCGCATTGAGAATTGCATTTGTCGCGGAGCAAACGAAGTAGTCGGCTTCATCAAGCTTGCAGGTTGCTGATAATAAGCAGGATAGTAGACACCCCCCACCGGCTGCGTGTACTTGACCCATTGTCCGGCTGCATTGTAAAAACCATTGTCGTTCACTTCGTATGCCTGATTGTCGCGATTGAACAGATTGAACGACTCCGCCGTGAGCTCCAGGTGATATCGCGGCCCGAGATTCATCATTCTTGCCATCCGCAGATCGAGGCTGGCGTAGTTAGGGCCGATAAATGCATTGCGTCCATACCCCGACAAACGGTCATTGCTGGTGTTGCCGTCCTGATTGGGATCGCCCGATACGGTTGCATTCGCCGGCCGTCCGCTGCCGTAGGTCATGATCCCTGAGATTTTCCAGTGATCGAACATCGCCGCCCGAATTTTTTGCCCCGCTGCGAAGGGATTCGGCTCCGCGATCGCCGAGAGGCTGAGTCGTTGCCGCTGATCGGTCACACTCGATGCCTTCTCACTTTTCGTGGCGTATGAATTCTGCACCGTGGGTGGCGCTCCCGCCACCAGCGCATCCTGCCCGTTGTCGATCGCATGCGCCCAGGTATAAGCCAACCGGAAATAAATTCCCCTCGACATCCGCTTGTGCAACGACACCGTCATCCCGTTATAAAAACTCGAGGCCGCGCTCTGAAATTCGTCGATGGCTCCCAGTTGCGAGAGGGGACGATCCAGGGTATTGATGCACGGCGGAAACGGGCAACTGATGCTGGCAGTCGTCTGCCAGGTCGCAAACGAATCGACCGGATAGAACGCATTCGGAACAACCGCGCCGGTGGAACTTTCAACCGGATAACTGTAATACGTGGGCGGCGGCAGATTCACATCGAGCGCCCGGATCATATCCACGCCGCGCACAAACAGGTAAGAGACCGTGCCCGTGAACCCGTCCGCCATTTGCCGCTCCACGCTCAGACTCGCCTGCTCTACCCGTGGAGTCTGAAAGTTCGGCGCAAACGCGGAGATCTCAGCCGTCGCATACTGCTGCAGTGCATGCGGAAGCCTGCACGTCTTCGGGCCCGCCGCACAGGTGAACGCCGGATTCGGATACGCCGGAAACACCTGGTTCTGATAGAAGTCCGAGTTATCGAGCGACAGAAAGTTATTGCTCAGCCCATTGTCATTGATCACGGCCGATTGATAGATTTGCGGAATCCGGGTGTAGAACATTCCAAATCCCGCTCGCACCATCACCGGCCGTTCCACCCCAAACGAATAACCAATCCCCACCCGCGGCGCAAAATTCGTCGCGTTCAAAGGCATCTTTCCCGAGGCCGGCCACAGCGGATTCGTTTCCATCCCCGTCTTCGAAAAAGTCTGCAGATCGTAGCGCACTCCCAGGCTCAGGCTTAGGTGCGGGGTCACCCGTGCCGTGTCTTGCACAAACCAGGAATAATCGTTGCTGTTCGGATGCGACACCGGATTCCCGAAGCTCTGCACATAATATCGCGGCACGTTGTGTGCCCACGCCCTTAGCGGCGTCAATTCCAACCCTTCATGCTGCGGCACAAACGTAAACTGATTTACCGAGATGTCGTCGTACAGATACTCCCCTCCGAATAACGACGGAAAGTAGTTGTAGTCCCAGGTGAACATGCCGTCGCCGCCGAACTTCCACTGATTTCGGCCGCGGCTTAAACTCAAAGTCTCGGCCAGATGCAGCCGGTGTTCCCGCGTCTGGCGCGGCAAGATCGATGATTGCCCGAAATCGTCAATCCAGCTGTAGATGCTCGTCCGCACCCCGGTTGTATTGGGAAACGACTGCTCCAGATCGCGAGAAAACTGCGCCCGCAGATGGCTGGTCAGTTGCGGACGGATGCCGCTGATCAGACTCAGCGAGGCGCTTTCGGTCGAAACTTTTTCCTCGCCATTCGCGCTGATCGCATAGTTCGTGATCGGATTCCCCGGGTTAGAGAACACATTATTTGTCCCGTAATACGTGGACGTACTTAGCCGCCCCGTCAAATTTTGATGCGGAGTCAGCACCCGATCCAATTTCACGAAACTCGTGTTTCCGAGCGATTGCCCGGGGAACGCCCCCGCCAGGGTTGAAAGCTGCGCCGCCGAAGCGAACACCAGACTCTCGTCGCACGCCAGCCCACCCACGTTGGGAGGGCAGGATTCGTAATCACCCGGCGTCGGGTAGACACCCGGCTGCGGCACAACCACGGTCGAGCCATTCAGGAATTGCACCACCGCCGGCACATAAAAAATGTGCTGATCATAGCCCGCAAACAGGAAGGTCTTACTGCGCTGGATGGGACCGCCAACCGTGCCCCCGAACTGGTGCTGCACATCGTTCGGATTGAAACCCACAAAGGCTGGAGCCGCTCCACCGAATTCGCTGTCCCGCAAGAAGTAGAACGCGCTCCCGTGCCAGGCGTTCGATCCCGACCGGGTCACCACGTTCACCACCGCGCCTCCAGCGCGCCCCGACTCGGCTCCGTAGCCACTCGATTGCACCCGGAATTCCTGGATCACCTCGTTTGAAAACTGATAGGGCGAGCGATACCGCCCCGTGGCCTGCGCAAAAAAACCGTTATTATCGTCGCCGCCGTCGACCAGGAAGCTGGTGTTGTATCCACGGATCCCGCCATAGGCGAGGTCGCCATTCGATTCCGACATCAATCCTCGCGGATCCTGCGTCACTCCCGGCATCAGCAACAGCAGATCGGTGAACCGCCGCCCATTCAGCGGCAGGTCCTTGATCGCCTGCTCATCGACCACCGCCGAAACTGAACTCGGATTCATGTCGGTGATTTGAGGCGCAGCTGACACTGTCAGCGATTCCGTCGGACCCGCCACCTTCAACTTGAATGTCAATTGCGCCGCCAAACCCACCTCGATTCGAATCACCGGCGAAATCTGCGGCGACATTCCTTCCGCCTCAGCTCGCGCCGAATACTGCCCCGGCGGCAAAAGATCGACCACAAATCGTCCAGCCGAATCCGTCCCCGCATGGTAACGGACTCCTGTCTCGATCCGAATCACCACGATGTCGGCGTTCGTAATCGCTGCCCCATGTGCATCCAGCACAACCCCCCGCAGCGCACCCGTAGAGGCATCCTGACCCCAGGCTCCCGAAGCAATGAGTTGAAAAAGAAACAGCGGGAAGATAACTACGCGGCAGACGTGGCGAATCGAAACCGGAAACAGATTACAGCGGCGGCACATGGCAATCCCTTCGTGTCCAAGACTTCGGAACCGGAGGGGATTCCAGAGACTCTGCCCATCTGTATACCAAACTGCGCCCAGCCAGAATGTGACGCAGGCACAGGCAATATGTTCAGTTTTGCTGGGGTCGGGACGGGGGGGGTAGCGCAGCCGTTCACAGCCGCGCTACCGAAAAGTCCGCCAAAGGCATCCGGTCAGTGCGCTGGTGCAGGCGCTGGCGCTGTTGCCGGAGCCGCCGGCTTCGCTCCAAAATCCACTTTCGGCACCACCCGCGAGGCTTCCGTGGCCTGGAAGTATGCCGGGTTCTGCTTATATCCGGCAAATCCCGCGTAAATGTTATTGGGAAACTGCAGCAGATACGTGTTGTAATCCTGCAGCGTGTCATTGTACCGTTTGCGCTCGACCGCGATCCGATTTTCGGTTCCGGCCAGCTCATCCTGCAGGCGCAGAAAATTTTCGTTCGACTTGAGCTGCGGATAATTCTCCACCACCAGCAGCAACCGCCCGATCGCTCCATCCAATTGCCCGTTGGCGGCAATCTTGTCCTGCGGAGTCTGCGCCGACAGCAATGCCGAACGCGCCTTCGCGATGTCTCCGAAAACGGTCACCTCCTGCTGCGCATATCCTTTCACCGTCTCCACCAGGTTCGGAATCAAATCGGCGCGCCGCTGCAGCACGATATCCACCTGCGACCATGCCGCCTTCACGGCCTGATCCTTCGCTACCAGTTGATTGCGCACGCCCACGTACTGTCCAAACACCGCCAGCACAATCACCACCAGCACCACCAATACGATCAAGGCTTTGCCCATATCACTCTCCGTGAACCGCCAGGTTTTTCTCGACTTGTTACTTTGCCAGTGCGTAGGTCAATAGAACGTTACCAGAACGGAACGCTCTCGATTCCAGCAGCTTCAGACGCAGGCTGCCCTCAACCACCTGAAACAGCGGCTTTCCGCTGCCCAGAACAACGGGATTCAACATAATCCGGTATTCATCGATCAGGCTGTTTCTTGTGAGTGTCGCTGCCAGATTCGCGCTGCCCAGGATGATCATATCCCTGCCCGGCTGGCGCTTCATTCCCGCCACCTCATCTGCGACTTTCTCCTTCAGCAGCTTTGAGTTTCCCCACATCGCCCGATCGAGAGTTCGGGAAACTACGATCTTGGCCGTCTCGTTCATTTTGGCGCCGATGCTCGGGTCCTTTTCCCTCGCCGCCTCCGTAGTCCAGTAACTCGCCATCATCTGATAGGTCTTCCGCCCAAACAACAGTGTATCGACCGACTCCAGTTGTTGCATGGCAAAGGTTTGAAACTCTTCATCGACGACGTGCCAGTCGAGCTCACCATGGGCTCCGGCGAAGAAGCCGTCGAGCGTCATCATGTTAAATAGGATCAACTTTCTCATTTCGTCTCTCTGTCACACTTTACGCCGCCGGATCCAGCATCTTATCGACCGCCGCTGTCACCTGCTCCACCAACGTCAGATAGCGCGCAAAGATGGCATTCACATTCGCCGCCTTCCGGTCCTTCTTCCGTTCGCGAAGGTCGAGCAGTTCCCCAAACACGCTGCCATCGATTCCCAGTTTACCCGCCAGCGCCGCCGCCGATTCCCGCTTCGATCCCGTTCCAGGATCGCCCAGCGCAATCAGCGCGTGACGAAACAGCGTACCAAACGCGGGCAGCGAACGCAGCAGCAGCTCCCACTTCGACTGCGTGTTTCCCGAAGACGCCAGGAGGCGCTGCCGCAGCAGAATCGTCTTCTCCCGCAGTTCGTACTCCACTTGCGCCCGGTGCAGCCGCATCGGAATCTCCAGCGTCTTCAGCAGATCTTCGCCCCACAGCACTCGATAGTGCCGCCGCATGTCGAGAAATTCAATGGAGAAAAGGTCTGCCGATCGCCGCATCTCCTCCGCGCCTAGCAGCAGCGGCGCATGGTGCTTCTGCTTCTCCCACCATTCAGTCAGGGGAGCGAGAGCCTCAATCGCCGCGAAAGAAGTCTCCCCCAGCACGCACAGCAGATTTACGTTCGAATGATCGGCAACGAAATCTCCCCCCGCCGCCGAGCCATAAAGAATCACGGATTGCAGATTCGTGCCCGCCGCTGCCCGCATCCGTTCGACAAATTCGCTAATCAGTTTTTCCGGAACCATCCCACGCCTCTCACTCTCGGTTGCACCTGCCCTGTCGCACCTGCCTAATCCCACTTGCCCTGTCGCACTCGCCTGGTCGCGCTTGCCTTGTTGCGCTCGTTTTTGGTGGCGCAGCGCTTCAGCGTTGCAGTAAAGTCGCGATCAAGAAGGCGGCTTTGGCAGCTGAGGGACCGGCGAAACTACCAGCTTCCGCCCGCTCCGCCGCCACCCGTACTACCGCCGCCAAACCCGCCAAAACCACCACCACCGAATCCGCCGCCTCCGCCAAAACCCCCGCCGAACCCTCCACCACCGTATCCACCACGGCCGCCGCCGCCCAGATTGCTAAACAGCATGCCCCAAAATAGTCCCGACCAGAACCCCGACCCGCCGCCGCGCCCGCCGCCACCACTACGAAATATCGCCCGCAGAATAGGAATGACAATAAAGACGAGAACGAGAATTACGATCCACCCGGCCCCCAACCCAGACGACGGCTGACGTCGCTGGACCGGCACACGCGGCTGGTTGTCGAGCGTGACGCCCGCATCCTGCGCAATCACCGTGGCCACGCGCGTAGTCATCAACGTAATGGCTGCTGCAAAATTTCCCGTCCGCAGTAACGGCACCGCTTCCCGTCCAAACCCTCCTACCTTGCCATCCGGCAGAATCGGCTCGAGTCCGTATCCCACCTGGATCTGATACTTTCGATCGTTCGTCGCCAGCAGAATCAGCACACCCCGATCGCTTCCCTTTTTCCCGATTCCCCATTGCTGATACAGCGCCACCGCATACGTCAGCGGATCTTCTCCATCCAGCGACTTCACCGTAACCACGGCGATCTGCGCATGGGCTTTCTCGTCCACCTGGCGGCAAAGATCATTCAAACTGGCCTGTGTGGACGCATCGAGAACCCCGGCAAAATCATTGACGTAATTCGTAGGGTGCAGAGAAGCCACGGGTTCGGCTGCAACCCAGGCAGCCATGCCCAGCAAGACGCACGCGAGGAGGATCCGGCTCAGGAAGAGTTGAAAATGCGCTGCGATCCCCAGCCTTTTCATTGCAGAAAAATTGTACAGGAGAAAAGCTTGGGTGGAGTGGGGGCGGGGCAAGCCCCGTCTCAACCTGAAAAGCCCTCCCGTTCAGAATCGAGCGGAAGGGCCTTCTTTGAATCCTGAACAGTCGTGCTGGATCTCGTTATTGCTTGTTGTAAAACCCGGTGTAGGAAACCTTCTTGCCCGTCGCATCGCTTCCACTCACCGTAACCGTGCGGCTCTTGCCGTCCGCCGAAATCACAATCTTCGCCGTGGCGGTAACCTTGCCGTCTTTCTTGTTGGTTAAATCCGTCGTGTGAGCGTTAATCGTCTTATACGAACGCGTGTCTGCATTCGGATCGCCCGTGAGCGGATAATCTTTGCCGTCGAACTTGCCCGTCCACTCACTGTGCGTGGGCTTGCCATTGGCGTCGACGCCATCCACCGTAACTTTGATGCTGTCTCCAGCAGCCTCGTACACAACCGTCGTGTTCTTCGGGGCCCCGGCAGGAATCTTTGACTTGGCCTCATCCAGCTTCCACGTGCCCATATTCGGATTGCTGGCAAAACTCACGGCTACCGCTGCTAAACAAACCGCCATAGTCAATACAACCGTTTTTGTCTTCATCTCTCTCCAGATCTCTCTTTCATCGACAAGCAAATTGAACAGATAAGCGCTCGCTATTCTATTGACGGCGGTCGGATTGGGCAATGCAATTGTGTTTCGATTTCTTGTCCGGTGCATTTCCCGCCCCTGCTACAATCGCGCCATGCGAAGACCACTCGCCACTAGCGCCACATTGACCGCGTTCCTCACGCTGGGATCTCTCTTCAATTCTCCCTCCGCGCACGCCCAAAAATTACCGCCGCCGAAAGTTCCCGACGCGATTCAGTCCCGCCCTGGCGAAGAAGTGATCTTGCTAGCTCATGCTTCCGGATGGCAGATCTACACCTGCCACGCCGCAGCCGATGGCAAATTCAACTGGACCCTCAAAGCCCCCGACGCCGAACTGAAAGATGAACAAGGCAAGATCATCGGAAGCCATTTCGCCGGTCCCACCTGGAAATTAACCGACGGCAGCGAGGTCACCGGCAAAGCCGCAGCCAAAGCCGAATCCGACGATCCCAACTCGATCCCCTGGTTGCTGGTGGATGTAGTAAGTCACTCCGGAAAGGGGCTGCTTAGCAGGGTGACGACAATTCAGCGCGTCCACACCCAAGGCGGCAAACCTCCCGCCTCCGGATGCGACGACTCGCACCACGACGCCGAAACCAAGAGCAGTTACACAGCCGACTATTATTTCTACGCGCCGGCTCAATAGCCTGATGAGTGCTCGGTTTGCGTCACGGTGCGACCAAAGCCAGCGCCGGCGTTCCGCCGACTTTGAAGACGCCAACCTGCCGCATCTTCGCCGCGTCGATCACCAGAATGCTGTGCTTCTCTGGAGCCATCGCGTAGAGCGTCTTGCCATCGTTCGCAATGACGGCGCTCCAGAAGGGCACGCTCGTCTTGATGGTGCCGATCTTCCGCCAGGTGCTGGTGTCAAGCACACGAAATTCGCCCGCCGTCGCGTTATTCGGCCGGAGATTCGGAGGCCGTCCGTAATCCAGATAAAAGCGGTTGTCATAGTTCCGGTCGTAATCCTTGTTGTACCCCAAATAGACCCTGCTGCCGTCCGGTGAGATAGGCCACGCAGCAGGAGGCACGCGGTTGGGAAGGTCGAAGTGCGCCGAGGCCTGGGCAAATTCCTGCGTGGCAACGTTCATCTTGAAAGCTGCGCCGTCTCCACGAACGATGGCTATCTCTTGAGCGCCGGGAGCCTCAATCGCCTCCGCCACGCCGATTCGCCTTTCCCACGGAAGCACGATGTCTACGTTTTGCAGCTCGCGAGAGTCGGCGTCCACACGAATCAGCCGGATCCGGTTCGTTCTAGGACAGAGAACATCGAACTGATCCGCCGCCGGGTAAGAGATAAAACGGCCCGGGCCGCAGTTCCCCAGGTGCACACTCCGCGACAGAAACTCGCCCGTCTTCGTGTCGAAGGTGGCAAGCAGAAAGGAATCCGCGTCGTCCGACTTGGGAGTGTTCATAAGAATTCGCAACACCAACCCATCGCCCGAAACCGCCATCGTTGAAAATGCCGGGAGCGCATTGCCCACTTCGCGATCCTCAATCTCGCCCCGCTGGCTCACCTTGCCCTGGGCAGTATCGATCACCGCCAGTTCGCTGGAATCACCCTCCGTGATCGACGCAATATAGAGGCGGCTACCATCCGGCGAAAGGGCAAAATCCGTATTGTCGCCCGTGCGAATGTTCCCCATCACCTTGGCGGTCTCGGGATCGACCAGCCAGATGTGCCCTCCCGGTCCGCCCGCATCAGGCGCAGGATCGAGCACATACAGCCACCCCGGCTTGGGTTTCACCCAACTTTCTACTTGAATGTTCGAGTCGCCTGACGCATCGGTCCGCCCGGCGTTCGTCTGCGGCGACCTGTTCGGCGATGCTGCGCCAACCTGCCCCGCTGCTGAACCCGCGCCAGCAAGAGCCACCGCAGAACTCAGCACGAGGGACGTGCAGAGGAGACAAAACAAGGACCACAGGAGATTCGTTTTCATACATTCCCCCGGAGCTCCCGGTCTATACCTTTTATTTATTCTACGCCGCGCCGCGGCGCTCGCTTCTTCTTATTACTTCCCGCATTCCTCTCGACCCTCAACTTCCAGGCAGCGCGCAGCCCGCCAGCCAGCACATCCTCGCTAGCCTCTTCCAGTCGAATGTGGGTCGCTCCCATCTTTCCCCATCCGCCATGAACCGGTAGGAAAACCTCCGGCAACTCCCCAACAAATTCCGCCTGCAACTCGGGAGTCAGCATCAGGTTGCCGTAGCCCTGTTTCTCAGAAGCCAGCGTGGCGAAGATTTTGCCGCCCACACGGAAGTCCGCCGCGCCCATGTGGGAGCCTTCCTCAGCCCCCTCCAGGCTCAACGCAATCCTGCGAAAGTCAGCCACCTTCATTTCGGAACCACTCTGCGAATCAAGTCACGAGCCGTGCCGCCATCGTCTCCAGCAGGTGCGCCGCCGCCTCGCCGGCATCGCGCGTGGAAAACTCACTGCCCAGCTCAATCACCGGCAGCTTGGAGCACGCATCCCGAAACGCGTCGGGCGAGTTCGCCGTCGGTATCAAACTCGGCCCCGCCAGCACCAGGTCAAATCTTGTCACTCGCATCAGGATTAGCGCGTCGCTGATACGCCCACTGGTCTGCACGTCGTATCCCGCCCGTCGCAGCAGTTCGCGCAAGTACGCCAGCACGTCGGCGTTGGCGTCGAGACACAGCACACTGCGTCCCAGCGGAACGCGCGGTTCTTCGCGTGCCCCCGGACGATAAAAAGCGGCGATCGCCTTCTCTTCCGAATCGTGCGACTCAAAGATGGTCGCGAGCCGTGACATTTCCAGAACTCGGCGTACCTTGTCGGGCACACCGCAGAGCTTCAGATCCCCACGCGCCTGCCGGGTCGTCGTCAAAGCGCGAACCATCGTGCCCAGCCCGCTGCTGTCGATAAATTCCACCTCGGCCAGATGCAGCACGATCGAGCGGCGGTCGCGCAACAGCCAGGCAATGTGCTCCCTCAGACTATCGCTGGCTTTGCCGGAAACAATGCGGCCGTGGCAGCGCACAATGGTGACGCGTCCCACCTCGCGTGTGTCGAGATTTAAACTCAATTGCCCTCCGATGCAGCCCGCACTCCAGCCGCGAAATTGCAACATTATATCCCCAAGGCAGCAAAGCAGTTCCTCGATTGCGGTCTAACGTCGTCCCCCTCTGAACTCCGTGTGCAGTTCCCCAGGATCCCTTGTGGTAAAGTCTCTGCATCCAAAGAAAACCATGATCCGCTCCTATAAAGGCATTACTCCCCAATTTCCCGAAACTGCTTACATTGACGATACCGCCCAGTTGATCGGCGACGTCATTATCGGAGAGCACTCCAGCATCTGGATGAACGCCGTCCTTCGCGGCGACGTCCACCCTATCCGCGTCGGTCACTATTCCAACATTCAAGATAACTGCGTCCTGCACGGCATGAAGGAGCAATACGGCGTCTCTCTCGGAGACTACGTCACGGTGGGCCACAGCGCCGTGATTCACGGCTGCACCATCGAAGCCCGTTGCCTGATCGGCATGGGCGTCATTATCCTGAACGGCGCGGTCATCGGATCCGGCTCCATCATCGCTGCGGGCACCCTGATTCCAGAGAAAACTATCGTTGAACCGAATTCGCTCTGGATGGGCTCGCCGGGAAAATTCCGCCGCTACCTTGATAAGACCGATGAAAACACCATCCTGCGCTACGCCGAAAATTACGTCGGCTATAAGAAGTCCTATCTGATGGAGCGAAAAGGCCAGTAGCAATAAGCCGGGTGACCGATCCTTGGCCAACCTTGCTGCGAGCCTGCCATTGGGCTAAGCCGAAGGGTTGACCACCGACATTCTGTTTCGCTACCGATTTTCTTGGGTTTGAGATTGCCCGGCCCGCCGCTTGGGTGGCGGCTATGTGGGGTCGTGGGGTTTAGGCCGGGCAATTCTTTGTTTCCAGGATTGCAATTGATAATTTTATAGCGCACTCCGCCTCAACTTGCGTGTGATCACCGTCACTCATCTTTGTGATCAGGATACATAGCCCTGTGACAAAGATCACCGCCAGGACGGACATTCAACCCTAAGATGAAAACGAAATCTACTTCAGCATGGTCTTAGAGGAGAACGAAAATGGCTTATGTAATCACCGATAACTGCATCAAGGACGAGCTTTGCGTTGAAGCCTGCCCCACCGACAGCATTCATCCGAAGAAGGACGAGAACGGCTTTGAATCCGAGTCCCAGATGTATGTCGATCCCGAAACTTGCCTCGATTGCGGCGCCTGTGTTCCGGCATGCACCTCGGAAGCGATCTTTGTGGCCGACGAACTGCCCGAAGATAAGAAAGAGTTCATAGAAAAGAACGCCGCTCATTTCAGCAAGTAGTTTCGCGGCCGGTTACTGCAGCAAGAAAATCACGGAACCGTCCCACGTTTCGCGATCGAGACGTGGGACACGCGGCGGTTGGCCGATTCAGAGTGCGCCATAGCTCGGCAAAGCCCACGCGTTCGTTGCTTAGAACCTACCGGCAAACTTCCTGTTCCCTTCCGCCAATCATCCTCCGCCAGCCCGATCTGGCCGCTTTCCTCTTCCCTCTTGCTTTGTGCCTCTTGCCCGGCATGCGACGAAATGGCGCGCCCCGCTTGACAATTGCTCCAGTCAGGTACATGATGTCGCCAATTTTGTTTTGGGGCTGCTCACTACCGGAGGGAGTTACGCTGGTCTGCAGGAGCGGTCAACCGACGCACCACCCTCCAGTTTCCCCCAAGGAGAATACGATGAAACGCTCTGCCCAGGTTCTCTTGCTGGCGGCTCTGCTCGGAACCGTCGCCCAAGCTCAATTCCCCAGCCAAATCCAGCACGTCATTATCGTCTTCCAGGAAAACCGTACTCCCGACAACCTCTTCCAGGGACTGCGCGGTCTCAAAGGTTCGAACGGCGTGAAGTATGACATCCAGAATTATTGGGTGGAATCGACCGGCACCCACAAATTGCTCGCTCCGGTCGGGCTGGCCACAAACTTCGACCTCAGCCACGCTCATAGTGCGTTCGTGTCGGAATCGACCGCTCCCAGCACCGCGCTCGTTCCCGGTTGCAGTGGCACCGCCGAGGCCGAGATCTTCGGTTGCGCGGCCTCGACCTGGAATCAGTTTATGTATGTCGATAACGCCCAGGAACTGACCTCCACCAATCTGTACGGCAAGAAGATCGTCACCCACATTCTCGACCCTTACATCAACATGGCGCAACGCTGGGGATGGGCGAATTACATGTACCAGACCAACCAGGGTCCGAGTTATCCGGCGCACCAGTTTATTTTTGGCGGAACCTCGGCGCCGAGCGCGCAAGACGACTCTCAGGGCACATTCGTTTCCGAGAACTTCAGTCCGCAGTCGGCTTTCGCCGGCTGTCTTGCCGACACGACGGCCATGAATTTTCTCATCGATTCCAGCGGGACGGAAACGCCCTACGGCGGCGTGCTCGGTGACTTCTGCTACAACCGCAATACCATGGCAACCCTGCTCGACAACAACCAACCAACCCCGGTGACCTGGAGGTATTATGCTCCAGCGGCGGGTTCGATCTGGACCGCGCCGAATTCAATTACCGCCATCTGCCAGCCCAATTCCGGCTTCACCGCCTGCGACGGCTCGGAATGGGCAACCAATGTAATTTTCCCGTTTACCGCCAGCTACGGCGCAGTGCCTTTCCTGAACGATCTGCAGAACTGTCAACTCCCCGCCGTCAGCTGGGTCATTCCCGACGGAAGATGGTCCGATCATGCCAACGCCAACAAAGGCCTCGGACCCTCCTATGTGGCCGGCATTGTGAATGCCGTGGGTGGCTTCAACAACAGCTGCGGATATTGGGCCAACACCGCGATCGTCCTGACCTGGGACGACTGGGGCGGCTGGTACGATCATGCAGCTCCGTGGACGCTCGCTCCGCCCTACAACAACTACAACTATGGCTTCCGAGTGCCGCTGATCGTGATCTCGGCCTACACCAAACCCGGATTGGTGAGCACCGTTCAGCCCGAGGATTTCGGCAGCGTCCTCAATATGCTGCAAGGCATCTTCTTCGGACCCACGCACGAGCGCCAACTCGGCTTCGCGGACGCCCGATCCTCGAACGATCTGCGGGAGTACTTCACCGAAACTACACAACAACCCTACGGCGCGACCATTCCGGCGGTAGAGGACATCAACTATTTCCTGAATCTGCCCGCTCCGCAGAATATTCAGAATCAGGCGGTGGCTCCCGACAACGACTAGCTGCCCAGGTCTGCGCTCGTCAGGGAATTACTCGCCGCAGAATAAACGGTGGTCGCCCCACGTCTCACACCATTCGAGGCGTGGGCATGCCGCCACCCTCCAACCCTTTCATCCTGAGCGCAGCCGGAATTTTACGAAGTGAAGCCTCGGCGGAGTCGAAGGACCCCTGCATTCTTCTCGTCACATTCTCCATCGAGCAACCATGATTCTCTCGACGGTTATTTATAATCGCTTCCTCCAGTCTTTAACTTTTTACTGGGGCAAGGACACTCATTGTCACTCGACGAAAATATCTATGAAATCCGGCGCGAGAAACTCAAGAAGATTGAGGCTCTCGGGCATCCCGCGTATCCGCGGAAGTTTAACTACAGCCACTCGGTGCCGCAGATTCTGGCCGAGTATGGCGGACAGACGGCTGAGGAGTTGGAATCTCCCCGCGTCACCGTGCGGGTTGCCGGACGCATCATGGCCATCCGCCTGATGGGCAAGGCCGGCTTCGCGCATTTGCAGCAGGAGGGACAGCGTCTGCAGATCTACGTCAAAAAAGACGCCATCGGCGACGCCGGATACGAGCTCTGGAAGTTGCTCGACCTCGGCGATCACATCGGAGTTCGTGGCTACCTGTTTCGCACGCGCACCGGCGAGCTCAGCATTCACGCCGAGGAGTTGACCTTCCTCTCCAAAGATCTGCTGCCTTTGCCGGAAAAATTTCACGGCCTCACCGACGTTGAGTTGCGCTACCGCCAGCGCTACGTCGATCTGGTGATGAATCCTGAAGTCCGCGAAGTATTTCTAAAGCGCAGCCGACTGGTGCAATCCCTGCGCCGCTATTTCGATTCGCAAAACTTCGTCGAAGTCGAAACCCCGATGATGCATCCCATAGCCGGCGGAGCCGTGGCCCGTCCCTTCAAAACGCACCACAACACGCTCGATATGGATCTGTTTCTGCGCATCGCTCCGGAGCTGTATTTGAAGCGGCTGACGGTGGGCGGATTCGATCGCGTCTACGAAGTCAACCGCAACTTCCGCAACGAAGGCCTTGGTTGGAGATGGAATCCTGAGTTCACCATGCTCGAAGCCTACCAGGCATACACGGATTATCTGGGCATCCTCGACACCACGCAGGGCGCGATTGAACAGGCCGTCAAAGATGTAACCGGCGGAATGAAAACAAAATGGGGCGAGCACGAAATCGACTGGTCGCATTCCAACTGGCGCCGCCTGACCATGCGCGAGGCGATCTCAAAGTTCTGGCCCGAGAAGGCTGGAGCGAAACCTGTCGTAAGCGACTTCGCAAATCACGAGTCGGTCCACGCGCTGGTCGACCGCGTGCGCGGCGCGGGGATCAGTTTGACCTACGATGCGGCCGAGCCTGTCGGCAAAACGATTGCCAGCCTTTTCGAAGCCGTAGCCGAAGAACACCTCATGCAGCCGACCATCATCTACGAGTTCCCAACAGCCGTTTCGCCGCTGTCGAAACAGAAGCCCGACGAGCCTGACTGGACCGAGCGCTTCGAGATGTTTGCCGGTCAGATGGAAATCGCCAACGGCTTCAGCGAACTCAACGACCCCGAAGATCAGCGCCAGAGGTTCGAGTCGCAATTAAAAGAACGCGAGCGCGGCGACGACGAAGCCCATCAGATGGACGAAAATTATATTAATGCTCTGAGCTACGGCATGCCTCCCGCCGGTGGAGTCGGCGTCGGCATCGATCGCCTGGCCATGTTATTCACCGACTCGCATAACATCCGCGACGTGATTCTGTTTCCGCTGCTCCGTCCGGAAAAACATTCGTCTGCGGGAGAAAATGAGAGCGTAAAAAAAGAAACCTAGCTCCGAACCCAGGGGAGACAGAGATTCCGCTGTCCCCCGTGTTTGTCCGGGCCCCCGCTGGTGAAGATTTTTTGTTGCCCGAGTCCGGGTACCTAAACAATCACTTGAAGTCTAGCGCTGAAACCCTCATCCTGACGACAGTTTGAGTTGAGGGCGGCGCTGTCGTAGCGGTCCACACGGTCGTTGGGTCGGCAGCGCTTTGCTTTTCCTAACCGAGACTTGCCAGCGAGCAGATTTGGTCGAGCCGTCAGTCGGACCCGTCGCCAGTCTTCTTGGCCACAGCTTTCTTGGCAGCACCTTTTTCTGGACCAAAGTTCTTGGTCAAATAATTGAGCATTGGGTTGCGGTCAGCGTCGGCAATAACCGCTCCGAGCCCCTCCATTTTGTCCAGCTGATCGGACCATTGCTGGCGCGTCAGATGCTGCTCGGTGATACGGCCGGTGTTGTGGCACTGGGTACAGGCGGCCTTCACTTTGGCCTGCATCGGTCCCGGCGGAAGCGGCTTGCCCGGCGCGCTCGGCGGCTGCGCGGCCGTGAGAGTGCTTGTCAGAGCAATGGATGCGAACAAAAAGGTTGGCAGGTACAATTCTCGCAACAAGCGGAACTCCTCGGCTAATGGAATTTGGTTATCGGCAGCGCTGCATGATGGCCTGGAAGTTGGATGTGTTCCGGCGTTTTGAAGATTACTTTAATTCCTGATTTTCGCACTCAATTATTATGACGAGGGCTACATTCATCGTGTCGATTGCGTGCTGGGTGACTCTTGGGATGTGGGCCCGCGCTCAGCCGCAGCAGCCATCGCCCGGTTCATCGCCCGCCAGCCAGACGCATCGCGCGCAATTGGATTCCGATGCCGCGTCGGCGCTCATCCTGCAAAAGTCTGCCCTCAAGTACCCGGAAGCCGCCCGTCGGACCGGTCTCCAAGGAATCGTTGTGCTGCGAGTTGTGGTCGGCATTTCAGGCAACGTCCAAGAGGTCTCGGTTGTCTCCGGAGAACCCGCACTGGCCCAATCCGCCGCCGACACGGTCAAACTGTGGAAGTACAAACCCTATTTGGTGGAAGGCTTGCCCGCCGAGTTTGAAACGGAAGTCAGCGTCAACTTCCAAATCAAGACTCCGCCGCCCCCAACGCCGCCACCGCTCGGCAATTTCCGCGACGACGCGTATACCAACGATTTCTTCGATATCCATTACCCGCTTTCGCGAGATTGGGTGCGCCAAACGGATCTGATGCGCACCAAACTGGCCTCCGAAGGGAATAACAAGGGCAGCTACGTCTTATTGGCGGAGGTTTACATCCCGCACGACTCAGACCCTTCGCGAGCCGATTCTTCCTTCCTGGTCCTGGCCATCCACCGCTCCGGCCCTGAGGACTGCAAGCACTATCTGGAAGCGTCCGCCACCGCTGTGCAGTCGCGCAAAGAGGCGAAACAAAAAGGCGACATAACCGAATTCACCGTTGCCGGACACGATTTCTTCCGCGTTGATTTCGAATATCGACAAGGCATCGACCACCGCACTTTCCTCTGCACATCCATCAAGGATTATTTTCTCCAGTGGAATATTATCGGCTGGTCGAAGCAGGCAATCGAAAATGCCGTCGCAACTCTCAGCACCATGACGCCAGCACCGCCGGGAAAAGTTGCGGAACCACAGCCTCCCGCCTCGATCGACGGGAAAAGTGTCACCACAAAGGTAAAGGTTCAAGCCGGGATCTCAAGCGGCTTGCTGGTCAAGAAGGTCGCACCGATCTATCCCGCCCAAGCCAGGCATGATCGCATCCAAGGCACGGTCACGCTGCAAGCGGTGATCAGCAAGACGGGCGACATCACAGACCTGGAGGCGCTATCGGGTCCCATGGAACTCGTTCCGTCGGCCGTCAACGCCGTGCGTCAATGGAAATACCGCCCTTATCTGTTGAACGGCGAACCCGTGTTCGTCGAAACCCAGATCCAGGTTAACTACATGCTCTCGTTTTAGATACCTTGTCGAGCCACGTTCTCCAAACAAAATTTTGATTCGACGTTACACTTATGCAGACTGAGATGTCAGCTGTCATCAAAACTCGTGTGAAACTGAATAGCGAGAACTGACCTGAAAACCATCCCATGATCAAGTCCCCCCGAGGAACCCGCGACCTGCTTCCGCCCGATACGGCGCTTTGGAACTTTGTCGAAGCCACCGTGCGCGATGTCTTCCGCGCCTACAACTTCCACGAGATTCGCACGCCGATCTTTGAATCGACCGAACTCTTCGCCCGCGGCGTCGGCGAAGAGACGGATATCGTCTCGAAGGAAATGTTTACCTGGGAAGATCGCGGCCGCGCCGAGAGCGACAAAGGACAATCTCTGACCCTCCGCCCCGAAAACACGGCCGGCATCGTCCGCGCCTATATCGAGCACAAACTCTGGGAGCGCGGCCTGAATAAATTCTTCTCGATCGGCCCGATGTTTCGACGCGAACGTCCGCAGAAGGGGCGCTACCGCCAGTTCTACCAGATTGACGCCGAAGTCATCGGACCCCCAGCTTCCGGCAGCCAGTCACCCGCGAGAGACGCCGAAATTCTCGAGCTCGTCGCCACCCTGCTCGACCGGGTCGGCATCACCAACTGGACCCTTGAACTCAATTCCGTGGGCTGCCCTGCAGACCGTGCCCAATTCAACGAAGCGCTGCGACAGGCGCTGGCGCCGGTGGTCGATAAAATGTGCGTCGACTGTCAGCGCCGCGCTGTCACCAATCCGCTGCGCGTTTTTGATTGCAAGGTGCCCGAAGATCAACCCATCATTGCAACCCTGCCCACCATCAGCCAGTTTCTCGACGAAAACTGCCGCACTCATTACGAGCAGGTTAAAGAAATCCTCAATGCCATCCCGATTCCGTATACCGAGAATCCGCGCCTGGTTCGAGGTCTCGATTACTACCAAAAGACGGCGTTTGAATTTACTCATGGTGCGTTGGGTTCGCAGAATGCGATTCTTGGCGGCGGACGATACGACGGTTTATCGGAGGCTCTCGGCGGGCCGGCGGCTCCGGGAATTGGATTTGCTATCGGCGAAGATCGCCTGGTGTTGTCGTTGAATGCGACGGCGGAGTCGGTTCTGCGCAAACCTGACGTTTATATTGCTCCGCTCGGAGCCGGGATGAATCGCGAAGCGGCGCGTCTGGCTCGCGAACTGCGGCGGCAGGATCTGGTGATCGAACTCGGCGACGAATCGTTTCGTTTAAAAAAGTCGTTCGAAGCTGCCGACAAAATCGGCTCTCGGTACATTCTCATCGTTGGCGAGAATGAGGTAGCGGCCAACGCCTTTGCTCTCAAACATCTGGCCTCGGGCGAACAGGTCACGGTTCCGCGCGCGGAACTGGCGCAGCGGATTGCTCAGAAATAGCTGTTCGCGGTTGGCTCTTCGCTCTTGCTACCTTGAGTTCTGAGCGGTCCCTCCAGGGTGACAACCTGTCCCAACTAGCCGCTGGCGCGACATTCTGTCCCGCCAATGCTCATGTCCATCCTCAAAAGACCCTAATTAATCAATTACTTGAGGACCCTTATCTGTGGAGCTACACGTGCTCCTATAAGGTCGAACTAAGCCATCGGTTTGTCGGTTGCCGTGCTCTCCCACCCTGGCGAGCTCTGCACCGGCTTGGACAGAGTTTGGATGGGGGGACGACGATGAAGCCAAAATCGGCTTGGGTAATGGCCTGCACCGGCCTGACGCTGATCGGTCTGTTGGCGATAGGTTACGGAGTGGCGAATGCGCATCCGATCCATCATCTCGAATACCTCACCGTGCTGGTGAATTGCGGCAGCGGACTGGAGACTCACGAGGCGTCGACTGAGCGCCAACCCATGCTCCCGCACGCCGTATGTTTCGCGCGCAACGACGCGGTGGTGGAATCAACGGGAAGCGTTTCGGGTTGCGATGGCCCTGACTGTGGCCGTGTATCCGGCGACGAAAGAGAACAACCGCAATCCGCTCCCTCTCACCTTCGCCGTTCGCAACTCTAGCTGATAACCGCCGTACGCTCCGCGGACTTCCTGCCGTCATCCACTGTCCCGCATTGCTTCGAGGATTGAATTCGCGCGCAAATCGCGAAGTTTAGCGCGTCCCTCCATTTATAATCTTTGGTTCAGCTCACACCATCATTTCAGCTCGACGGTTTCAGCCGGACGATTCCAGCAGGACAAGGCAAAAACGTGCTTGATTTCTTAGGCGATCTTAGACGTACTCATAGGTGCGGAGAGCTTCGGCCGTCCGATGCGGGCAAGAAAGTGGTGCTCATGGGGTGGGTGAACCGCCGCCGCGATCTCGGCCAGATCATCTTCGTCGACCTGCGCGACCGCACCGGCGTCACGCAAGTCGTCTTCAATCATGAACTGAATGCTTCCGTGCACCAAAAAGCCGAGGCGCTGCGCAACGAGTTCGTGATCGCAGCCATCGGAACCGTCAAGCGACGCGATGCGGATACGATCAATCCCAATATTCCTACGGGTGAAGTGGAACTGGTCGTCGAAGAGTTGCGCATTCTCAACGTGTCGAAGGGGTTACCCTTCTTGCCCTCCGATACCGTCCTGGCGAACGAAGAGATGCGGTTGAAATACCGCTACATCGATCTGCGGCGCGATGCCATGCAGTTCAACATCGAACTGCGCCACAAAGTGGCGCTCGCAATCCGCGGGGACCTCGCTGCTCAGGGCTTCTTTGAAATTGAAACGCCGTTCATGACGCGCTCAACCCCGGAAGGCGCGCGCGATTACCTCGTCCCCAGCCGAGTGCAGCCGGGAATGTTCTACGCCTTGCCGCAGTCGCCGCAACTGTTCAAGCAGATTCTGATGATCTCGGGCTTCGATAAATATTTCCAGATCGTGCGCTGCTTCCGCGACGAAGACCTGCGCGCCGACCGCCAGCCCGAGTTCACCCAGATCGATCTTGAAATGAGCTATCCGCAGCCGGAGCGCGTTTGGGAAGTTGTCGAGAGTTTCCTAACCGCGGCTTTCAAGGCGGCGGGGCACGAGATTAAAACTCCTTTCCCGCGCATGGACTTCGATGACGCCATCCGGCAATACGGCATCGACAAGCCCGACCTGCGAGTCCCCGCTTTCACGGACGTCGCCGATTGTTTTACGCCGGATGAGCTTCAAGGGTTGGCGATAAATAAAGAACTGCCGGTCATCGCCATCCGCATTCCGCATGTGGGCGAACTTTCCCGCAAGGAGCGCGACGACATCAAGCCGCTGTTTGTCTCCAAGGGCGGAGCGCGCGTCTTCGAGGACTTCAAGCGCATCGAGAACAAGCACGCTGAGGCCGGAGCCAAGGTCCGAGCCAAGACGGGTGCCGCGGCGGACGATCTGCTGGTGCTGGTGGTGGGCTCGGCACAGTCAGGCCCATCTAAAGACGAGCATCCGGCCAGCAAGCGAAAAGTTACGCCGGCGGAGATGGCGATCTACGCTTCGGCGGGGCTGCTGCGAGTGGCGCTGGCACAGAAATACTCCGATCGCCACAAGCTTTTCCAGAAGGGTGACTATCGTTTTCTGTGGGTAACGAATTTTCCCATGTTCGAATATGACGAGGGTGACAAGCGCTGGGTGGCAGCGCATCATCCTTTTACCTCGCCGCACGATGAAGACATGGACAAACTCGAAAGCGATCCAGCCATGGTGCGCGCGCTGGCTTACGACGTCGTCCTGAACGGAACGGAGTTGGGCTCGGGCTCGATTCGTATACACCGGCAGGATGTACAAAGCAGAATCTTTCACGCCCTAGGCATGACGGAAGAGGAAGCGCGCTCGCGCTTCGGATTCTTCCTGGAAGCGCTCGAATACGGAACGCCTCCGCATGGTGGCATCGCGCTCGGCCTTGATCGCATCGTGATGATTCTGGCCGGAGCGGAGAGTTTGCGCGAGGTCATTCCCTTCCCCAAAACCGCCGCTGCGAAAGACTTGATGATGGAGGCGCCTACGCCAGTCTCCGAGGGTCAGTTGCGGGATCTGGGGATCGCGGTGCTGAAAAAACCTTGACGAAATTGGCTATTCCAAGACCGCCCGCGTTGGCGGTTCCACGACTCCAAACCATTCTTTGAGTCCTGAACCTATTTGCCGCGCTTCCCGCCCCGGTGTTAACTTAAACAGTTCCAGATTAGGGCAGCCCCGCCGCTGCCGGAACCTGATCGTACGCAACACGTTCTGACCGAGGTCTCTCTTGTCTGCTGTGGAAACCACTCCGCCCGTTGCCCCCAGGAACATCCGCAGGACCGCCTTGAATGCCGTTCATCGCCAGATGGGCGCGAAGATGGTGGAGTTCAACGGCTGGGAGATGCCGGTCGAATACCCTTCCTCGATCGGCTGCGGCATTGTTGCCGAGCACATGGCGGTGCGGACCGGAGTCGGAATCTTCGACGTCAGCCACATGGGAGACATCCGACTCGCCGGATCGGAAGCGCTGGCGGCGGTGCAGCACATCTCGATGAATGACGCCTCACGGCTGGCCATCGGGCAGGCGCAATACTCGGCACTACTCTATCCGCTAGGGACATTCGTGGACGACGTAATCGTGCATCGCCTCGGCGTAGACGAGTACCTCCTCGTGATCAACGCGGGGACGCGTGAAAAAGACTTCAACTGGGTACGAGACAACACGCGCCGGTTCGATTGTGCGGTTGACAATTTGTCGGACGACTTCACGCAGATCGCGATCCAGGGTCCGAAGGGTGTCAGCCTTCTGCAAAAACTGACGGATGCCGACTTGAGCAAAGTAAAGTTCTACTGGGTGACGCGTGGAACTCTATCCGGCATGAAAAATATCCTGCTTGGTCGCACTGGCTACACCGCTGAAGATGGATTCGAGATTTATATCCCCTCCGACGAAGATACCAGCGCTCGCGTCTGGTACGAAATTCTCGAAGCGGGCAAAGAGTTCGGCGCAATCCCCTGCGGACTGGGTGCGCGCAACACTCTGCGACTGGAAGGCAGTCTTTCCCTCTACGGGCACGAAATCTCTGACACGATCAACGTGTGGGAGGCCGGGTTGGGTCGCTTCTGCAAGATGGAAAAGCCGGATTTCATCGGCCGCGACGCGCTGGAAAAGGCGGGAACTGAAGGCCTCAGGAAAACGCTGGTCGGCCTGGAGATGGTTGATCGTGGAATTGCGCGCGACGGATACAAGGTTCAGGACGAGAATGGCCGCGAGATCGGCTACGTAACCAGCGGATCGCCGGCCCCGTTCCTGAAGAAGAACATCGCCCTGGCCTACGTTCCGCCGGATCACTCCGCCGTCGGAACAACGGTAAAGGTGGAGATTCGAGGACAGGGCGTAAAAGCGCAGGTTGTGCCATCACCCTTTTATAAGCGGCCGAAAAAAGCATGACTACAGCCTCACAGATAATTAGACTTGTAAGCCCAGAGCCAGGAGCCAACAGCTGATATGCCATATCCCAGTGACCGTAAATATACGAAAGAGCATGAATGGATCGGCGCGGACGGAGCCATTGGAATCACCAGCCACGCCCAGGACTCGCTGGGAGACATCGTCTTCGTCGATCTGCCCAAGGTGGGTGCGGAGATTACCAAGGGCAAACCGTTCGGCACCGTAGAGTCGGTAAAAGCTGTGTCTGACTTGTATGCTCCGGCCTCGGGGACAGTGACGGCCGTAAACGAAACGCTGGCCACCTCTCCCGAGCAAGTCAACCGAGATGCCCACAGCGCCTGGATGGTCAAGATCAAAGTGAAGGATACAGCCGAGGTTAACGCGCTGTTATCGTCAGCGGACTATGACAAGTTTGTCAGCGAAGAGGCGGGACACTGAGCATTGCAGAGGTTAGAGGTCAGATTGCAGAGTGAAACTCTTCGGTTGTCGACGACTGCTGAGGGTTTTAACCTCCGCAATCTAACCTCTGCCCTTGCTTCTAGCCTGTGCAATCGTTGCACCCGCTGCTCACATCGAATGATAAGGTTGCTATGAGATATTTACCGAAGTCTCCCGCGGATCGCGCCGCCATGCTGCAGGCGATCGGCATCCGCTCCATCGACGAACTCTTTTCGCCGATCCCCGCGGAATACCGTTTGACGCGCGATCTCGCCGTCCCCCGGCAAATGGCCGAGTCCGAGATCGTCGACTGGTTCAAGCAGCGCGCCAGGGAAAATGGCGAAGGCTACACCAGTTTTCTGGGAGCGGGAGCCTATTCCCATTACCGTCCCGTCGTGATCGATGCGCTCGTTCAGCGCGGAGAGTTTCTGACCTCCTACACGCCATATCAAGCCGAGTTCGCGCAGGGTACGTTGCAGGCCATTTTTGAATTCCAGACCATGATCTCGGAGCTCACCGGAATGGACCTGGCCAATGCCTCGATGTATGACGGTTCGACCGGCGCCGCCGAAGCGGTGATGATGGCGGTACGCGTCACGGGAAAGCGTGGGGCAGTGATCGCACGCAGCCTGCATCCCGAATATCGCGAGGTTATCAACACTTACGCCACGCATCAGGACATTCCGCTGAAGCTCGTCGGCTTTGCCGAGTCGGGAGCGATTGACCTTAAGGAACTGGAGGGTGCGGTGGGCGATGATACGGCCTGTGTCCTGATACAGTCGCCCAACTTCTTCGGCACGATCGAAGACGTGGAAGCGATAGCCGAGATCGCCCACAAACGCGGAGCGCTGCTGATTGTGTCGATCGCGGAGGCAGTGTCGCTCGGGATTGTCGAGCCGCCGCGAACCGCCGACATCGTGGCCATGGAGGCGCAGTCCTTCGGTGTACCACTGGGATTCGGTGGTCCCTACTGCGGCGTGCTGGCTACAAAAGAAAAGTTCGTTCGCCAAATGCCGGGACGGCTCGCCGGTCAGACTGTCGACAAGAACGGAAAACGTGGATTTGTGCTGACGCTGGCCACGCGCGAGCAGCACATCCGGCGCGAGAAAGCGACGTCGAACATCTGCACCAATCAGGCGCTGGTCGCGCTCATGGTGAATATCTTCATGACGGTTTATGGCAAAGTAGGCCTGCGCGAATTGGCCAAGCACAATCTGGCCAAGACCGCCTACGCTGCCGACCAGTTTGGTAAACATGCCAAGGTACTTTTCGCGTCATCGCCGCGATTCAACGAATTCGTCGTACAGACAAGGGAAGATCCTCGCGCCATCAACTCACGTTTGCTGGAGCACAAAATCGTCGGCGGATTTCCGCTGAAGAAGTTCTATCCCGAACTCGGCCACGCGGCGTTGTGGTGTTGCACAGAATTGACAACGCGCTCGATGATCGATACGGCCGTGAACTTGGTATCCGAAAGTGAAAGTTCGGTGCGCCTCCCGAAAAACGCCGAACCTCAGGCGGCACTCCGATGATCGAATCCAGTTTCGGATTCAGCGATCTGGGAATCTTCGAGCAATCATTATGAAACACATGACCCGCAAAGCGACGCGCCACATCAGCCAGAACGAAGGCTTGATCTTCGAGAAGTCCTCTCCCGGCAAAGCCGCCTGGAAGTTGCCGCCGCTCGACGTTCCGGAAGTCGATACCAAGGCGCTGCTCGGTTCTCAAGAAAGAAAAGATCTCGGCAACATGCCTGAGGTGAGCGAGATCGAAATCATCCGCCATTTCACGCGCCTCTCGACGTGGAATTACGCCATCGATCTCGGCATGTATCCGCTCGGCTCCTGCACCATGAAATACAACCCGCGCGTCAACGAATTCGTCGCGCGCGTGGAAGGCCTGGCCAACGGCCATCCGTATCAAGCCGAAAAGATTTCGCAGGGTGCGATGCAAATCATGAAGACCTTAAGCAACTGCCTGCTCGAAATCACCGGCATGGACGCAATCACGCTGCAACCCGCCGCCGGCGCCCAGGGCGAACTCACCGGATTGCTCATGGTCCGCGCCTACCACCAGTCCCAGGGCAATGCTCGAAAAAAGATACTCATCCCCGACTCGGCGCACGGCACAAATCCGGCAACGGCAGCAACGGTTGGTTACGCGGTCGAAAATCTGAAGTCGAACGACCGCGGCATGGTCGACGTGGCTGCGCTCGCGGCGCAGATGAATGAAGACGTCGCAGCGTTGATGGTCACGAATCCCAACACGCTTGGCGTTTTCGAGCAGGAGATTCACAAGATCGCCGAACTCATGCACGCCAAGGGCGGCCTGCTCTACATGGATGGCGCCAACATGAACGCGCTCGTCGGCAAAGCGCGACCGGGAGATTTCGGCGTCGATGTCATGCACCTCAACCTCCACAAAACTTTCTCCACGCCGCACGGCGGCGGTGGTCCGGGTTCAGGACCCGTAGCCATCAAGAAAATGCTGTCGCCGTTTCTGCCCACTCCGGTCGTCATCACCAAGCCCGATGGCACGCTGGGCTTCGAATACAATCGCCCGCAGTCGGTCGGACGCGTGCGCGCCTTCTACGGTAATTTCGGAATGTTCGTCCGCGCGCTGGCCTACATCTTCGCCAATGGGCCCGACGGACTGCGCCAGACGACCGAAGACGCGGTGCTCAACGCGAACTACATCCGCAAGGGGCTAGAAGGCGTCTACGATCTGCCTTACTCGACTCCTTCGATGCACGAGGTCGTTTTCAGCGACAAGGTGCAGTCCAAGAAGGGCGTCAAGACGATGGACCTGGCGAAGCGGCTGATCGACTATGGATTCCATCCCTACACGACCGCCTTTCCGCTGATCGTTCCGGGTGCGCTGATGATCGAGCCAACCGAGAGCGAACCTTTGGAAGAACTGGATCTGTTCATAGAGGCGATGAAATCGATCGCGGACGAGGTGGAAGAAGATCCGCAGTTCGTGCTGGATGCTCCGCACAACACCCGAATTTCACGACTGGATGAGACGGCAGCGGCGCGCAAGCCAGTATTGCGCTGGAAGCCGCAGGCTTAGCTCGTGGGGACGGGTGTGTGGGGACGGGCGCCTCGCCCGTCCAGCCGAGCGCAGCTCGGCCCGTGAAACGCGGCCGTCACGACTCTAAATACACAATTAAGCAATCTATTTCATCCATGAGCCATCTAAACAGCAGGATCGCCTTGCCATAAGGCAAGCTGATTTCGCATTCTGGTAACGTGAGGAGTCGACCATGAAGAAGCCCCGCGCATCATCCTTCTGTCTCGCTTTCGCGTTGCTGCTCGCCCTGGGGATTCTGCCCGCCCTCAGCCTGGCACAGAACAGATCGGGAATCGTGGGAGTTTGGGAAGGAACGCTTGATCCTGGCGCGCAGCCGAAGAAGCGCATCGTGGTCCACATCTCGGCCGCGCAGGACGGAAGTCTAAGCGGGACCATCGACTACCCTGACCAGGACACCTCGGGCATCCAGATTACCGCCATAACTTATAAGGCGCGCGCGCTGCACTTCGAAAGCAGCAGCATTCCCGCTCTCTACGATGGCACCATGGACGACGCAAATTCCCAGATCACCGGCACCTGGAAGCAAGGCGTAGCGCCGCTGAGCCTCGTCCTCCAGCGGACGCCATAACTCCAAAACACGTTCCGTTTCGACAAACGTCGGACGGTCCCATCTATCCGGCTTGCTAGAATCAACCAAGTCCAACTCTATGCCTGACGATCCGGCCAGTTCCGAGATTAAGCCTGAACAGGCGCGCCAACGGGCTGAGCATCACTACTACGCGGCGCTCGATCTGGTGCTTGAAGGTCATCACGAGCAGGCGGTAGAAGAGTACCGGCGGGCGGTGGCGGCCGATCCAAAGTTCACCGACGCGATGCATGGACTGAGCCGGGCGCTGCAGGACCTCAACCGCCTCGATGAAGCCATCGCTGTTGCCCACCAGATTTCAGAAATCGATCCCGACGACATTCTGGCGCACACCAGCCTCTCGATCCTGTATCAGAAAAAGGGGATGGTTCCCGAGGCCGAGACGGAAGGGAATAAGGCGCGGGTGTTGGGGTGGAAGCAGCAGTTGAAAAAGGGCAGCGGGGTGAGGGATTAGAACGCCACGTGCCCAAAAAGGTAGAATGATGAAGACCGTGAGGTAGCGATGGCCCAAATGACGCCGGAAGTTTCCAAGTTGCTCGCACAAGCGCTTTCGCTCTCCGTGGAGGAACAGGAAGCGTTAGCGGATTCCCTCATTTCCAACCTCGGCGGAAAAGTGGACGAAGCGATTGTGGCCGCTTGGGACGACGAAATCAAAAAGCGCGTCACGGATCTGGATTCGGGCCGGGCGAAAACCATCCCTTGGCCAGAAGTCCGTCAGCGCAATTTAGCGGAGCTGCCCCGTGCCCACTAGGGCGGTGGAACTGCACGATGAAGCCGCCGCAGAATATGATGCGGCATTTGATTGGCTCAAATGAAGTATCTGATCGTCTACGAAAAATCAAACCAGGGCGGGGCGTATGCGCTCCCGACTTGCCTGGCCTTGGTGCTGCGGGCATAACGCTGGACGAAGTAAAAGAACTCATCCGCGAGGCGGTTGAGTTTCAGTTGGAAGGGATGCGCGCGCGCATGGCGATCCCATCCCCGCACCCAGCGCCATGACCGGATACATCTCGGTCTGATTACGCCGCTAGGTGTGACCCGGAGTTTCACTCCTCACGCAACGAGCGTTGCGCACTGCGCCGGTCAAATTCATGGGTTCTGGTGGCGTGCCGTGCCACTTCACGGTACACTGCCAGACTCAGATGCCAACCCATACCACACGGCATCCGCTTCTCATCCCGATCTCGCACGGAGGATTGCATGACCCGGTTCGCCCCCTCGAAACGAAACTTTATCGTCTTCGTCTTCTGTCTAACATCAGCCCTGGCCCTTAACGCCCAGACTTTTAAAATAGTCCACAGCTTCCATAACTGGGACGGTAACAATCCCTACTCTTCGCTCATCCTGGCGAGCGACGGCAATCTCTACGGGACCACCGTAGACGGCGGAGCCAGCCACGGCGGCAATATTTTTAAAATTACTCCCAAAGGAACATTCGCCCGGCTCTATGACTTTTGTGCGCTGGCTCAATGCGCAGATGGCGAATATCCCATGATGGCACTCGTCGAGGGCCCCGACGGAAACTTCTACGGCACAACCGCGTCCGGTGGAACCAGCGGCGGTTGGGGCACCGTCTTCAAGATAACTCCGGCTGGCGCATTAACCACTCTGCATAGCTTTGGAGGACCCGATGGCGCAGGCCCGTACAGTCCACTCCTCGTCGCCAGCGACGGAAATTTCTATGGCACAACCAATGGAGGCGGAAACTCCAATGCCGGCACGGTTTATCAAATCACCTCAAGCGGCAGTCTAACCACTCTCTACAACTTCTGTTCGCTAAGCGGTTGCGCGGATGGTGCGTACCCGGTCAGCGCGATTATTCAGGCGAGCGATGGAAACATCTACGGGGTAAGCCACGCCGGCGGCAACTCCTCTTGTTTCGATGGTTGCGGCACTATTTTCAAAATCACGCTCGGCGGAAATTTGACGACGCTGCACGCCTTTGATGCGACCGACGGCGAATATCCCTACAGCGGAGTAGTCGAGGGCCCTGGAACTACGTTTTACGGAACCACGGGCGGGGGCGGAGCCAGCCAGGGCGGCACCGTATTCTCGATGACTTCCGCGGGCGCGGTAACCACACTCCACAGCTTCGACGGCACCGATGGCGCGACTCCTTACGGAATCCTGCTCGGCAGTGACGGCAACCTCTACGGCACCACCCAAGCCTGGGGCAGGCATTTTGGCGGCACCATCTTCAGAACGACGCCTGCCGGCGCATTCACCACGTTGCACAATTTCGACGGAACCAATGGCAAAAACTCCTATTGCGGTCTCGTCGAAGTGGCAAAGCACGTCTTCTACGGAACAACCTACTTCGGCGGCACTGCCAACGACGGCACGATCTTCAGTATTTCCGTCGATGGCGCTGCCAAATAGCGCTTCATCCACGGTGTCATCTTGAGCTTTGTGAGTGCTTCGCGAGCGCGAAGCACTCACAAGCCACCCGCACGTCGCGCTACAATAGTTACGGAGTTTTCCCATGCGCGAAGTCGTCATAGTTTCTTCCGTTCGCACTCCGGTGGGGCGCGCTTATAAGGGGACGCTGCGGGCTACGCGTCCTGATGAAATGGCTGCGGTTGCCATCAAGGGCGCGCTTGATCGAGTGCCGCAGCTTGATCCCAACGAAATTGAGGACGTCATCCTGGGCTGCGCCATGCCTGAAGCGGAGCAGGGGATGAACGTGGCTCGGATCGCATCGCTACGGGCGGGGCTGCCGGTGGAGGTGTCGGCGGTGACGATCAATCGCTTCTGTTCGTCGGGCTTGCAGGCGATTGCCATGGCGGCGGAGCGCATCATGAGCGGCGGGGCGGAAGTCATGGTGGCGGGCGGGACGGAATCGATGACGATGATTCCCATGGGCGGGAACAAGATATCGCCGAATCCCTGGCTGGTGGATCATCATCCGGGCGCGTATCTTTCGATGGGACTGACAGCCGAGCGCCTGGCATCCCGTTTCGGCATCACGCGTGAGCAGTGCGACGAGTTTTCATTGCGCAGCCATCAGAGAGCGCTGGCGGCGATTCAGGCAGGCAAGTTTGAGGATGAGATCGTGGCCGTGCCCGTGAGTTTTACCACGCCGAATGGATCGAAGCCGAAGCGGACAGAAATTTCTTTTAAGGTGGACGAGGGGCCGCGGGCCGATACTTCACTGGAGGCTCTGGGCGCGCTGAAGCCGGCATTCCACGTGAAGGGCGTGACCACGGCGGGAAATTCTTCGCAGATGTCCGATGGAGCGGCAGCGGCGGTCGTAATGTCGGCCGAGCGGGCCAAGGCGCTGGGCATCACTCCTCTGGCGCGCTATGTCTCGTTTGCCACCGCCGGATATAAGCCGGAAGAGATGGGACTGGGTCCGGTGTTTGCGATTCCAAAAGCGCTCAAGCTGGCTGGGTTGAAGCTCTCGGATATCGCTGTGATCGAACTGAACGAGGCATTTGCCGTGCAATCGCTGGCGGTAATGCAGGAGGCCGGACTTGACCCAGAGCGGGTCAATCCGAATGGAGGCGCGATCGCGCTTGGACATCCGCTGGGATGTACGGGAGCGAAACTGACGGCGAGCGTGCTTCGTGAACTGCAGCGGCGAAAAGCACGCTATGGCATGGTAACCATGTGCGTCGGCGGAGGTATGGGGGCGGCGGGGATTTTTGAATCGCTCGCGTGATGCCTGGTTGACGGAATCTTTACCAATCTGGATGTTCTTTGACGCGGTTATGGGCTATCCTTTGCCGTTGTATGACCGTCTAAGTAAATAGCACGACAGAGTTTTCCCGGCACGCGTCAGCCTGTTGAGAGGTGCTTTGTGCGGCTCTCCCGTCTTGTGGGTGCAGCGATTCTGTTGCTTTCAGTGACTCTTCTGGCCCAACATGCGTCTGGAGGCGGTGGTGGTTCCAGTTCAGCATCGAGCGCCGGCGCCTCTTCTCACAGCAGTTTTGGTGGCTCCTCGAGTTCAGTTGCCTCTCATGTCAGTTCAACACATGTCTCAGGAACTTCCCATGGTTCCAGCAGTATCTCGTCGTCTTCTACTCAATCTAAATCGAACTTGCGCACGCCGGTCAAGGATTCCGCTAACGCCAAAGCCGAGAAGAAGGGCTTCTTCTCCTTCATGAGGCATAAGAAACCGGCACCGGTAACCCCTGCGGAGGCTGACTTCAAACGACGCGTTCCCTGCAAGAAGGGACAACCTTGCAACGTCTGCCCGGGAGGAGGAGTTCGGAACTCGGCCGGTAACTGTGGTTATCCGCAGATTTGTTCGACCGGGCTGGGTTGGAACGGCTTTGCCTGCGGCTCGCAATATGGATTTAGCAACTGCCGTATCTTGGCCGATCAGATCACGGCGCTGCAGGGACAGATGGCGGGGAAAAATGACCCCGGCCTCAGCCTCCGCTATCAGTTGCTTCGCGAGCAATACGAACAGTGCCTAGCGCGCTCACGTAGTTTTGCTTTTAGCGCGATGCCTCTGCCGCCCAGGCTGAGTGCTCCCTGAGGGAACAGGGCGGTTGCAGTCTGGGTCAGAGGGTGAGGGATTTTCCCGGAAGTGTTGAGCGTTACGGCACACCTAACTACCGCACCCCTAGTTACGGCACACCTGATTAACGCACCCCTGATTAACGCACACCGCGGGAATTGAGAAAATTAGTGTAGGCCTTGTCCGTGACCAGGATGTGCTCCTTCAACCAGGTCTGTAGAAAGAGGATGAGGGAGACGGGAACTCCGGGTTTACCGGCGCGGTGGTCGGCCTGAAACTTGGCCACGGACGCGGTGAACTTGTCATGCTCGGCGCGATGGCTTGCGGTTGCGGGATAACCGTGCTCGGCGAGAAGCGCTTCCTCGGCGGCGAAGTGGGACATAGCGTAGTCGACCAGTTTCTGCAGCACGGGTTCGGTAACGGCTTTGCCCTCGCCACTGGCGAGCGCCTGATTGAGTTCGTTGATGGTCGCGAACAGGCGTTTGTGCTGATTGTCCAGGGCAGCGACATTGACACTATATTTTTCCGTCCAGCGAAAGGTCGCGGTCGTAGCGTTCATCTTTCAGTCCTCTGGCAGTCCTCTGGCGTCCTCTGGCGAGGTATCAGTCAGTAATGAGGAAGGTGACACAAATAACGAATTACACGTGCAATTGCAGGGCCATACAGCAACCGAGGTGCACTTCGGTGAAAGCGAGTAGACGCCTGTTGCGACTTCTCATAAAATTCTAATAGTTGATCCTGACCCATCATTATCGATCCTAACCCACTCGGCCTATTTGCCGGATTCCGACCAAAAGGGGCTTGATATGGCGACCACTGCAATCCCAAAAACCAAGATTCTCGGCGGCAGCTTTCTGCTGGAAGAGCGGCAGACTGCCGATGTTTTCACTCCTGAAGATTTTTCCGAACAGCACCAGATGATCGGGCAGACCACGGAAGAATTTGCGGTCAACGAGATTCTGCCGCAAGCGGAAAAGATCGAACGCAAGGATTTTTCCATATCGCGCGATCTGCTGAAGAAGGCGGGCGAGCTTGGCCTCAGCGGAGTTGAGGTTCCTGAAGCGTACGGCGGCCTGGAAATGGATAAAGTAACGGCGGCCATCATCGCCGACCACATCGCGAAATACGCCGGATTCGCGACGACCTGGGGCGCGCATAGCGGTATCGGCTTGCTGCCGCTGGTTTATTTTGGCACCGAAGATCAGAAGAAAAAATATCTGCCGAAACTGGCTGCCGGGGAGATGGTTGGGGCATACGCTTTGTCGGAAGCGACCTCGGGCTCTGATGCGCTCAATTGCCGCGCCCGTGCCGTACTTTCGCCAGACGGGAAGCACTACATTCTGAACGGCGAGAAGATGTGGATCACGAATGCCGGTTTCGCCGATCTTTTTACTGTTTTCGCGAAGATTGATGGCGAGAAATTTTCCGCCTTCCTCGTGGAAAAGACATTTCCTGGGTTTTCCATCGGCGCCGAAGAGCACAAGATGGGCATTCGCGGATCGTCCACCTGTCCCATTATTTTGAATGACTGCAAGGTCCCGGTGGAGAATCTGCTGGGCGAGATCGGCAAGGGGCACATCATCGCCTTCAACATTCTGAACGTGGGACGTTTCAAACTTGGCGCGATGTGCGTGGGTGGAGCGCGGGTTTCGGTCGAAAGCGCCGTTTCTTACGCCAAGCAGCGCAAAGCGTTCGGCAAGACGATCAGCGATTTCGGGCTGGTGCGAGAGAAAATCGCGAACATGGCGACGCTGATTTTTGTTGGCGAATCGCTCGTCTATCGCACCGTCGGAATGATGGACGTGCTGTTATCGGAAATCGATTCCGCGAGCCCGGACGCGGCCAAGGACCGGCGCAAGGCGATCGAAGAGTATGCCGTCGAATGTTCGATCCTGAAAGTCTGGGGGTCGGAGATGATCGACTACGTCGTCGACGAGGCGATGCAGATTTTTGCCGGCTATGGCTTTGTTGAGGAGTATCCGGCGGAGCGTGCCTATCGGGATGCGCGGATCAATCGGATCTTCGAAGGCACCAATGAAATCAATCGGCTCATCATCACTGGCTTTCTGCTGAAACGGGCCATGAGCGGCCAGCTACCGCTGATGGCGGCGATCAAGAAGTTGATGGACGAGGTGCTGAGTGGCCCGTCGGGCGGTGAGGAGATCGAGGGCGCGCTGGCGGAAGAGCGCAAACTGGTCGCGCAGGCAAAGAAGCTTGGTTTGTTTGTCTCCGGTTCGGCCACCCAGAAATATATCCAAGCGATTCAGGACCAGCAGGAAGTGATGGGCGCGATCGCCGATATGACGATCGAAATCTATGCCATGGAATCGGCTGTACTGCGGGCGCAAAAGATGGTCGAGCAGAAAGGCGAAGCGGCGGCGGCGTTGCCGATTGCGATGACGCGAGTCTATCTGACGCAGGCGATGGAGAAAATCGAAGCGGCGGCTAAAAAAGTGATTGCCAATGTGGCCGAAGGCGACATGCTGCGGACTCAGTTGGCGATCCTACGTCGACTGGCAAAGTACGAGCCCTTCAATACCATCGCGCTACGCCAGCAGATCGCGCAGAAGACGATCGAGGCCGGGAAGTACCAACTGGGGTAGCGAATGAAGGGCCGCGGAATCTGCCCGGTTGACTCAGGAGCGTATATTGGCGCAATGAGGGTGAAAGACTGCCTCAAAACGTCGTGGCCGCCCATGCCGGGTGGCGCCTTCACACGATACCAGGAGTTTCCGACTGATCAGAGAATCTCCGTCACTGAGGTCTTCCCGAAAGTGAACGCGTCTGTCACTTTCACTTGCGAGTTCCGAGGAAGTCGCCAACCGTTCGACCTGCCGATGGCAGATTAGGGTCTCGCAGAGGAGTTCACCCGGCTTCTATCCCGTCACGTCGGAACCAGCCTCAAGCAGTTCGGCGAATTGCCCTTGGACTACTGAATGCCTATCGGTACCTTTACAGCTGTCCTACGTAAAGAACGTGATCTCTATGTAGCGGAGTGTCCGGAAGTTGGCACGGTTAGCCAGGGTAAAACTGTAGAAGAAGCCGTGGCCAACCTCAAAGAAGCGACTGAGCTCTACCTAGAGGAGTTCCCCCCCCCGACGGTTCCAGCCGTCCGCTTGTCACCATATTCGAGGCGCGCTATGCCTGGACTGCCCGCGTATCAGGGGCAGAAGCGATACGTGCTCTTGAGCGACTGGGCTTCACTCAGGTCCGGCAACGCGGAAGTCACGTATCCTTAAGCGCATTGGGCCGGATGGGGTCAGTGGTTGTGTCGTTCCCTTGCATTCGGAACTTGCAATCGGCACGCTGCGCGGAATTTTGAAGCTAGCGGGAATTCGAGCGGAGGATTTTATCGCGCAACTGTAGTCATTCGAACCATCCGCTGCGATAAGCGACCCACCACGAGACGTAGACGATGGGGATGGTCGCGCCGAGAGCCCACCAGAGCGGCAATAGAAAATCGGCGAGCAAGCCGAGCACGGTCATTGAGCCCCAGAATATCTTGCGCTCCATGTTCTGAATTGTAAGGCTTTCCTAACGCTTACCGTTTCCGCTGGGCAGGCGTCGAAGTGACTTCGGTTTGCTGTAGGGACCGGGCTTGCCCCGTCCAGGCTGCGGAAGGCGACGCGGCGAACCGCGTCTCTAGCGGAAATCAGGCTTTGGACTTGAGTTCCGCCATCACGCTCTGAATCAGCTCTTTGGCATCGGCGAGATTCTTCATGACGAGTTGCACGTCCATGACGGGCTTGCCGGGCCAGCGCTGGCTCTGGCAGTAGACACCGTGCTGCCCGACCAAAGCCATGGCGTCAGTCACGAGATCCAAGGTGACGGCCAGGCGTCCACAGGGCACGCCCATGCGCGTTTCGAAATGTTCGAGTTCTTCCTGTCTCTCGTTGAAAACGGCCATCAGGAGATTGTAGCCGCGATATGGGTATAATTCTTGTGCAGCCATTAGCTCTTAGCCTTTAGCTCTTAGCAGGAGTTCCATGCCCGGGCTAAAAGCCAACCGCTAACGGCTAAGAACTCACTGAGGAGAAACAAGCTATGAAGAGAATCGCAGTGCTCGCAGCATGCTTGTTCGCCATCGCAACGGTGGCTTCGGCACAGATGGAGATGCCGAAGGACAAATCCAAGCGCCCCAGTCCGCCGGCCAGTGCGGAGTGCAAATTCTCCAATGGCAAGAGTGTGAAGATCGACTATTCCAGCCCGCGCGCCAAAGGGCGGAAGATTTTTGGTGATGCCAGCGAACAGGCGGTAGTCCCCTACGGCCAGGTCTGGCGTACCGGCGCGAACGAAGCGACTACCTTCGTGACCGACGCAAATATAAAGGTTGGGGGCATGGCTGTGCCCGCCGGCAGCTATACCCTGTTCACCCTGCCGAAGGCCGACTCCTGGTGGCTGATCATCAGCAAGAAGACCGGGGAGTGGGGCACGGATTATCCCGGGGAAAAAGAAGATCTGGTGCGGGTGCAGATGAAAGCTTCGAAGAACGGCCCGCCGATGGAAAATTTCCTGATCGCATTCGACCAGGGCGGCAGCAAATGTACCCTGCGCATGGAGTGGGACACGACGATCGCCAGCGTCGAAATTACAGAGTAATGAGATTGGCGGTGGAGGCGGGGCTCGCTCCATCTCGCCACCGCTATACTAGGAACAATGCGTCCCATGATGCGCTTTCTCTGGAATGCCACCCGTGGCCACCGGATCGCCCCGTGGCGCAGTCCTTATCTTCTATGGCGCCTGGAAACCTATACTGGCGTCAAGATGACGCAGATTGGTTTTCTGGAATTCTGGGATTTCCTCTGGACGGAGCGCAGCAGCCTGTGGCGGTTCTTAAAATGGACAGCGGAGATGGATAGCTACGTTCACCCTGGGGCGAAAAACACCTAGCCGGCTGCGCAAAAAGTTTTTTCCCGACGCAGCGTCTCCGCAGCCGGACAATCTGGGCTTGTCATCCCTCCATCACCACATTGACTTCGCTGCCTTTGCCCGCGCCCAGCATTTGCGAAGCTGAGCCGCGATTGGTGGCGACCTCAAGAAAACCCATGCTGCCGAGGATCCCGAATACTTCACCGGGAGAGCCTTCTGCATAGTTGGCGCACATGCGCTTGGCGCCGGCCCTGGTTCCAATTGCGATCCGGAAGGCGGATGGCGGGTCGGAAAAAAGGTGCGGCGCATCTTGTGGGGTGATATTGGTGACCAGATTGCCGAAGCGATCGACTTTCAGGACGACTCCTCGCAGCGTACGCTCGTCCACGGGCTTGGGGCGGGGCGCGGCAAAACGTACATAATCGGTGATCTCTTCGCCAAAACGGTCGGGCTCCACTCCCTTGGCGAGGTGCGCGGCGACCGGCGAAAAAATATCTCGGCCGTGGAAAGTATTGCTCCGCGGCTGCAAGAAATAGTGCTCGGCGGTGACGTGACGCACCGAGAGCCGTTCTTCGCGAGCGTAGATCAGAGAGAGCACTCCATTGTCGGGAGCGACAAAGCGGTGCCGTTCGCCCGCCAGAATCACGGGGCGTCGGGTTGTGCCCACCCCGGGGTCAACGACGACCATGTGCACCGTGCCGGAAGGGTAGTAGGAGTAAGCCTGGGAGATAGTCAGCGCGCCATCCAGAATGTCGAAGGGTTGCACGGCATGGTTGATGTCAACGATCTGCGCATCGGGAGCGATGGCCAGAATGACGCCTTTCATGGCGCCGACGAAATGATCGTTCAGGCCGAAATCGGTAGTAAGAGTGACGATGGGGATGCGTGCCAATCCGTAGCCTCGTTGAACCAAGAAAATCAGAACTCAACGAAGTATCAAGCGTGGCACGAGGGCGCGTCAAGGCACCGGGAGTAACCGTCGCCTGACAAATTTTGGCGCGGAATTGGAGTTCGCGCTCTTGATTCGCGCTTCAGGGCTTTTGCATGGCTTGTCCGAAGGCAATCAGATTTCCATCCGGCGCCAGCAGCAGCAACTCGCGTTGTCCATAGGGCTGGTCGACCGGTCCGAAGACGTCGGCCTTGGGGAGGGTATCAAGCTTGGGCTTGAGCTCCGCGTAGAGTGCGTCCACGTCGTGGACGTCGATGTAGTATGCAAAACGCCGATTGCCGGGAGGAGCGCCGTCAGGTCCGTGTTGTTCGAGGATGCGGAAACCAACCGTCTCGCGATGCAGATACGCGTAGTTCGCCTGGCGAAGGAGGGTTTTAAAGCCAAGAATATCGTTGAAGAATGCCAGCGCCTTTTCGATGTCATGCACATGCATGAAAGGCGTCACCTGGACGAAATTAGACATCGCTTCTCCTCGGCTGTGGCGGAGCCTGTTGGGAACAGGCTAGGGGAAAAGGAGATCAGTCGACCTGGACGTTGCCCGAGCCGGTATGGACGGAAACCACCGGCCCGCCATTGCCGACCTTTCCGACTACACTTTTCCGGGACTCCTGGACGCGGCCCTGAACCGTAGTAGTCACGGGATGCCCAAGCGTCACGCTCCCTGAACTCGACGAGATGTCAACGTCGAAAGAAGCATCGGAAGGCAGACGCAAGTTCACATTTCCGGAGCCGGTGCGAACGCTCCACATACTCCTGGGCGCACCGTTGCCGTGAATGTCGCCGCTGCCGGATTCGGCATGAAAACCGCCGTTAATGCCATTCGCTGTGATGTTGCCGGAGCCGGTGCGGATATCCACATCGCCCTCGCCCTTTTCCTCGATCTCAATGTCGCCGCTGCCGGCTTTGATCCGAGCCGGACCGTAGAGTTCACGTCCACGAACATTTCCCGATCCCGTCTGGAAATGTAAGTCACCGGTCAAGCGCGACAGGCGCAGGTCGCCCGAGCCGGTTTCGAGATCGAGGTTACCTTTGAAACCTTCGACCGTCTGATTGCCGCTGCCGGTATGAGCGCGAATCGCGGTATTTTCGGGAGCAGTGATTTCGTAGTCGATCGAGATGTTATTGATATTTACGTAGTCGACGCGAATGCTATTGCCGTTCTGGCGGATGGGCGGATTTTTCTGCAGTTCCTGCGCGTCCGCCTTGTGATCGCCGCCGAACCAGCCATTGCCCGAGTGGATTGTGGCATGAATTGAGACGGTACCAGCCAGCCCGTTGTGCACCGTGATATCTCCCGAGCGGGTCAGCACTTCGAGATCGACGTTGCCACTGACCTGGTAAGAGCGGTCAAAGGTTCCTACCACGGAGGCGTAGCCAGAAGCTGCGGTGACAACGACGCCAGCCACAATGAAAGCCAGGGTCCGAAGAGCGCGGTGCCGATTCAGAAAGTTGTTGGTCATAGTCTTCACGTTGTCTTCACGTTTCCAGTATCCCTTACCAGGTGCTCGGGCAAAAACTGTAAGGCCGCGCGATTTTCGTTTTTACCCGAGAGCCTGCTTTACTGCAACACTACCTGGTCGCCTTCCTTCAATCCCTGCAGCAATTCGGTCTTGGCGCCGTTCGAGATTCCGATATTGACAGCCAGTTTCTTCTTGCCTTCCTTGGCTTTCGGATCGGGCACCTCGACGGATGCTTTCTTATCCTTGTCGTAAAGGATCGAGCCTTCCGGTATCTGCAGCACGTTCTTGTGCTCTTCGAGAATAATTTCGGCGTTGGCCGTCATCATGGCTTTGAGCACGCCCTCGGGATTGTTAATCGAGACGCGCACTTCAAAAGTGGTGACGTTATCTTTTTCGACGCCCATGGGGGAAATCTTGGTCACTTTGCCGGTGAAGGTCTTGTCCTTGAACGACTCGACTTTGATGCGGGCTGGTTGTCCCAGATAAACTTTGCCGATATCGCTCTCGTCTACCTTGCCCTTGACGTAAACTTCGCTGGTATCGCCCAGCGTCATCACCAGCGTAGCCGATGAACCGAGCACGAGAATCGAACTGACGGCGTCGCCAATCTCAACATCGCGGGAAAGCACGATGCCATCCAGCGGCGATTCAATCGTGGTGTAACTGAGCTGTTCTTCGAGCTGCTTCAGGTTGGCGCGGTCCTGGCCTAATTGACCCTCGGCCTGACCAATCTTCGCCTGCAGAACCTGCAACTGCGCCTTGGCCACATTTTGCTTATTCAGCGACATCTCGTAATTCTTCTCGGCGTCATCGAGCGCGGATGCGGAGACGACGCCCTCCTTCGCCATACCCTGCGCCCGTTCGTAAGCGCGCTTCAGCAGCGGCACCTCGGGACTTTCAGCATCAACCCGGGCGCGTATCAGGTCAGAACGCGTGCCGTTCAAACTCGCCTCGGAGGCCGCCACTTGAGCGCGCGCCTGGTCGACCCGAGCCTGGATCTCGTCGCGGTCGAGTTCAGCCAGCACCTGGCCCTTGCTGACCTTGTCCCCATAGTCAACGTAAAGCTTCTTCACGATGCCGCTGGCCTTGGACTTGACCTCTACCTTTGTAATGGGCTCGATCTTGCCCGTCGCCACTACGCTTTTCGCCAAGTCTCCGCGCTCGACCTTAGCCAGTTTGGAGGGGTCGATTTTAGTGCCACCGCTCGATGCAACCAGCACGCCGACGACAACCAGAATGAGGACGACCGCCGCTACCGAGCCCCAGATGATACGTCTGCGCCGCTTTTTCTTGGCGTTGCCATTACCGTTGCCTTCCACGACTGCCTCCTGAAATCTTAGAACTGTCATTCACTATGGATTACGTGAGAAACGCCCGGCTGGTTCCAAATAAATCTGGCTATCCTCGTCGGACGGATTGGTTGAGGAGGGCTTGCCCATCTGCGCTCCGGTGAATGTCAGCCGAGTTTTGCTCAGGAGGAGGCCCGTCCCTAGTTGCTTAGACCGCCGAACCGGCAAAAAGAAAGCGATCCTGCTTCTCGAACAATGAATTAGAGGTTCATTCATAATTGTACTGCCAGGCTTCCTTAGGTCCCAGTTGTCAGGTCTTTTACCGTTAGAGGTTTCAGGTTACAGATAATTCAGAACCACCCTCGATGTCGCTTTTTCTGAAGACCGAGGCCTGGGCGCTGAGACCTGATACAACCACCTTTGGAATGTTAGAATTAGGGTTCCATGGTTGCATACGTGCTGCTGCGGGTGTTCGTCATCCTGCTCCTGGTAGCGGCCAATGCTTTCTTTGCCGCAGCCGAGTTCGCGCTGGTCAGCGTCCGCGAAACCCGCATCCAGCAACTGATCGCAGCCCACCGCGCCGGGGCTCGCACCGTTCTCAAACTTCACCAGCAACTCAGCCACGTCGTCAATGGCGTCCAACTCGGAATCACCGTCACTAGCCTGACCTTGGGCTGGTTGGGCGAGCCGGTTCTGGCGCGGCTGTTTGAAGCCTGGATTGGTAAAGTACCTCACGCCCTTCTCTACGCTCATGCCATCGCGGTTGCAGCCGCGTTCATCATGATCACAAGCCTGCATGTGACCCTGGGCGAACTCGTTCCGAAGTCGCTGGCGCTGCAGAAAGCCGAGCGCGTTGCTTTGGCGGTGGCAGCGCCCATGGACGTCTTCCTGACGGTTACGGCCCCCATCACGATAGGCATGAGCCGCGCCGCCGGGTTCGTTCTACGGGCCTTTGGAACGCATGAGATCAGGCACGGTTCCATTCATTCGCCAGACGAACTCAAGCTCATTATCACAGCCGCACGTTCTTCCGGGCAGCTTTCCTCCGAGCAGGAAGAAATGCTGCTGAACGCGCTCGAATTAGACGGCATCACGGCGCGTCAGGTGATGGTCCCACGGACTAGAATTTTTTCGTTACCCTCCGACTTGACGCTGGAGGAAGCCCTCTCACGGGTGGTCGAGGACCAGCATTCGCGCGTCCCGGTGTATGATCCGCAGCGCGGACCCGAACACATTGTTGGAGTCCTCTACGCCAAAGATCTGATGCGTTGGATGCGAATGCGGCTGGGCCCGAACGCTGCTCCACCGGCTACCCTGCGCATCTCCCCGATGAAGATAGGCCAGGTTATGCACGATGTGCTGGTCGTGCCCGAAACCAAATCGTTGCTCGAACTGCTGGTCGAATTTCAGCAGCGAAAGCGCCACCTGGCAGTTGTGGTCGACGAATTTGGGTCCACCGCCGGAGTCATCAGCGTGGAGGATGTGCTCGAACAACTGGTTGGCGAACTGGAAGATGAATTCGACGTAGCGTCGGCGCAGTC